>Ga0056128_1007537_pt1 | contig 13725 bp, 9 predicted proteins | sample WorMetLIZISLAND2_FD_71113 | JGI IMG/M metagenome (GOLD analysis project Ga0056128, IMG submission 71113) | Marine gutless worms symbiont microbial communities from Max Planck institute for Marine Microbiology, Germany - Olavius geniculatus... ... | reverse complement strand
TCTGGCCGACTTGGGCTGTATGCTGGCTTAATTGGGCTCCGCCCTCGCCGGCTCAAAGTATCGTCATGGGAATGAGCTCCCACGCAACGGGCCTAGTTCAGCTTCGCTGCCTAGTGCCTACGCGAAATCTTCTTCTTCTTCTTCTGACCGGCGAGCGACATTCACCACGTGCTATATAGCAAAGATCCAAGGCTTTAATCCCGGTTACGCGACGTCAAAGGTTTTAGCGCTGCCAGTCAGCAGTCAGTGAGCGCTTGACGGTGAGCTGTCCGCCTGCCTGTCTGTCTGTCAGAGTGCATTAGGTTCGACACAATGTGTTAATGGTCCTCCCTGCCGCGCGCACGTTTGTCTGCCTCTGACTGTGGCATCGATTGCGCAAAGTGCTGGTTCAGACGCAACGATTGTTGGCATGTTGTGTGCCCTCTCTCCGCCGCGGTATTGAGACGTTTCATGCACCTATTTCAGTGGCGTCATTTCAGTAAGTCACTAGGGGGGGTTCTCGGTAATCTTTGGGGGTCTCAGTCGATGTAACGTATTGTTTTGCAGCAGTAACGCTTGGTAGTCTAACGGTAACGTGCCGAACTTGTAATCTTGAGGTCGCTCAGGTCCCAGGTTCGACTCTGCACCGGGACACTGCCGGGTAACGATCTTAGGCAAGTTGTTCACACACATGTGCCTCTGTCACCAAACAGTACAAATTGGTACCGGCTTCACCGCCAGGAAATTTACGGCAGTAATATGCAAAGGTCTGGCCCTTCTACCATATATAAAGCAGGGACGCGTTCGTCTGTATCGGGTGGCAGGTAACTGTGTGATCCCATATGGCAGGCGGGGGTCTGCGGCACACTGCCGGCTCGGGGCCTTGGAAACGGAGATGAGCACCGCTCGCATCGGTCACAGGGCTGTGAGAGAGCGCTGTCTACTATCGGCTATTTAACTTTTTAACCTTTAACGCTGTTTCAAATGTACGATTTACGTAAAAAAATAAAATCATAAATTATTGGGGGTCCGTAGCTCCTTCCTGCCCCCCTCTTTTTAAATGACGCTCCTGACCTCTTTTGATCCTGTGTTAGAACGATTTGTGCACTGTAGCCTATATTCCGATCTAATGCCACCTTGTGCGACATAGGCAAAAACCAAAAATATATTGCATAAAATTATGACTTGGTTTTCGTCATATACGTCGCCAATGAGTTTTAGCGCTGTCTTTTGGCCTAACTATTTCACTTTGCACTTTCAGTCATTTGTTGGCTGCAAGAATTAAACAACAAAACAGCACTCGTGGCTTCCTTGCGCCCAGTGCACAAATCGTCCTCATACAGCCATCAAAGGGACTGCACGAATCGTCCCATAATCTTTGCCGCAGTCAGGCCACACACGTGGTGGCGTGCAATATTGAACGTTCGCGGAATAGCGTTCGCATTCGTTCAATCACTGATCTAAAACTGCATTAACAACGTATCGCTGCGTAAAACGCCGACTACGGATAGGCCAGTCTGGCGGAAACCATATTAATATCGGGTGAAAAACGTGCGATTATTCCAGCACTGGTAAATCGAGACAGGTGCCCGCAACAGATAACATCGGGCAAGAGCAGTAACAACGTAACCAGAAAAAGATGTGGTCGTGGTAACGAAAAGTCGACAAAAAGAAGTTGATGTTAGAGATGAAGCAAAAAGTGGGGTGGGATACCGATATTTCCGTAGTGGTTCGATATGTAGAATATGATCGTCTACATAAAATCCGATTTGACACTGCTCCGGTGCAAGTAATCTGGTGCTAGACGGTTGCTTACTGAAGTCGTTTGCAAGCAATCTTGAGCAAACTGCTAGCATATTGTATGATTAAGGCAACTCAGCCTCTTATTTTCTGCCGGATTAAAAATAAGTAGTAGACTCATAGGCTACAGATGGTGTGGCTCAGTTGGTAATGTCGTTGGTCGCATCAACAAAGTTAATCAACACCAAGCCCGGTTAATACTTGGATGGGTGACCTTCGGCAGGCGGGTAAACCATCTCTTTATGTAACCAGCCACCCAGGTCAACTCAGCCTGGCCATCCCTCCGTGGGTAGGTGCAGTGAGTACCAGCGAAAGCTAGGACATAAAAAGGCACACCGCACGATGCACTAGCCTTGTATCCGTAGTCTGGCAGTGTAAACAGGTGTCTGGCTGAGGGCTAAGGAAACGGAGATCAGCGTCGCCCTATGGACCTTATGGCTCGGGAAATACTTTACTTTACGTTTACGTTATAACAACTTATAGGCTATTACAAGGAAAGGCCTGGTATGGTGGATTGAGCAACGTTACATGTGTATTAACGTGTCTGGTTTTCAGTCGTTGGTGTCGCGTTCGTGCTAAGTGTCTTGTTATGGTTTTAAAAGTTTGCGGTTTTTGACAATATTGTGTCCTAATGTTGAAGCAAGACACTGACGTACTTGCAGTTAGTGTGCAATTTTTTTCGGGGAATATGCCAGTGAAAGCAAACTTAATTATTACAAACTCGGTGTCCTGCTGTATTTGACTAAAGTGTGTATACAATAAGAGTAGAACGGCAGCACAACTTCACGTTGTTTTGTCATCCCACTCGAGTGCTGTAACCTACACTAACCTTTTTACGCGCGACAGCATGTAATGCTTTGCGCGTCTTAGCCATGGCCTGGACGCCTGTTCGTCCGTCCGTTTGTCTGTCCGTGCGTCACACCATTCAACATTATGAAAACGGTGCAAGCTAGGATCACAAAATTTTTATTACGGGCTGCGCCAATTAAGGTCTCTAGCTTTTCGTGACAAAATTTTGTGTTTCTGGGTGAAGGGGTTCCCCTGAAAGAGAGCGTCAAAGAGATGTACTCCCCATAAAAAGACGTTATTTTGCCGCTATTGGCTTTTATAGTGTGAAAACGGTTGCAGATAGGTACAGACTTGCTGCATATCATAGCACTGGTGACGGGCTTTTTAAATTTTTTAACATCGATGACCTTGAACGACCCCCAAAAGATGGATTTTGGTGATTGTTTTTTGCAATCTTTGGCTGCAGCGCACATTTCAACAGTGAATTGCGACGAAATGGCTGGAGATAGACCAAGACAACCTGATATCAAATTTTTAGCATTAAACGTAGATGTTAGCAGTTTAAGTCCCGATCCCCTAAGTTGAAGGAGGCCTGCGCAGGCGGGCGTCAAAGACGCCTACCCCCTAAAAGTGGTATTTTACCGTTATTGGCTCGTGTAGCGTGAAAACGGTTGCAGTTAGGCACAAGACATGCTACTTATCATAACAAGCAATAGTGATAAGCTTTTTAGTGGCGACTCTTATTACTCTGAAAGAAATTTCCTACTCAGTGGCATGTATACCACATTCATTACGTTTCTACACTATTCTGTAAAGCTGTCGAAGGTCACCCATCCAAGTACTAACCGGGCTTGGTGTTGATTAACTTTGTTGATGCGACCAACGACATTACCAACTGAGCCACACCATCTTTAGCCTATGAGCCTACTACTTATTTTTCATCCGGCAGAGGATAAGAGGCTGAGTTGCCTTAAGTCACACAATATGCTAGCAGTTTGCTCAAGACTCCTTGCAAACGATTCATCATCGATGACTCTTAGATGACCTTGAACCCTCAAAATAGGTTTTTTGTACTTTTTTGTAATCTGTGGCTGCGACGCAGACTTCAGGAATGAATTGCGACGAAATGGATGGAGATTGACCAAGACAACCTGCAAACAGGAACTGCTAGGCTATCGCGCGTTTGATGGGCTTTGCTCAAATTACTTGTGTTTTCTTGCTGGACAGCTTGATTTTGAATAAAAGACGTGAGTAAATCAGAACCCAATTCAGACTGACAGAATTTGTCCAGCGAATGAACGGAACTGGACCAAACAATCCAGTTGTCATAAGTGATCAAACGCATCCAACCGAAGGCATTTGTTGTAGCATTAGTCTGCATTACGATTCTTATTAAACCAGCAGACACAAAGATTTGTACGCTCGATTTTAGTCTTTAAAATTGTTTATTTATGTTTATTTTGTTTATTTAAAATTGTCCGCCACTATACAGGTTGGGCCGAAAAAGTAAGCTATTGCACTTTGTTCATATCTTCGCTAGATATTGATCAATTTTCACAATTTTTTGCCGGTAGGCTCTGTAAGAAATTTGCTACTCAATGGAATGCACACCAAACGTATTATGTCGCTGCATTACCTTGTAAAACATTATTATCCGAAAATCAACAATATCTACAGATAGGCAGAACGTCTGGTAGTAAATTTTTGAAGTATTCAACTGAAATGTAAAATATGGGTTATATTAAGTGTTAAAAACAGTGGACGACCTGTCGAACATCTTTTCAAATAATTTGAACGATTTTATTGTGCATTAACTTTCAATGTACATTAATGCTTGTTGGTGGCTGAAATGTTGCTTAGTTAACTGCATTGTATTTCGATTGTGCGGCTCTACAAGCTGTGCATTATTGTGCTAAAAATGAAAACTTACTCTGTAGCAATATATAAAATTTTTTGACATTACAATAATTTATATTTAACATTTCAGCTAAATACTTTAAAAATTTACCACCGAACTTTTTACTCATTTGTAGATATTGTAGACTTTTGGATATTTATGTTTTACAAAATAGTGTAACGACATAATGAATGTGGTATATATGCCACTGAGTAGCAAATTTCTTTTAGAGTTTGCTGGTGAAAAAATTGTGAAAATTGGTCAATATTTAACGAAGATATAAAAAACGTACCATAGCTTACTTTTTTGGCCCACCTAAAATTTATGTATTTTGTTCGCAGTACCACAACTCTGTTTTTCGTGAACTTTATTTTGCATCAGCATTTACGAGAAATCCAACTGAACGAACGGTGTAACTGAATCGCTTTGCATTCTTGTTACGAATACTAAAACACGTAGGCAGAAAAGCATGTCGTTAACAGCCGTGTCTTAGACGAAGTTGTTTTTAAAGACGTGGTTTTCTGTTTGCAGAAAAGTTGGCAAAATGTTTTGCGCATGATTTATGTTTTTCATGTAGCTGAAGACGACCGACCCAACATAAAGAACAGGAACAGCGCTAAGCTAGAAATGTACGTTGAACGCCGTTTGCACGACTGTGCGATATTTCACAGGCTGTTTACACTGTCGCACTGCCAAGCCCACATTCCGGCTGACAGTTCTGCATTGTATAGTCTGAACAGCTCTTTACGGTTGTCTGCAGTAGTAACGGACGTTTCTACAAGACTCATTCTCAGAGAACGTTGTGGAATTTGACGCAAAAGACGCATGTCCGGCCAGGTTTTTTTCTAGTCATAGTCAGGGCTCTCTTTTTCTGGCTTTGGCAATTTGATGACATTTGTGAAATTTGTGATTATTATTTCCATGCCGACAATGTAGAATTTAATGTTTTTTAATTAACCGCGGCGAAATAAATGCCGTAATCACAGGATTCCATAATTATAGGGCCGAATGTTTGCCTATAACAGACAGCTTATTAGCAAATGTGTGTTTCAATGATGAAAATACATGCACTACTGAGCTAAAGTAGTATAAACTACACTGTGTTCAAGTCAGCGACTCAGCCCCGTTGGTGCTGGTTTAATTTTTTTAAACGGATAGACATTACATTCTGTGCAGTATTTTTTTCTACCCATGGCAATCGTTGCGGCGAGGCAGTGGCTGTCGCTGTCGTCGGCAAAAACTGCCAATCAAACGTAATCGCGAGACCACCGTGCACACGGCGACCGGCCGTCGCTCGACTCAAGTTATTTTTCCGTTCGCCGCTTCCGCGCACGGCCAAATAAATCCATATCTCGCATTCACGCTTTCGAATTTCGCCGACGCACCGAAATCGACCTATCGGGAAAGCCAAAAATTCGACCACACAGAATTAAAACCCCCCGATCTGATTGAGATAAAATTTGACATGGTTGATTACGTCGGCTAGTTGACCCCTCATGCCAAATTTTATGTAAATCTGACCAAAGGGGGCTTCTCGAGAAATAGGTGAAATAAACGCACAAATTTTTGCAGCTATACATGTGCCTTTTTTTTCTTCAACGCACCTACAGGTCATACCCCTTAGGGGATTTTTCCGCGCAATAGCTCAAACGACGAGGCCTCACGCAAGGTCAAGCCTTTCAGGGTTAAAAAAATAATAATTTAATATTTAACGTATTTATTAGAAAAATTTGAAAAAAATACGATGGCGCCTATGGGTAAAATTTTAAAAATCTTTAAACGGTTATAAGCTTATAACTCCGGCTGTGTATAAAATAGAGTCGTAATTTTTGGTTCTAGGGATGATTTTCAAGAATGACCAGTCTAACAGTGTCATTCAAATTTACCCCGGACTCTCCCCGGTTGCCATGGCAACAAAATTGAGGACAAAATGGGCTATAACTCGGCTCATGCTAGAGATATCTGCGAGATCTTTGCGTCACTAGGGGGTTTTCAGGGTTTAACCATCGAATGCTGCCAAGGAAATTTTGCCCTAATCCGTTTTAGTTGCCATGGCAACGAAATTTGGGCTAAAATGGGCTATAGCTTGGTTTCTGCTAGAGATATTTACGAGATTTTTGCGTCTATAGGGGGTTTTCGAGGTTGGGCCATCTAATACTGCCAACAAAATTTTACCCCGACAAACCCTTGTTGCCATGGCAACGAAATTCAGACAAAGGGCTATAATTCGGATTCTGTAAGAGATATCTTTAAGATATTTGTGTCTAATGGGAGGTTTTGGGGGACGGGCTATTGAATGAGGCCAATCTAATTCCACCACAACCGACCCTTGTTAGGATTTGTATGTCACGTGACGCCAAACGGTCAAGATCGTGATTGTAAAAGATCTATAGCCAGATATCTCCGTAACTGATCAACTGTAGGAAAACGTCATTTTACTGATAAAACAGCAAATATAAATGTACAAAACATAAGTTTATACACTTGTTAACGGCAATATTTAAGGACTTGCACATTGAAAACAGCAAAAATTACAAAAGGTGATATTATTAAGCAGCACATTGACACACAGTTAGTGTGATGCAGGCAATATCACATTTTATAATTTTTGCTGTTTTGGATGTGCAAGTCCTTAAATGTTACCGTTAACAAGTGTATAAACTTATGTTTTGTACATATATTATGTAATAAGTATGCCGTGTGAGACAAGTATTCTGCGGACATATGCTCACTAGACAAATGCTCACACCACTAAGTGACAAAGACAGACAGATGTTTATAAGTGTGGTTTCGTAAAATGTAATTTGGGCATGGAAAATTTGGTATTAGACAATAGGCCTTCATTAACTAAATGAGTCATGTTAGACGTAAGCGAACGAATAGCCTTGTAATTATTATTATTTTTTAATTTAATTGTAATCAAGGCACAAAACATCATCGGCAACAGTTAAGTATGGAGGTGTAGTTAAACACGTCTGGTGTGTGCTGACCAGCGGTGATTCTGTGTCCATGGAATCTTCAATAGCGCCAGTCAGCCGCAGCAGACAGTGGTTTCTATTGCTACTCATGGTGGGCGCAGCTTACGCTGTGTGAAAAATACGGGGGGCAGTTTTGTTAAAAGTGTAAGTTTAAAAGTTTTCCCTATTTTTCACTGGGCAATCTACACCCTTAACAAAACTTTCTCCCTAGAGAAAAAAGGAGCCCAAAGGCGGAGGGGTACTTGAGTCTAAAAGTGGGAGGACTTGAGCTCAGATGGGGGTGAAATTGCGCCCGATTTCGATTTTGGATTTGGGGGATATGGAAGCCACTGGCAGCAGATCAGCTGTTGCAGCTGGTGTTATTAATTTGACGGCGAGACGCTGAGCATCATCAGTCATCGTCTGCGGCGCGCAGTTGCGTCATGGTTACAGCGACTGGCAGTGGCATTGGCGGCTGGGTGGACGGACGATTGCTGATGCTCCTCGGCTAAGCCTGCACCACTCAGCACGCCCCGGTTACACCGCGAAATGGTGCTGATTGGGCCGAGACTCCGGAGCTACGTTTTGGTACCAAGCGAAAAAAAAATTACGCAAGCCTATTTTCCGCTCAACGCCACGCACACAACGCAAGAATAGATGCTGCATCTAGCCTATCCTTTTGGTCGGTGCGTCAATCGCGTAAGCTGCGTTCGTTGGATTCGTTGTGTGCTTGATTGCGTTGTTTTTGCTATGCTGTAGGGTGTCTTTGGCACAGTAGTCGTCCGTCGTCGTCTGTTTGTCTGTCGTCGTCTGTAACGGATGTATTGTGGCTAAACTGTGCAAGATACCGAAAACCGAAACTGAAAAAAGAAACTGAAAACCGAACTTTTTGCCTGGTCTTACAATCATGACTCAAAACGTCTCATTGCACTGATTACTATTGCGTGACTTCACTGTTTAGGCTTATTGTTACGTGTCCTTGTAGTCTTAGGACTTAACGCCACGCTAAAGTTAATTCATCCTTCATCATCATCATCATCATCATCATCAAGATAGGGCCTAAATTGCTGTTGATCATTAATAGAAAGTTGCACATTGGTTTTCAAATGACATGAAAATCATTGACTTTGGATGACCTTAAAGGTCAGTACTGAAACAGTAACTGCATAGCCTGTAGCGCGACAGCTGGGCTTTCATGTCTTGCGTCGTTTACCTCGGTTGCGGTTGCCTTTCGTTGGACGAAAACGAAACTTTAATGCAGGCACGTGTATGCTGCACGATGTGATCGGTTTTAGCGAAGTAACGTAGGTGGTAGGCCTATGTTTACATTGACACGTCGTTTCTTAACTAGTGGCTTTTTGCATTTGGGTCGTCGGACGCTCCGCAGCTCGCTATACCAACTGATCACAGCCTTCACTCATCGATTTCAACTTGTCGAAAGTCTAGCTTATTAACACAGGCGGCCAGACAGCGAGCATTATGCTTCTCTGGCAGTTTTTCAACTGGACTCTTTTACGTGTTATTGTATTTACTGCAATTTTTAAAACCAAATTTAATGATGATGACCATGACGTTTGTTATATTACACGAAAGTTCGTGGCAATTACAAGTGCATTTGTCGATAAAATTCAAACAATTATTATTTTTTCTATTTGTATTGAATGTTAGTGCTGTAATTCTAGTTGCACTTCGTCTGGTTAAAGTTGGCAAGGAGTAAAAGATTAAGGATGAACTGTCGAGAGGCGCCACATAATTAACGGTGCTCAGTCATAGTTGTGTGATTTGCGGCTGCCGCTGTGAATGAACGATCAGCAAGCTGCGTGAAACGCCAATACGGCCAGCCTCCAAGAAACATGCATAAAAGCGCTTCCGACTCCAACAATTGCCGAATAATAAGTTGGCATTGTTCACCTCAAAGGTTACCGCAGTTAATCTGTCAAGCTATCAGCCAGTCGGCAGCGTTAAAAACACAAGCCATAAGATCGCAGACCGTGCAGTGTATCGCAGTAAAACATGTAAAAAATAATTATAGCACCAGCAACCGAGACTAAAAATAACGTATGCAAAAAGCATGCCAATTAGTTTCGTTATACTATTAGTTATTGTTGTTACGAATAAAAAACTGAAATTTAAATGATGCTGTTGCACCGCGAGATATTGTACAAAAGACTGTTACATTTAAGGTTATGTTTATTAATTACTGCTAAATATATAGGTACTGAAACGCATTCCCAACTCTCATTGTGCTTGCTATCACACATTTGTTATTGCTGTCTTTATCTATGTTGTCATTGCCAAGTGCAAACTAAAGTAATATTAACCTAATAATGATAGTAGTCGTCGCAGATATGCTAGTACTTAACAAAAATGAAAAGAGACAATGGCAAAAATATATTAGAATATCATAAAATGACAAATATTGAGTTCAGTTCAGTTTAAGTACTGCGTGGTTCAAAAGTACGAGTTTGTTTAAAAATATTTAGTTTAGTCTCAATAATGTGTGGCTTTGATAAAATGAAGCTAAACAAGAATGTTTCAAAAACAGATGAGCAGAAACGAATGAGGTTCCTTAATCGGAAAAAGTCCGAAAGTCCACGACGGAAGCAGTGGGAGTGACGCAGGAAATGTTCGTGTCATGTCGAGTTTGACGTAGGTTACGGAAAGCACCATGACGGCGCAGTGGCCCAGTGGGCGGTGCGCCGGAGCATGTGGAGAGCTGTCAGATTGCACTGACGACACGACGACGACGACGGACGGTCGGTCAGTCTAGCCGCAGTCGATCGATAAGAATCGATGACGAACTGACGAGACGAAAGCGCTCGCCGCCAACTGACCACCAGTGTGTCAGCTGTTCTGACTGACAGTTCGTCCATATCATTGCTCGGCCGCTTTCCTCTAACTGTCTATGATAATCTGGCGATCAAAGCCAAAGCGATGGTACCACCAATAACGTCACCGTTGCTTGGAATCTACATTTTCATCACTATTATTATTTTGTTCTCCAAAGCAGGTACAAATAACAGTCCCATAAGGCATTAATGTGGCAAGAACAACCGGGCGAAAACTGCGTTTACAGTTTGTTTGTGGCATACTTCCCTTGACCGTCGCCTGAGTTTCACAGACAGTAAGGGGACTTAGTTCGGAAGTGCAAGTGCAACGAAAAACAAAAATGTCTTTTGAACATCTTGGCCAACGCGCTGGCCTGTTCTGTCTACAACTGCAAACCCAGTTGGGGCACTGCGACTCTTCGATTTGTCATTACACTGACTTCGGTAATTTTCATTGCAACGCTTTGTGTTCGGTATCAAATAGAAGTTACAGCGCGTAGAAGAATTCACGTCTAGTTATTGTGACAATAAATGAGCGATCGGTAAAAGGGCGACTGAAAATGCAAAACTGAAAAAGCGAAGCCACATCCTAGGTCTATAACACAAATCAGAAAAAGGTGATGTTATTCAACAGCACATTGTCAGTTAGGCGATGTGATGGTGAGTGATATCACCTTTTTCTGATTTTTGCCGTTTTCGATGTGTCACTCATTGCATGTCGCCATTAACAAGTGTATAAACTGATGTTTTGTACATTTATTTTACGGACATTGACTATGCTGACAACGTCGCTCTGCTTGCTGACAAGGAGGAAAGCTTCCGCACCGCTCTCGCAGCAATGCATGAAGAAGCTTTCATGTTCGGTCTTCGGGTCTCTTGGACCAAGCCAAAGCTCCAGAATCTTGATTTGGGATCGACGCCGTCGCCAATAATAGCGGATGGCAACACTGTTGATTCAGTAGAAGAGTTCACATACTTGGGCAGCATACAGTGGAGTTCCAGCAACTTCAAACCGGAATACATTCGGCGCATTGGACATGCGGCTAGTGCAATGAAAAGACTCTACTGTATCTGGAGGCAGAGCAAGCTCAGTATTGCCACGAAGCTCAGAATATACTCCACGTGCGTGTTATCTACTCTACGGCTGCAAGACCTGGACTCTTACACAAGCTGATTGGAAAAGATTATAAAGATTCCTTCCATCTGCGGTACCAACGACGCGTCCTGCACATCAGCTGGTACAATTTCGTGTCTAACGATGAGGTTTTGCGTCGTTCTGGCCTGTTCGACGTCTCCTACATCGTTCGTAAACAAAGATTGGGTCTCTTTGGTCACGTTGCCAGACTTCGAAGTGATGCACCGGCAAACCAGATCCTTCGAATCTGTACCAAGATGAGGGACGGTGACCGGCCTTCGCAGGAGTGGAGACGCGCCAGCGGTCGTCCATCCACCACCTGGATTCACCAGATCTGCCGTGACACGGGTGTCACAGCGACGTAGGCCCTGGAGCTAGCAGAGGATAAACCGTTCTGGTGAACGATCGCAACGGCGGGACGCTTTGGCTGATCGCTTCGCGTCTGATGATGATGAAGAAGACTACCGTGTGCCACAAATTATCAAATTTGGTACAGATTTGACGAAGTTCTGACAAAAACAAGTTTGGTCACTTTTTGGCCCACCCTGTACAGCTACGTTGCCAGCAAATCTTACGCACATGGCACTGAAACGAAATCCTTGCGTGCTGCCACAAAAACGTATAATTGGCAGCAGTTGTCCGCTGCTGCTGTATCTGTGCCTGCAGACGCCGCTGTTGTTGTCACGAGCGTCTGATTGTCCAATGTCCATGTCTTCGCTGCTGCTGCTGCTGCTGTCTTCAGTAAGCCGCAAAGCTTGCGTGTAAGCACGCGCCCACGGAATGTCTTGCCGCTAGCAGAAATGTTTACGACCATTCCATTGTAAGCGCCGGTGTCGAATCTGGTAAAATTAATGCACTTATCGTTCAGCCGCGTGTTTGGTTTTTTTTACAGTTACGTTTTTTTTTTGTTGTCAAGTCTTGCAGTTTAGCACCTCCTCCCGAATTATGGATAGCTGGCATTATGTAAGAGCAATACGTCAATTTTTAAAGTGACATTTTTGTAAGCTCTGTGGCATAGTGCGTGCGGAATGGATAGCCGACGATGTATTAGGGGGTTCGGTGTGACAGTACAAACTTTTTCTAGTGCTTCGCAGCCTAAAGTAGGAAAAGTCCGAAAATGGCGTTGTGGTGTCGAAATTACAATTGCGACCCTGCGTCGAAGGTTTAGTACTGTATCACATCTGGAATTTTGATAAGCGAAGAACAGATTATTACAGTCTAGTCGCAGCCACCGGAAAACGTTTTGTTTTGTTTGATTCGTAGTTCTTCCAAAGTCCAAACACGCAAACATACGAAAGACGTGCATTCGGACACCCCAGTCCATCTGTTTAAACGCTTTTCCCACATGACTCTTTAAATGCAATTCTATTCTAGTTTTGGACAGCTCAAACATCTCTACTTCTCGTTCAAGTAGCTCATCGAGCGCGTTCTAGGTTATTAACATGTAACGTGGTATACAAATTACTTACTTGCATGTACTTACTTAACCTACTTACAGTTCGAGAGCGCCCCCCCTCGTTTTCCGAGCCCGTGACTCTATGGTGTATACATGCCATTCCATGGTGTATAGCAGTTATAATATTTTGATGATCATCTTCGAATCGTTATATTGCCGTAATTGGAGCGCTGCGGTTGTATACGACCAAGTGGTTATTGCTGGTCATTAAACGTCGCCCTTGTTCCGTGCTCGGAGGTTGGCCGGTCAGTCACTCTTCAGAAGCTCGGCGATGTAATCTAGGCCGGTCGACTCGCGACGCCCACAGTGTTCGAACGTTCCATTAACCCAGCTTCAAAAGACTCGGCGCCACTGCCACCACCGAGGCAGCGGGCGGCGTCGGATGGTCTTCGTCGTTCTCAGAGTTTTCTCGGCGGGAAAATATATCCACGCCATGACATCGACGAGGGGGTCCGGCGGGTGCGCGTTGATGGTGTGCGAGATGGAGGTATTGATTAGCAAGCGCGCGCAGTCGATGATTTGCGTGCAGTGTACTACGACGACGCACGATACCGGCCTCGTGGATCTTGGTCCGCGGTTTTCCAGCGCACTGGGCGACGGACGGGCGAGCGAGGAAGATGGGAGAATGATGACTGGGGGTGAAATAGCGGCGTTGATGGCACGCGAGCGAAACAAGCTAACTCCATGCGTCTGTCGCTGCAGTAGCCGGTGCGTATAATTCAACATAATGCAATATTTGTCGGTACGGCGCGGCGCTGCGCTGCGGTGCGTCGACTATTCTGCATAATTGCTGCTGTCACCTGCGCGCCCAAGACTCGAGCGATGACGATGATTTTGGCGGGAGTGGAGAAAAGACTAGGAAAGGAGGGGGAGTAGGGATGGAC
>Ga0056128_1007536_pt1 | contig 13726 bp, 3 predicted proteins | sample WorMetLIZISLAND2_FD_71113 | JGI IMG/M metagenome (GOLD analysis project Ga0056128, IMG submission 71113) | Marine gutless worms symbiont microbial communities from Max Planck institute for Marine Microbiology, Germany - Olavius geniculatus... ... | reverse complement strand
CGTATTAGACGAAGGATCTTTGGAGCCAAAGGGAGTAGCTTCATGAGACTTTGCCACATGACGTGCTGCTAGATGGGGGTGATAACGCGGGTACAACTTTTAGGGGGCACCGCCCCTTTAGAATTTGGGAGTGCAAAAAACGCGCAAAATTTAATACGTTTAACCACAACTTTCGACTTTGAGCGCAAATATCTCTGAACTGCATAGGGACATCGACAAGCGGTAAACGGCGTTATCAAATACAGTTAATTCCGCGTTGAATAAAAAAATTTTGTGAAATTCAGTCCACTAACATCAGAGATTACGCGGCTAATGTTTACCCACCAAAATCAAATTTTTCGGAACGCCATATTTCGGCCTCTAGGGGGTGCTGCGCCCCCAAATTTTTACACGCGCTAGAAAATGACCAAGTTTTACTAGCGCACCCCCACCGGGGACGGGGGCCCCCCTTACAATTTTTTTTCAAAGGGGGGTCAAAAATTGGCTTTAAATGGAGCCATTATAACTTCGGAGTTAGGGGGTGTAGCCCGACGAAACTTTAGCACTTGACGTGCCTCTAGGTGGGGGTGTTAACGCAAGTACAACTTTTGGGGGCACCACCCCCCTTAAAATTTGGGAGGGCAAAAACGTGCAAAAATCGGTGCGATTTACGACAACTCTTGAGTTTGACCGCAAATATCTCTGGAATCGATGAAGAGAGCGACAAAATCTGAACGGCGTTGACGAGCACGATCTTTTGGGCGTTGAACAAAAAAATTTTGTGAAATTCCGTTCACTACGAACAAAGTTATAGGCGCTTATGTTAACCTACCCTAAGTCGACAATGCGCGTTCAGCGTATGCCAATGCATTTGAGTTCGGGCCACGTGACTTTGATGCCGGGGAAATTTTACCCCTCCCCCTCTTTACCCTCTTCCCCTTATTTCGCCCAATCGGACTTAGAACGCCGGGCGGACTCACGTTGGGCTTTGCCCCAAATTTCTAGTTTTGTTTTAGCTTTATCGCACGTTCATATATACCCCGCCAGGTAATGGTGGATCCAGAATTTACTTTGATCTACACACGTCATCGATAATCTCTCGAAACTGCAAATCGATCGTGATGAATTTGCGCCAGATTTGTCGTTACGGAAGATCGAGAAAGTGGACCGTGCTACAAACTTTCAAAAAAAAATTGCGGACTAACAGCAAATCAAAAACAACCAGAACTTGAAGCACTCCTGTAGGACAAAATTCCGCCGAGTCGTCTGTTTTATTTCTCAGAGTTAATTGCAAAAAATCTTGCGAAATCAAGCTCAGCACAAAGTGCTGTTGACACTGCAGCCATTTAGCGAATATTAAGAACTGCGATCCTACAAATTACGGAATTAAAATATTAAGCCCCAAAAATGGAAAAGATGATTAGCTTTTAATCCCAACGAATTCGCTCTTGCTTTTCGGACTTCAAACGACTGTGCGAAATTTCGTCAAAATTTATTTACAACTTATTGAGTAATATTGCAAGTAGACAAACAAAGAAAGACACATTACCTCCTTCTGTCAGCGGAGATAATGATTCATATTTCGAAATTTTTCACTTTTCATCAGCCAAACATATTGCTGTCAATTAGGCTAATGTTTACAGTTACATTTCGACTTCGTCGTTAGCAAGATGTCTCGCAGAGTGCACGTGGGCCTACTTCGTCTGAGGCCAACTTAATCACGATCACTGCGATAATGGATTTGTAATGTCGCCTAATGTGCTTATTAGCACTATCATCAGTGTCATGTGCCGTGTAGTGCATAGGCTAAATATCAAACGCTAAGAAATGAATCGATACCGACGACATAACACCGACGACAGAAATAGGTTATACAGGTATTATACATCATGTCTCAAAAAATCTGTGCCAATATTATTTTTTATATATAACTTTTGTAAAACATAGGCCAATTTTAACAATGTTTTACGCGCGATAGCGTCTTAGTCATGGCCTGGGCGTCTGTCTATCCGTCTGTCCGTCACACTGCTGTATTGTGCTAAATCAGTGCAAGCTAGAATCACGAAATTTTTACTGTGCGCTGCCCCCATAACTCTAGTTTATCGTGACGAAATTTCTTGCCCCTGGGTGAGAAGGTTCTCCTCAAACGAGGGCCTCAAAGGGGGGGTACCCCCTTAAAACGTTATTTTGCCGCTATTAGCTCTTCTAGCATTACCTATTAGCGCATTAGAGATCTTTTTGAGTATGCGCTATATAAATATTTACACTTTACTTACTTACTTACTTACTTACTTCTAGTGTAAAAACGGTTGCAGATAGATACAGACATGCTGTTTATCTCAATGAGCACTAATCACGGACTTCTTAATTTTGTCAACATCGATGACCTTGAACGACAATGGCCCCCAAAATTAAAGGTTTTCGTGATTTTTTTTGTAATTTTAAGCTGTGATACACAGTTTAAGAGTAAATTGCGCCGAAATGGCTAGAAATAGACGCAGAGAACCTGCACATAAAATTTTCAGTATTAAACGTAAATTTTAGTAGTCCAAGTCTCGACTCCCGAAGTTAAAGGAGGCCTGCACACGCGGACGTCAAAGAGGGGTATCCCGAAAAATAATTATTTTACTGCCATTGGCTCGTGTAGCGGGAAAATGATTGCATGCTGCTCATCATAACAATCACTGGCGACGGGCTTTTTAGATTTATTAACGTCGATGACCTTGAACGACCTTGAACCTCTAAAAGCGGTTTTGATAATTTATTTCTGCAATTTTTAGCTGAGGTGCACATTTTTAAAGTGAATTGCGACAAAATGACTGGAGAGAGATCAAGACAACCTACACATAATTTTTTTTGCATTAAACTCAGATTTTAGCAATTCAAGTCTCGACCCTCTATCTTTAAGGAGACCTGCGCAGGCGGGCATCGAAAAGGGGTACCCCCTTAAAAAGTTGCTATTTTACCGCTATTAGCTTGACTAGCGTAAAACAGTTGCAGATATGCACAGACATACTGCGTATCATAACAAGCACTAATGACGAGCTTTTGAATGGTGTCAATATCAATGGTCTTAAATGACCTTGGACCTTGAACGATAGGAAACTTAAGTGTTTTTTTGCAATTTTCGGCTATAGCGCACATTTCAAAAGTGAATTGCGCCGAAATGGCTGGAGATAAACCTAGACAACCTGCATAGGCCTATGAAAATTTTTTAGCATAGAACGTCCATTTTTGACAGTTTAAATTTCGACCTCTTAAATTCAAGGAGTCTTCCGTACGGAGGCGTCAAATCTGGGTACTTTTTCAATATGCATTATTATTTTATTGCATACGGTACACGATTGCCCAGGTGGCAAGATCGCTGCTATCGCGCGTCACGTGAGCTTTGTTTAAATTACTTGTTGGCATATAACATCACGAAGTAACTTGACGCAAATGACTATAGTTTTGCCCACCTTAATACTGTTGTCACAGTACCTTAGAAAATACAGAGTTTGGCCGTTTACACCATACTGGGTGGCCGGTAGCCAGGACAACAGAAATGCAAAGTGTTGCACAATGCATCAGATTCAGAGAGCGTTCAGTCGAATTCAGCTAACAACTGTTTCGGTCGAATAAGCTTATTCGTTAAGACGTTCAGTAGTTGCGCGACGAGCCGTAATCAAAATGACTTTCATCATGCTCGCCACAACCTGGAAATGATATCAGCGGAAGTGAAGCTGGATAAAAGAAACAGAACATTAGAGCGAAAATAGAACAGAGACATTAGATGCATCAGTTGATCCACTTAGGATCAAGGATTATGCAGCTCAGGAAGAATATAATTATTACGACAGACAAACAACGTTTTCGTCAGAAAGCAAGCGAGCAGAAATAAACTTTTGAAAAAGCCTCAAATCGTTTCTGTTATTTTAACACAGATAGTCCCACTACTAGAGCAGGTGCTTGTCTGTTCCACGAGCATGTTGTAGTTACGCTGAGCAACATGACAAAGAATCACTGCTATAGTGATGGTTTACTTCGTGGAAAGTAACTATTAGTGTTGTTCGTCTCTGTCTTAATTTAATTGTCTGTCGTCCCATCTGCGTGTTCGTGCATGACGATATTAAACGGATTTCAATAAACTTCGGACAGTGCAATGCTAGTAGGTTCTAAGCAGTGCAGCTGTGTGAATTTCATAAAAAGCAACGAAAGCTTCCGTTTCTGTGTGAATTCAGGCAGACAAGTCAATCGTCCAAATAATGAAATGACGGACTTATAACGCCTTTCGTGTGTTAAAAAGCAGATAAAACGGCGGCAGTCTTGTTTCCAGCAGAACGCTGCGCGATGTTCACCAGCTCACGGCTATGTGCATGCGAACGATAATATGGGTGGACACTAGACACGGCGTGCATCACAAAGTGAGTCGGCTCATAAAACTGATGCACAAATCGAGCGCTCACAGGCGACATCAATGACGCACTCACTATCTGAGCAGCCGCAGCTTGCTCCCCGCTGACCAGTTACTTATCCAAGGCTCGCATCACGGAAGCTACTCGACGACACAAATATTGCAAATATCGACAGGCGTGTCCGTCCGCAGTTGAGATGCATCCATTCATCACCGGACGGACGAACACCTACCAATGTTTCACCCATCATCGACAGACGTCAGGGGTACCGACTGGGTGCGGTTGGCGACTCGCTCGTTTGCCGATCAATAAATAGAAAGCGCGGCTAGAAAAGGCGGCTTCTGAAGCGCGCTCGCGCGAGGATCAACTGTAAGCCAACCCAACCCACGGCTCCGTCCGACCGACGAACAATAACCACGTAACTCACTCTCGCTTGGCGGCGGCCAGTTAATCACGCGGCCAGCACGTGCCAATTCCGACGAAAATTTTGATTGGCGCATCTTTACCGAAAATCGCCCTGCGCGGCTACGCGAATATCTCACAAGAAATCGATAGGGGGGGTCGAACGTGAGCATAAGTAGCCGGCGTGCGGCTGGCAGCACGGTTGCAGCAGCTGGCGTGAACGATCTCTGGCACTCTCGCAGAACGTTTGTGTTGCAGTGCAATGTAACATTGATTGATTGATTGCTCGCTCAAACGATGCAGACCTGCTACTGGCAGGCCCTGCATGTTCTCGGTGGGAATTTGCAAAACAGTCGCCATGTTACCGTTCCGTCCACGTCTTCGACGCGAATAAGACGTGCGCGACAAGACGACTGCATCGAATGCTAGACAGAAGGGTGAGCATAGTAAGTTAGTAACCAGCTGACTTTATTGCTCGTACCCAAACAAAAAATTAATGAATAAGAGAAAAAGGAACGGCTGGAGTAAAAAAATTATAAAAGTCAAAGAGTCCAGTACTTCGTGAAGGACGACCGTATAGTCGTAGTGTGTCAACGGATACACCATTTCTACGCCAAAGGTCAAAGGGTGAACGACGGCTACAACTACAATACGGCAACGTGATACGAGTTCTTACGAGTTTTCTATGGTCTTCTTGTAATCAGCCAGTGTGTTTGTCTTGGTTGTACAAATTAATTTGGAGCTAAATTGCACAACACTCGCGCGAACGACCTAGTCGTTCCCGAATCGTACTTGTGTCCAGTAGACGTTTCTATATTAATGACGTTGCGGCTTTGACAGGCTTTATGGGGTAGACTGCAGACGTTTGTCTTTAGTCGTCGTGCGATGTCAATTGGAAGTATTCAGTTGAATGCCGCTGAAGGAAGGATTCTGGACGTTTTACAGCGATCTCGATAGACTCATTCTGAATGCTGCTGTGCGATTGTCTGCTCGTACATTCGTGATGAATTGCAGAGTGCGACCGTCACAGCACTGAACGTCCAGTACCAAGCGTTTCATTTGTATTACTACTGGACGATAAGTAAAGTGTGCACTGCACTCTCTTGTGACTAACTAAATAGAATACCGTGACTAAGGGTACTGTGATGGCATTGGCATGGGAGGCCTGACTACGGCGGCAGCGTCAACGTGTGCTCAAGACGTAACTAGTATGATTCGTGTGGCAGACAGAAAAACTGGTTGGCACCAACTGCAACAATATATTGCATTATCTGAGAGCCTCAAATCATAATTAACCAGTTGCTATTCGACAGTGGTATAGCTTTACGTCACGGAAGAACTAACTAAAATAACCACTTTTTAATCAATCAAATCTTTTTAAATGGCCTAAATAAAAGCAACACCAAAGTAATTTGGTAAGAGACGAAATCGCTGATTGATAATGGCAAATCATATATCATCTATTTTTCGTGCGAAACAATTGCACTTTTTGACACCATCATAGTTTTAAATCTCTCATTTCCGTAGAAGTCAGATACTCTTCTGACACAATGTGTCACTGGACCCCATCAGTGTACCTGCCAAATGACATTTAAGTGGACCGACAATCGGAAAAACCTACTGTAGTTGGCGACGATTGTCAACTTTATCGCAGGCACTAGTGATAGCAGAACAGAGAGGTCGGCAACGAAGCAAGTCGGTGACGTAGTCGGCTAGCTGTGTTAAACTTCTGTTCTGCTACCAGTAGTGCCTACGATCAGTGTGTTTGACTTATACTAATAACTACGGTTTGTGGATAGGACGACATTTCTCTAGGGATAAACTCCCGGATAAAAGATGTCTTACATATGCTCGCCAAGAGTAAGACAAACACGCGGCAAGGATATTATAAAAGGCCGAACTCAGTTCATTACGTTGGTCAGCGTCAGTCACTGAGTGTTAGAGATAAAATTGAATTGAGTGTTTTGCATTTGAATGTTAGAAATCTTAATGCTAAATGTACTCAACTATGTCAGTTATTACACTTGGTCAATATTGATTTTGATGTAATCGTACTGTCTGAAGTCTGGACAACGAATATTGATTGTTACTCTAATATGTTACACAATTATAGTTTTTATTATGATTTACCATCATCTTCAAAAGTTAGAGGAGTTGCCATGTATGTTAAAAATAATTATCAACATGAAGAGCTTCCTAATATGACAATTAATTCATCATCTTTAAAAATTGAAAATCTGTGGATTAAGATTAAGAAGTGTGGTGTTAATTACATTGTTGGTGGTATTTATAGACACTCTAATCAGAAAATTGTAGAATTTACTTTGGCGTTAGATATGGTAATGAGCGAGATTTCTAACCAAAAAGTTAAATGCATCTTTGCTAGTGATTTTAACATAAATTTGACAAAGTGTACTGTCAGTAATGATACTAGTACATATATCGACACTTTGGTAATGAATAATTTTATGTCCACTGTATTAATGCCATGACAACTAGAATAAAGTCATTGTCGGCTACCCTGACTGATCATATGTATTATTATGATAGACATAATAGGAGCAGTGCTACAAAGTTTTGAGAAACTACTTACTTAATAATGAACACTGATCTTGTAGCCTACTTATCACTTCTTTCTTTCACCCTATTATTTGATTTATATAGGGGGCCTAAAGTCACTGCGAAAAATGTCTCTTGTTCAGTAATATCAATTATGTTTTAATATTTGATTTTAGGTTAGCATTTTGTTTGTGTGTTTGTTTTTATATTTGGGTACTTTGAGTTGGATTGTGTAGTTTATATTTGTGTTCGCGTGATGGGTTTGATAAAATGTATTTAGTAGTTTAGTATTTTTTTTAATGTTCAGTAGGTTTAGTTTAGAGAATTAAAACAGAAATTGTATGTGTTTAGGTGGCCAGCATAGTTGACCAGTATGGTTTTCTGGCAACCTGGCTCAGTAATTAACTGTTGTATTATGTTATCAACTGTAATTGTATATTTGTTTGAGTCAAATAAATTTTTTTTCAGTGTCATAAGTTAGGTTTTACGGCTAGCCGGAAAAGCAGATTCGACGCAGTACTGTCACAACGAGAAATAGGCCTAACGGCTGGTCATTTACTGTTCCATCGCTGTTAGTAACTTTTAGAAAATTAAATGTGGCACAAAAATGTAACAGTGTTTGAAAGTAAAGGCTGCAGATGCAAAAACACTGTTCACACGAATGGGATTCGTGCAGCATTGCTTCACATGTTACAGTCCCGGAAGTGACAGCTGACTGACATGCGCTATTAATAACCGCAGTCATACAATGGCAACGCTAACGGACATGCTAAACCCACGGCTCAGATATCAGAAGAAAAACTAACTCAATGCTATGAAAAGGAAGCTTAGGTTGCAGCTTAAAAATATCCGCTATTACGTGCAGTGCATATAAGTCTGCAAGAAGCTCAGATGTGTCAATGGTGCGGCGCTACAGAAAATAGCATGGTAACGAGATCCACAGATCTATCGCCTTCACTGAAAACATTACTTTTACGCAGTGTGCGATGGATCGATGTCCACAGAGTAAGGATTGTGGCACGAAGAAGTAGTGACTGCACACTACTGCAGTGACAGTAGGCTTTCAATCTGCAGTTCACCCCAATCCTGCTAAAGGTAGAAGTTTTTTTTCGGAAATCGATCGCTTTTAGATGCAGCGAACGGCAGAGCTTTTTATTATGGCAGAATTTCTATAAAATGCCCCCGCGTGCAACGTATGCGCACACTGCCATCAGGCTGTTGTCAGCTGCTGAGACTGCGTCAGTCGCCTACGTCACGCGCGTAGAGGCGTCAGCTGTTGGATGCAGTTCCGTAAGTCATCGAACGTCTTTCATTCTGCCTGGAGCATTGCCGTTATATTATCTACGTGCAGCCGTCGCCGGCAACGCGCTCGCGACCCAGCCACAGTACAGAGAAGAACACTCTGCTGGCGCTCGAGTAGGCCGATGGCATCAGCGCAGGCGAGGCGTCATCTGCGACTTGACGCTGCACTGAGTGGCACGTCCGTCTATCTATCAGCTACCTACGTGGCTGCTGCTTCACGGGCCGGCCAGTCAGTCGAGATAATCTCCTAAGTACTGCTGGACGGCAGGCAAGCCGGTCAGCGGCGACATTTTGAACGTGTCTGCGCCACCACTAATACCATTAAGCAAGCCGCGCCGACTCTGACTAATGATTTGCCAGGCGCTGCATGTTGGATGTTTCTTGTCGACGCAATCTTATTAGACGATCCACGACGATAACGAATGTTGCAACGTAGCGCGAATTCCGGAAAATTAATTGTCAAAATATCTGCGGGCGATGTAACATTTTTTGTAAACATATTTTTTGCACCGGGTGCAGTTGAAATCGTGTTTAATTTACGTTTATTCATTTCTTAAAATTGACTATGCTTTAAACTTATCGCAGTCGCATAAATCAGTGTACATGATTATTTTTTAAAAATCCGTATGCCAAGAACTTAAGAACATTGCACTGGTTTTGTGTGACTGTGTCACAAACTTATAGGCCTACACACCTATGGGAATAAACGTATAGTAAACATGATTTAAATGTAAAAAGGCCACTGCTCAAAATAGCACCTATGTTAATTTTGAATATACACTAGCGATACTGTTTTGAACGACGTAAATGAATATACCAAAGATTATCATCCGTTAAGTACCACAAATTCAGTTTCCGTTGCTCCGAAGCTGCATGCTATACAAAGAGTTGTGCATTGGTCGGTTGATGCAATTTGACGCGAATCGAGCAATTCGCAGAGGCGACATAACGTAGCATTTGTGTCGTCGAGCAATCATGCCGGGCTGGCAAAGGCCTCGCCGAAGTATTTGCACAGAAAAATACATCATTCTCTGAGCTAACGGTGTCACTAGTATTCGACCTCGTATGGCACGCGGCAAATGATTCAAAGGTTATGACGGCGAGCAACCGGACGAAATCAATACTTCTGCTTGCACCAAGCGTTTACGCTGTATTCAGCGATATTATTCTACATCTAGGTGGTAAACATTTTATACAACTTACAAACTTACAAAGCTTGCAAACCGTATAGTGAAAGTGATCACGACCGACACGACGATCGAGGAAAATCATCCGCCGGAATGAAGGCTCAGTTAGGGTATACCTTGTGCAACACGACTATAAGAGTGTTGTGTCATCAAATGCGTCATAATAATTATGCAAATTTGGGAAACGATCAAAGATCTTAAACCTCCGCCAAGAACAAAGCTGCTACCTCGCGACTACAAAGGTTTTGATACAGCTTTGCTGTTTTTTATTTCCACTTTCCACAATCCACAAAAACTAGTCGTCCCCAAAATAAGATTATTTCTCAAGACGCCTCAAAATATTCCATAAAAAATTCAGTAAAGTGTTAAAACGGTGCTTGAAGATTCAGAGTAACGGAGTATAGGTACGGTAATGGCAAATGGAAGCTCTCGTTCCATAGATGATAGATTGGCACCAAAACCGAATGATTCTCAGGATCATTAACATGCATGTTTTTAGAATCCAGACTTATTTCCCAGACAGGCAAGAGGTCCTGACGGTGTTTCCTAGATACATTATGTGGCCGTCTTTAGGCCTAACTCATTCCAGCAGAAATTCATGGCGTGCTCCAGCACGAGACGCGAGCACAATAGAACGCATACATTTCCGGCGCCAGAAAATGAAAATAGTCGCCTGCAGTAATACACATCAGCGGGTTCGTCTGCACGAGAAAATCTAGTACATTTTATTGGCTTAGTGACGACAGCGGCGGCGAGTTGCATTGACATCCGGCTGCAGCGAGCGGACGGTGGTGTTTAGCAGGCGCCGCTGTGCCGCGCGGAAATGGTCTGCGACAGAACGGCGTCCATTCATGCTCCGACCGAGCGACTGACTGACGAAATGAGTAGCCACATCACGTCCTGCCGCGTTCTCAGTAAATATTATCGCGCACGGCGGTGTAGGACGTATGGCGTCAGACGGAGGTGGATTGATGTTACAGCGTAGGACGTAAGCCCGCACACGGCACACTACACAGCTACCCTGTACTGCAGACGACGTCGGGTTAATATCAGCTCATAAAACCACGACATTCGCAGGTGCCAATTTAGCCGGCTAATCGTCAGTCACCTGGCTGTTGCACGCCGCCTCACACTGTGATGTCGTTCGATTACCGCCAGTCAGCAATATTGCGTCCAGTCGACGCGCGTAAAACACGCCGCTAATGCAACCAACGCGCTGTCTTAGCTGTCGCTCTACTCCATTTCCGCTGTAGCTCAGATAAAGCCCAAACTCCGCTTGGTTCTATCTGTTATGGATCCGTTTCACAATAACCTGCACAGCAAACCCACAACTAGTGTCACAACAACTCTATGCAAAATCGCACGCCTCCGACAAATCGATATCTTGATACGACAAGCGTCCATTCTTGCGGCTTTATTGCACGACTTGGTGTCCAACAAGTCCGCAACAAATCAAAGTAGTGGAGTTTGGGCTTAAGTGCACTTGTCACTGACGAAAAGCATTTGAAGACCTATCCATGTATCAAACGATAATATTTTATTCTTACCTCCTCCTCAGAATGGTCATTCTACTAGAAAACAAGCAGGCGCCTGTCCATTTTCTTGCCGGTGTCGCCAGCTATGTCGAGTGACATGGCCTATTACGATAAAGTGTGAAGAGTCATTCCCACTGTGTGCAATATACTAAATGATTCATCGATGTCTTTCTCGGCTGCTGCAGCAAATTGTAACCAAACACGTCAGTCAAAGCTAAATGAAATGTCGTCCGCCGTGTCACTTTCACGAATGCCACTCTCCCTATTCTAACCCTATCTACACTGGCCCCGTGGTCAGCGTCGTCCTCACAGTTTTGCGACTTAAGGACCAGTGGTCTTCTCCGTTTACGTGGCCCTAAGCCGGTGTCGGCAACCAGTGCACACCTACTCATAATAACAATAACTTTTAAGTACGTCGCTGATTATTGGCGAGGTCGGTGTGGCTTAGCAGTAAAAGCTGTGTACTGGCCGTTGGTAAAAGATTGACAACCAGATGCATCTTATAGTCCGGCAAATTGCGTGACTAAAAGTAAGGCGCAGCTGGTCCGCGAATATTTTACCGGCAGCGAGTACGGAGTTGTGCAGCATGCAAACGACTGGACCACGAGGAGAGAAGTGACAAGCTAACAACATGAGTCGACTCGATGCTAAGCGTATACGCGATCGTACTCAGAAATATTTTCGTTATAATACACTGTATTCATATACAACTTGGTCGTTCAGTACATAATACAGAAAAAGACACAAACTAGCGTACTTTATAGAGCACTAAATATTTACAAGGGTCAAATATATCTGCGAGAAGTGCCGATTACTTACTGAATTTGTGTAGCGGCTAGATGCGATAACGTGAGTTGACCGACACCGTTGACGAGAGATGCATTCACCGTTGACCTCGTCTGCAGTCGTGACTCGTGACGACGGCCTGGTTGGCTGGTTTAATTGACGCACCTGCCGGCTACGAGTACGCGTGTAGTCATCCGTTCACACGCACACCCCGTTCGCTCGTGCCAATCGTTAGAGTTGCTGCTGCTGCTGCTGCTGGCAGACATCTGCAGCAGTCAATTGCTGTCTGCGGCGTCAGGTCCCGCAGGTGGAGCGGCAGTGGAGCAGAAGCGATCGTCGTCAGGGCACTGACCGATCTGTACGTGCTTGCTTGCTCCTACTCCGCTCATTAACGACGTCTCTTAACTAAACCGCCTCTCGCTCGCTCTCCACTACTTCTAAGTTCAATCGATATTCTGGTCTCCATTCGCCGCCGTCTCAAACGACTCGTCCACCAAGAGAGTCCATCCTATATCGTCCTCTGATCGTGCCCGCCGCTGTTAGAACCCAATAGACCACATCCGCTGCACGTCTGATCCCAAGATCGGAGTAAAGTACAGTAATACGAAGTCTGAGGTGATATATTGGGCAATTTAAAAAAGAAAAAGTAACGCGAGTTGCAAATCAGTTAAATGAAGTGAGAAAACAAAGGGAGAAAGAAACGTAGAACTGGCTTAAAGAGCCAGGTCGATGAATGCTTGCATGTATCGAACATGTTTGATGCAAGCATTCATCCAGCTGGTTCCTTGAGCGAGACTGCTACAGTGTTTTCGTCTTTTTCGCTTTGTTGCATGTACTGTACGTCTGATTTGTGCATTAGCTGCTTATTTACACTTTTCTAGGCTTTTCCTAAAACTCTGTAAATAAACGCTCAATTGAATATACTTAATTTCGTTTTGAAGTCTCAATCTTTCCAATCTTTGATAGTTAATATCCTTTCTAAGATACGTTCATGAATAGTTGCCACCAGATCTCATATTTTAAAGCTTTAATTGTATCAAATTCGATTTTAGTTTGAGCTCTGCCCAGACCCCGCTGGGGGAGCTCACAGCGCTCCCCAGGACCCCTAGCTGGAATTTTGTTGTACAGGGTGCGGCAGAAAAAAGTGGACCCCTAAATTTTTTTCGCTGTTTTCTCAGCAACCGTTTGGGATTTTAATACGAAATTTTACAGCTTTATTTACTGAAACCTTCTACATCTAACAGCCAAAGAAAATGTGATTCTGTTGAAAAACGACGAAGTTATAGATTTTTAACATGACCGCCTACCGATTTTTTGGCATTTAAAAATGATCATGCTGAAAATGCTATTTAATTTTCAAAAAACTGGTTACACGTTACTGCCGATGACGTCACAGTGACGTTTTGATAAACAGCAATTTGTATTGTTTATAAATTATCACTAAACTATCGTTCATTTAAAGCAATTACCGTCTGCGCACCGGATTCATCTTCCAGCAGGACGGCGCGTCGGGCTCGTCAGCACACACAGCGCACAACGCCGCGCAGCGCACAAAACTGGTTGCGGGCCAGCTGTCCAGATA
>Ga0056128_1007535_pt1 | contig 13726 bp, 10 predicted proteins | sample WorMetLIZISLAND2_FD_71113 | JGI IMG/M metagenome (GOLD analysis project Ga0056128, IMG submission 71113) | Marine gutless worms symbiont microbial communities from Max Planck institute for Marine Microbiology, Germany - Olavius geniculatus... ... | reverse complement strand
TATATATATAAAATAAATTGCTGCCTGTTCTGCAGGAGCATTCATCAAATGAAGTGGGTGAACTGTTGTGCAGTGGCCATGCAATCATGACAGCATCATAAACACTATCATTTCTACTGTTTATTATTACTGGCCTACCTGTATTATCAGCAGCAATTATTGGCACTATAGTAACTGCATAAATTGGTGTCATAATGGTCCTAGTCGGCAATAAAGTATGGTTGCACAAATGATCCATTTGTATGTCAGGTAACTTGGATAGTTTTAAATGGAAGGATTTTGGCAAAATTTTTCAGAGTGGTTGGGCATGAACCAGGAAGGAAGTGGGTAGATTTTGGTTGTAATCCGGATTATTTTGTGCACTCTGGATCATCTGGCATTTGTTGTCATTAGGAAATACAGCATAGACTGAGACTCTGTTGGGTGTATATAGCTCAGCCTTCCTGCTGATCCTGGGCAGCTGAGCTACAGTGCTCGAAGTGGAACGATAAGCATTAAAAAATCACTGTCCACCTATGTACTGCTGCTGCTGTCATGTGACAGTATTTTTTGCCATTAAAAATATTAAAATTAATTGGTAAACACTGACTGTGTACACAGTACACACGGTGACGTCAATAAGTTCCGGCCACTTCCAAGATTTAGGATTTTCAGCACAACGTAACATAATGCCGGTTTTTCGTTATATTCAGGCATTAATTTCATACATTTATAAAGCTTAAATCATCATATTATATAGACAAGGTCAAATGTCTAATTGAGGTCTACATAAATTTTACAAGTGAGTTTGACCGCGGCCATGGACCTTTAAACTGCACTTAATTTGTTAAGTCGATTCTCAGGAAAATGATTAAAACTGCTGCCATCAGCCTCAGGTGTCATATTTTAAGACTAAAATGCACCAAGCTTGATTTCGGCTGGAGCTCTGTCCCAGTCCCCACTGTTGGAGCTTACAGCTCTCCTCCAGATCCCCTTGCTGAACTTCAAGGGTCCTACTTCTATGTACAGGAAGGGAAAGAAAAGGAGGGAACCTGGGATGGTAGGGAGGGAATGGGACGGGAAGAAGAGAGAGAGGGGAGAAAATGGGAGAAAAGGGAAAGGAATGGGAAGAAGGGAAAGCTACCATAACGGGCACCAGCACTTTATTTTTTTCCCACTTCGAGCCCTGGCTATATACTTAATATATCAACCGTCACCACTAATAATAACAGCTCAGTAATATCGTTGACTGGTTACAGGGTGTCAGCCTGGTATGAAAGTGGATGCGGCAACACAGTGTTTGATTCAGTCTGTACTTGCTGAAGGCGACCAAGCTGCTGATGCTAATCTGCAAGCTGTCAATCAGCAGTCTAAACAGCTGTGCAAACAGATCCAGGAACTGGCTTGAATACTAGGGACTCAGTGATGTACAGTACGGTTCTGTTCACTGTAGTTAACTGTAGTTAAGCAATATTATAATATAGCTAAGCAATTATTAGCTGGCTAAAGTTCGCATATTGTGTTGATCAATGTTTGTTGAATGAACAGTTGTTCTTGTCAGTAACTCTCTGTTCAAGGGATTAAACATTGAGATTGATTTTTCTCGTAACTGTCTAGTTAAGGTTCATTGATTGACTGCTATTACAGAAATTTTGAACATATAACTATTGATATGTACAGCACATTCTGAACTATGTATGTCCAGTTAGTTGGTTAATTTAGCATTCGCTAATTTAAGTGTATATTTACATTAGTTTTCTGCCAGAAAAAAAGATCATAATTTATGAAGTGCTAGCAACATTCTTGATGTTTTTCTGTAGTATTAATTCACCAGAGAATACACGTGGCCACCATAGCAGTTTGTGACTTTTAGGCACTGGCACCGTGGCAAAAGTTTTCATCATTTAACATTTGTCATCCAGACATCAGTGGATGTAAGCTTATAGCAGATGATATCATGCCCACAATCATAAGCACGAATAATGCAAAATTCAAAGACACAAACAAACTGCAGTTGAAATTCGCAATATGGCAGCAGTTCTCTTCACAAAAAAATAATACTGTCTCGCACAATAACAAATAGGCCAAGTTACTCTGATGATTAACAATCACAAGTTCAGCACAGTGGAAGACACTATCACGAGTGTAATGCAACAGCCTTGTAAGAAGCAAGGGCCCATTCACCACTGAAGCTGCATTAAGGTAGTGCAGCTTCAGCCCAGCGAAAAAAAATTGGCATGGCTAGGAGCTAAATGCAAAATTTCAACTAATGTTGTAGCTCTTGAGGTATAGTTTGGAAAAAATGTTACTTATTTAGCTCATTTTAACACTGCAAAGTCTCAGCTGTACTGATGAACAACCACAATAAATACCTCTAACACAGGTCTCAATCGTATATTGAAAATATCAGGAAATTTAATATCTGTCGGGGAAAAACTGTATAGTCGTGTGGTGAAGTCCTTGGAGTCGTGCAAAGGGGCAAAGAGCACAATTGTGCCCCCTAAATTTGGGGCTGTTGGAAATTGAAAAATTTTCATCTAAATATGCAAAAGTTGTGGTCAAAAAATCCATTTCAGTAAAACCTAGTGCAAAATTAAAATTTGAGCACAAATAATCTCCTACGTTGGAAAGTTGCAGCTGTCTTGTCGAAAAATTTCAACTACCTGCCCCAGCTATTTTTCCAACCCATGGTGTCACAAGTCCTCTGGTGTTGGTTAGTTATCACACTGAGACACTGAGCCTAAAGCTTGGCTGTCTGGACTAATTCAAACTCCAGTATAAACAGCTAAATTTAGGCTAAGTGTGACAACAACTAACACAGTCACCAAGAACTTCACCTCATGCATTTATGTGAAATTGATTTTTTTGTTTCAAAGGAACAAAATGTGCTGACATTAATGAATAAATAAGTTGCTATTAAGTCTTACGCAAAATGCCAACAGTAGTGAAACGAGAAGCCACAAAAAATAAACCTAGATGCAAACGCTCCATTCTAGTATAAATGCTGTATACAACACTAGAATTTGCAAGAATACAAGGTGACTAAAAATGGACCATTTATACAAAAATGGGACTTATTAAAATACTACATTTTAGATGGCTAATGCAAGGACAGAAATTAACTAAACTGACTAACGCTCTCATCTGTGGTCCTAGCAGTTTTTTTTACTTAGGCCACGTTAAAAATCTGTAATGTAATGTAATGTAAATTACAACAAACAAATATACACCGTAATATTATTAATTTGCACTATTTTATGCACTCACACATTCATACATACCGGTACGCTGATTTATGCTAGATTATCTCAGAAATCAAGGACTAAGTCACAGACGAAAATAAAACACCATAAAAGCACAGGGACAAAACGGATACTATACATTAATAAATTAACCGATAAATATGGGTATAAACAACGTCAATTTTCAGGGATTTTTTAGATCATGCCTCAGCAGGACGTCTGCGATGAGAGGCCCTAGTGACAGCATTTGGAAGGGTGGGTGACGAGATATTTCAGTGGCATGCGGGATTGAATCTGTGATCCAGAAGTTCTGGAAGCACACATCCTTAGTGTCCACAAAGCGATGCCATGACTCACTCGGAAAGACCGCATGTGTTACATAAGCACTCACACACTTAGCACCTGCAGCTTTCAGAGCCTACAACATTGAACAATAACAATATGATAGATACACTGTGGTCCAAAAAAAACGTGCCACATTGTAACATAGGCCGATTTTAATAATTTTTGGCATGCGACATTAGGAAAGAACTTGACGCAAGTGACTGTAGTTTTAATCCCCCCTACTTTAATACTTATTAAAATTGGCCATTGTAAAATGTACAAGTCGTAGTTTGGCCATTTACAACACTGAATTCATACTGGATAGCACATGCGTCGACTCAGAAATGTCTAACTGAAAAGTGACAAACACGATTGGCAACTATTGTGTCTCAGAAAGTCACACAGGTCACATCACATCCTCTTTATTTCACAGCATGCGCTCAAAATGTCTTTCTTCAGCCCGAATGCAAACGGCAAACGTTGACACTACTCGCAAACAGCAGGCTCAACAACCTGCATTTCACAAGGTAGTGTAGCGACAGTATTAGAGTGAATTGGCCAAAACTATAGCCGTTTGTCTATAGTCGAGTTTCTTCCTGAAGTTGCAAGCCAAAAATTATTAAAATCAGCCAATGCTGCACGGAGCTATTCAAACAATAAAAGTGGCACGTTTTTTATGGACCACGGTGTATTTATAATGCCACACAAATTAAACTACTAGTACACTACATAAACTGACTGGTGAAATGGTTGAACAAATCTCAAGAAAATGCTTTCATAAAATGCCTTTATAAACTACAACCAACGCCACACAATACAAAATTCTGTTTGCAGTCACATTCAAATTATAACATTAGGCAAGTTAGCAGATCCAGCCATTAAACGAAATCCAGCTCTGAAAATTTTTGGCCATATGCGGTAGATTATAGATAATTCAAACTTATTACAGATGAGATTAATTAAAGAAGTCTGGTCACACAATCACAGCAGACTGAATTGACATCAAGAAATTACATGACTATGAAGTGCTCATTTGCACTGTCTTTGATGTATGTATGCTAAAGTCAGTGCTGTATTATTTGACTTAAAATGAAAGCCAGTGGATTATATAAGTGTGGTAATTCTGTCCAGATTCAGCCCAGCTCTAGCTAGATTAGTTGACATAAATCAAAACCAAATCCACATCTAGTTAAATTATGAAAACTGAAAACGAAGATGGGCTTATGTAACACAGACAGAAATACTACAAGAATAAAAAAATTAATATAAGTAAACAGTGCTCAAGGCAAAGAACTATATGGCAAACTAGAATTGTCTGGCTGCAGCAAGCAGCATCCTAGTCAAAACAAGAAAATTGAGCTAATGCTCACGAGACTCGCAAAAGCCTATAGCAGTTCCTGTTCGCAAATTGCCTTAATCTATCTCCAGCCATTTCATCGCAATTCACTCTTGAAGAGAGTGGCACAGCTGAAAATTGCAAAAAACAATGAAATCCCTTAATTTAGGAGTTCAGGGTCTTTCAAAGTCATCGATGTTGATACAACTACAAAGCTCGTCACTAGAGATTGTTGTGATAGGCAGCATATCCATGCCTATCTGCAACTGTTTTCATGGTAGACTTGCCAACAATGGTAAAATAATGACTTTTATGGGGTACTGCTCTTAGATGCCCTCGTGCGCAGGTTTCCTTGAACCTAGAAGGTTGAGACTTGGACCATTGAAATCTACGTTCAATGATAAAAATTTTATACCCAGCTTGTTTTGGACTATTTGTAGTAAATTCGATGCAATTCACTCTTGAAATGTGTCTCACAGCCCAAAATCGCAAAAAAAATCCATAAAAACCCCTATTTTGGCGTTCAAGGTAATCCAAGGTCATTGTATTCGGTGGCAATCGAGAGCCAGTGTACGAAATCCTATTAGTGTTTAATAGTAACCTAGGCCCTATCTTGCACCGTTATTGAGATACAGTGACTTATTGGCTAAAAATTGCAAATTTTTCCTACCTCCCTCTCATTTAGCACCCTCGTTCAGGGTGACCCCCTTTGAATTTTTGGAAAAGCTTTACGGTTCCTGAAACTAGAGTCTTCCAGTCAGCTGACGGTGAAGATATAGTGATCCTAGCTTGCACCGTTTTTGACTGATCCACCCGTGTGACAAACAGACAGACGGACAGACAGAATTGCAATGGCTAAGACGCACTACAGCAATACCTGCTTTCACACGGAAAAAAGACAGAACTTGTAAACTGGCCTTGGCACAGCCAATCAGAGTTCCACCAGTTTGAATCAAATCATCTAGAATGACAACATGTCGGTCCTTTACTTCACCTGACACAGCCAAACAACAACCATTCCTTTAAGTTGGTAAACAGGATTGAAACAGTAACCAATATGCTATATGTATGTGTCAAATTACAACCTTTGTTGGCTAAATTGTCAAGTACTGATGTTTTGTCAAATGCCATAGCAACATGCAACAGTTAATGGAAATCGTTCTGAAGTCAAGAGCACTTCACTCAGTTACCAAAGACTAGTACGTTACAATATTATTCAACAATTGCACATATCACATACAGAGCCCACAGTTTTTCACAGTCTGTGCAATTTCAAGCAGCAGCAGAATACTGGTAAACGGAACAATAAAGAAAATCAATAATAATTTAACAAAATACCTTAACGTACGTGCATGCACCAATATTATGCCTGAAGTTGCCAAGCTGTTGCTAGACTGCCTGCAGGCACCAGAAGGCGAGCAAATGCAAACGTAGTTTCTTTACATACATAACTTGGATTATAACAAACTTCAGGCAACACCCCCAAATATACTTGCATTGCAAGTCTAGGCAAAATGGCTGAAAAAAGTGAAATGGTTACTGTTGACATACCATTCAGACACAAAAGAAATGTTACGGATCACAAACAGAGATATGGATGACAGATGCGACCGTTAATACAGTTAAAAATAGTTCTCAATCAACATGCACTACCTGGCAGTCATTAAAAAAATTAATATAAATCACGGTCAATGGTACTCGATATCAGTAAAACGTTACAGGTATTCTTTGACTTATTAACACCAGCATTATTTAACAATTTTAAGTAATGTAATAATTGCAAAACCAACCTTCTTTGACCTTGACAATCCGTTTGTCTCCATCGCGGACCTTGTTGCAGATAACGACCGAATCTCCATCAAAGTACATATGGAAACGTTTGTAGGCACCGTCATCAGGGAAAGCAATGCTGACGCTAGATGCATCAGGCAGGAAAGCCATTTTCTGCTGCAACAAAGGCACTGCACTCTCCAGCCTGCATGCAATAAGCATTCAACAAATGCAGGTGCATGACAACTTGCAGCCTTTCAGTCAACCAATTAAAACATGACGACACATTATGCAGCTATATGTAGACCTGCTGAGTCAAGTAAGTCGACTCCTTCCAAACTGGGTCAAGTCAATCTGTAGTAGCATTACTGTCAAAATTTTCTAACGCCATTGGTCTCATTCCAAGTCATTTCAAGTCGACTTAAAAAGTTGTCTTGACCAATAATCTTGCACCTAGCAGTTCTCTCATACAAGTCACATGCAGCTATTGATAAGTGGGTGAATAGGGTATTATTTGTAACTATAAAATAAACAAGTAAGTGTATAGAAAGTCCAGAAACAATACTATCGTTGCAAAGCCTGCAAAGGACAAAAGTCATTATGCTATACCTAACATTAGCTATGCACAGTATTCACATTGGTTCATGACAAATTTTGACTTCTGAAGTTGTTTAAAGTCAACTCAAGTCGATTTGTTGCTTTCCAGTCAAGTCAAGTCAGTCGAATGTGATCAAGTCGATGGCGGTTGAATTGGTGTCATTTTAGCTTCCAGTAAAGTCACATTTCTCTAGCACAGTGACTCGCAGGTGTAGCCATATGGCTAAACCTATGCATCCCTAACCCTGACTTTTAAACTTCAGAGTTAAACAAGAAAAACCCAGCTAACACAAAGGGGAAAGTGCGACAGTGATGTATGTGTGAAGGCCCGGTGTGAAAGAAATCTAAGTTCACAACGATGTTTCATTTAGACTCGACGGCGGATGACGCCTAGTACCATATCCAGTGCATGAATTTCAGTATTGAGTGCCATGTCCAATGCATGAATCCTACCATTGGCCAAAAATCGCAAATTTTGCCCACCCCCTCTCATTTAGCGCCCTGGTTCGAGGTGACCCCCTTCAAATTTATGGAAAAGCTTTACGGTTCCTGAAACTAGAGTCTTCCAGGCAGCCGATGGTGAAGATTTGGTGATCCTAGCTTGCACCGTTTTTGACTGATTCACCCGTGTGACGGATAAATGGACAGATGGACAGACAGAATTGCGATGGCTAAGACGCACTACAGCAGTAGCTGCTGTCGCGCATAAAAATGGCACACCATTTATTCATGGCCTGGGAAACGTTCACACCAACGATTGTTTTCACGCGCGAGAGCTAGCATAGCTATAGCGCGTATTAGCTAAGGTAATTCTGTCTGTCTGTCCGTCACAACCCGGTACCAATTCAAGCCTAGGTGAGATAGAGAGTTAGGGGTTTTACCATATGATATCCTAGAGTCTCTAGTATTTTGTGACAAAATTTCATGCCGCTGGGTGAGGGCGGTCCCCACGAATGAAAAGGCAAAAACAGGCACTCGCTAGAAAGACGTTATTTTACCGCTATAGGCTCGTCTAACGTGAAAACAGTTGCAGATAAGCACAGACATGCTGCTTATCATAGCAAGCACTAGCGTCGAGCTTCTTAGAAATGTCAACATCGATGACCTTGAATGACCTTGAACCCCCAAAGTAGCAGGTTTTAGTGAATTTTTCACGATTTTGGGCTGCAACACGCATTTCAAGAATGAATTGTGCCAAAATGGCTGGAGATAGACCAAAACAACCTGCATATGAAATTTTCAGCATTGAATGTAGATTTTGCAGTTCAAATCCGAACCCTCTACTTTCAAGGTGGGTTGCACAAGCGGGTATCAAAAGGGGTACCCTTCTAAAAAGTGGTTATTTATCAGTTGTTGGCTTGCCTAGCATGAAAATAGTTGCAGATATGCACAGACATGCTACTTATGATAACAAGCACTAGCGACGAGCTTCTTAGAAATGTCAACATCGTTGACCTTAAACGACCTTGAACCCTAAAAATATTGGTTTTTAGTGATTTTTTGGCGATTTTTGGCTGCAAAAAAGTGAATTGCGATGAAATGGATAGAGATAGATCAAGATTACTTGCGAAGAGGAACAGCTATAAGCTCTCGTGCGTCTCATGAGCATTATCTCAGATTTCTTGTTCTATACCTTTTTGTTTCTGAATTAGAAGCCCGTATGTGACATAAAGACAAGACCCTAAGACACTAATGGTTCACCAACAAAAAGCCTGCAGCACAATAAAAATACTGCCCCATCATCAATCATCACAAGTAAGGCTAAAAACTAGTCATTACATGACAAATCATAGCACTGTTAATCTGACCGTGGTATGACAGTGTTTGAAAAGTAGAAACGCTCCTGCAGCGCGTGTATGTCGAAAATAATGATTTGAGGTGGACCACGTGATGTCATTGGTATTAATGACAACAGATCAGCTAGCGTCTGCCACCCACAACAATCAAATGTGGTCTATGAAATCTCATGCATATGACAACATGATATTCAATAAGATAATCATATGCTACAGAGTACTAAAGATATGCCAAATTGGTTAAGGAGATGCAAAACGCAAAGACAAAAAATAAAAAAGATAAAACCATTAGCTCTAACATGAGGATCAACCACCAGCAGAGACACAATGCTTTTGCTGCTGCAGCATGAAAAAAGACAAACACAAAAGCATTCAGATGTAAGGCTGCCAGAAAATCAGACAAAAAAAATCAGGTGACAACTGCTGCATTTTAGTCATTTTATTCACTCATTCATTGTTCACTCATCCATTCGCACGTCAATTATAGTGTTAGAATTCAAAAATATTAAAACCTATAAAACAATACAAAACTGATCAACATAAGCAACCGACAGACAATTGTAGGAATTGCAGAAAGTGGTGCAAGTTTAAACAACTGCACTGAAAGTTCTTTAGTCCAGTAGAAACAAGAAATTTGACCTAATGCTAATGAGACACACAAGCTTATAGCAATTCCTGTTTGCAAACTGTCAGTCTATCTCTAGCCATTTTGTCGCAGTTCATTCTTGGAGTGTGCGCTGCAGCCGAAGATCGCAAAAATCAATAAAACTCCTTATTATGGAAGTTCAAGGCCTTTCACAGTCATCGATGTTGATACAACTATGAAGCTTGTCACTAGAGCTTATTGTGATAGGCAGCATGCGCATGGTGATCTGCAACCGTTTTCACAAAAGACTGGCCAACAATGGTAAAACAAGACTTTTGCGGGAGGTACCGCTATTTAATGCCCTCGTGCGCAGGTTTCCTTGAACCTAGAAAATCGAGACTTAGACCATTGAAATCTACGTTCAATACTGAAAATTTCATACGCAGCTTGTCCATGATTTCGGCGCAATTCGCTCTTGAAATGTGTCTTGCAGCCGGAAATCACCAAAAAATCCAGCAACTTATTGGCTAACAATCGCAAATTTTTTCTACCTCCTCTCATTTAGTGCCCTCATTCGAATTTATGGGAAAGCTTTACGGTTCCTGAAAATAGTCTTCCAGGCAGCCGACGGTTTAGATTTGGTGATCTTAGCTTGCACTGTTTTTGACTGATCCACCCGTGTGATTAACAGATGGATGGATAGACAGACAGACAGACAGAGAATTGCGATGGCAAGATTCACAAAAGCAGTAGCTGCTTTCATGCATAAAAAACGTATCTATAAAAAGAAAATGACAAAAGTACCAATACAGTAGCAAAATATTATAGTGTTAGAATTCAAAAGTGCTGGAACTGAGTTGGCCTAACTCTGATCATTGAAGAAAAGCCAAAGTAACATGTGAGAATGTAAATAGTAAGTTGTGAGCATGTTGATACCTTAGCAGTGGCCACTTGTCCTTCTGTGTCAACCCTCTCCATCGTTCCAGTGGGAAAATACGGCAGAATGAAAGTGAATGAACGGGCCATGTATCTGCAACAATGCAACACAAACATGTATTGTGTACTTGCTAAAGAAAAATATCTTCTTAAGACTTTTAATGATTGGCAATTCTGCTAGTTAATTTACGTAATATTTAAATTTACTTAACAAAATTCTATAAGTCATTATACAGAAGAAGAACAAAAACAATGCACTGACATGAAAGCTATACATAAACTACAGAAGCCAGCTGACAAACAGAAATAGTAGTGCTGAAACATAAATGCTAGAAACTGATAAATATGTCAAAACATTACGTCTAACAAAATCAAGCCCTTTGCAGCTGCTAGAATACATGTACACTTCAGTGATGGAGAAATGAATGGCTAAAGCAATCTACGATAAAACAGTCGAACTGTGCCTTAGAAATGAACTTCAACTTCTCCGGTTCAGTATTTTCATCACTCTATGGTCTGAATCTTGGTCATTAAGTTAGTGACTGGACTTTTTATTCCCACGGCATTTCATTTTTTGATAACAAACTTAAATTTTGGACAGTTTCATCCTATACATTTCACATTTACACAAAGTGACTGATTACATACGACAACACTAGCAGTCTATAAACTTAATATTAAACAAAAAATGTGAGCTAATGCTGACAAGACGTGCGAAAGCCTATAGCAGTTCCTGTTCGCAAACTGTCAGTCTATCTCCAGCCATTTCGATGCAGTTCATTCTTGAAGTGTGCGCTGCAGCCGAAGATTGCAAAAATCAATAAAACCCCCCTATTTTGGAAGTTCAGGCTCTTTCAAAGCCATCGATGTTGATACGACTAAAAAGCTTGTCACTAGTGCTTCTTGTGATAGGCAGCATGCCCATGCCTATCTGCAACCGTTTTCATGAAAGACTGGCCAACAACGGTAAAACAACAACTTTTACGGGGGTACTGCTCTTTGATGCCCTTATGCGCACATTTCCTTGAACCTAGAAAATTGAGACTTGGACCATCAATATCTACGTTCAATGCTGAAATTTTCATATGCATCGTGTCCATGTCTATCTCAATTGGTTTCGGCGCAATTCGCTCTTGAAATGTGTCTCACAGCCTGAAATCGCCAAAAAAATTGATAAAACCCTTATTTTAGCATTCAAGGTCATCCAAAGTCATTAAATTTGGTGGCAATCGAGAACCAGTGTATGACATCCTATTAGCGATTTATAGTAACCTAGGCCCTATCTTGCACCGTTATTGAGATACAGCGACTAATTGGCCAAAAATCGCAAAATTTTTTCTCACCCCCTCTCATTTAGCACCCTCGTTCGAGTGACCCCCTTCAGATTTATGAAAAAGCCTTACCTTCCTGAAACTAGTCTTCCAGGCAGCCGACAGTGAAGATTGCAACGTTTTTGACTGATCCACCCATGTGACGGACAGACAGACGGACAGAATTGCTATGGCTAAGACGTGCTGAAAGCAGTAGCTGCTTTCGTGCTTAAAAATGACACAAGCAAGAAAAAACAACTATATTTAACAAGATATTTTGACTGCCAATAAATGGAGTATAAGCAACTGCACCTTGGCATTGCATATGCCACAGAAACCTGTTCAAAGATGACTTCAGGTGAATGAAAACTTCCCAGAAATATAACTATAGCAAACCAGAACAACATTCTGTGACTATAATGGCATGTTGCAAAAAGTACAGCTCTATAATTTATTTGGCATTGTTATTACCAACATCAAACTGATATCCACATTAGATAATTTTCTATTTAAGTAAATGCTAACCTTTGCCCTACAGACATCTCTGAATGCGCAAACAGAACTAAGTAAGGAGTCTAAAACTTTGAAATACAAAATATAACCAAATCAATTTCAAATTAGATATATGTATGTACAAATAATAAATAGAAAATTTTTATTCGAATGGTTGTTCAGAAAATGGCTAGAAGTGCATAGCTAGTTTTTTGCCATTTTTCTGAGCAATTATTGGACTTTTGGCATATAATGTCTCACATCTATTACTTGTAGATGTTTATTTATATTGATAAATACACATTGTAGTTATGCTAGTACCTCAGTTACAGAGACATCTGTGCACTAACGACATAACACAGCGAAAATATCACATTAAACATCGTTCATACAAGGTGAACTGAAAACCAACTGACAGATCAAATCAATGCAAAAAACTTACCATCACATCCTGTGACATTTTTCACATCTTCAATGAAGAGATTGGGAAATCCATCCTGAAACTTCAGCCACTTGATTCCATTATTCTTGTAAACAACACTACGACGAATACCTAGCGATGTATCACTGGACGAACGAGAAATTTGCTGCTGCAACATTACAAATTACGATCGGTTGTAGATCATTTACTGATGCATATCTGGAGCAAAAGTAAGCGATTTCAATTTTACTAATAATTTTTAATTTCAAAATTGTATTGCAACAGTTTCACTTATATGACTGTCTGATGCATGATTAATTAACTTAAACATTTTGTCCATTTGTTAAATCAAGAAAATAAATCATTTTGGATAATACTAACAAATTACTGATCAACAGCAGCTAGTTCACTAGCATCATCATCAACATACTTTTGTAGATACATCGTTCTTTAGTTGATCACAGCTTGTTACAATAGCTTTAGCCAATCCATCCATTGATGGGTGCGCATACAACAGTACAGGCCTGTCAGCAGACATGATGTATATCAGAATTCTGATGAGTAATCTGTTCACAGAAAAAAACACTACATTACAAATTACAACAGGAACAACAGTAATAATTACGGCAACAAGAAAATATTCACTCCATTCAACATTTGCACTATGCCCATCTTTGGGTACTATGAAAAACTAGTATTGAGTAACCAAAACTTATTCTCCACAATTTTATTGTGCAAAAGTTAGCAATTAATGTTTTAGCAACTTGAAGGATGTAGACCAGTACAAATACATAATCAAACTAGAAATTTGGGGCAAAGCCCAACATGAGTCCGCCCGGCGCCCTAAGTCCGATTGGGGGAAATTAGAGGGGGGGGGTAAAATTTTCCCGGCATCAAAGTCACGTGGCCCGAACTCAAATGCATTGGCATACGCCGA
>Ga0056128_1007531_pt1 | contig 13735 bp, 6 predicted proteins | sample WorMetLIZISLAND2_FD_71113 | JGI IMG/M metagenome (GOLD analysis project Ga0056128, IMG submission 71113) | Marine gutless worms symbiont microbial communities from Max Planck institute for Marine Microbiology, Germany - Olavius geniculatus... ... | reverse complement strand
CCATTACTGTCTCTGATTGCTCTCTGCTTTGGTTGCCATTTCCTGTTAATGTCACCGATCATCTTGTACACTTCCCTGGTCTTATATTCTCCATAGTATTTCTCTATGTCCTCGCACTGTGTTGCAACCTGTAAATACCCTTCGTACAATTATACATACTGGAACTCTGCGGCAGCGTCGTTTGCCGTAAAAAACACGACTAGTTGCTTAGACCTTGATTGGATTGTTATGGTGTAGGGGCACAGTTAGTTTCTCTCCTCCCCAAATAACTCTTAATGATTGCTCAGTTTAAAAAGCGGCTTGTGAGAGTTTTGGGCGAGCATTATTGTTCCATTGTCTTCATGCTGGGTACGCCACTGACGTGCACCGGTGGCGCCGCCAACGCATCAGACGGGAACTCGTAATAGTGCAGGCACTGTGGGATACGTTACATATCGCGTTACTAGCGACACCTTGTGATGCATGTAACGAAACTGTAATTAAATCCGCCGCCGGCGAAGGCCGCGTTCAATCAAAAAGGCTCTTACGTTCTTGGCTCCGTCGAGCATTCACGCGGAAATAATATGGAATTCGATTCGAATACAGTATGTCTAGATTCTAACTCTGGCTGACGACGGAACAAATTTTTGAACGCACCCTTAACTTTTATGTCACTATCACACAAAGTCACAATAAACGGAGTACATCAGTTTCAGTTCAATCGTGCAGTATCACGCCAACTACGTAAATTGCGGCGAGACGGCAAAAAATGGGTAGGCCTAATAGCTACGGACCACCATGTGAAAGTTGCGGCCGATTGGTGCGGTGGTATGTCTGAATGTGCCATAGACCTCTTAAATTAAGGACTGGCGGTGGCCGTTCTCGCCGCTTCTCGGGTCCGCGAACTTGGGTCTATCGGTATTTTTAGTATTTTTGCTATAACTTTGTCAAATGTGGTCCGTTTGTTACAAAGTTCAGTACACAAGTTGGTACGTGTAACATAAACAAATGATGCAACTTTGGTTATTGCATGATTTCTATTTCCAGTGTACTTAAACATAATCATTGTCAGTACAGTATTACTATGTGTCGTAATGCTGTACGTTCAGTTGATTACAGGTCTAAGGTTCATTGCAACGTAGGCCTACGTACGGTTCAGCCACAATATATGCACATACGAGAAATTAGAAGTCATACAGTAACCAAATTTGCAACATTTGTTCACGTCGTCTGTGATATGTACAAAAGTTTGTAGCAAACGGACCACGTTTGACAAAGTTATAGTAAAAATACTAAAAATACCGATGGACCCAAGTTCGCGGATCCGAGAAGCGGCGAGAACGGCCACCGCCAGTCCTTAATTTAAGAGGTCTATGGAATGTGTAAACCGCGGGTTCGACTATTGGTTAGGGACAACAGAACTAACCAAGATGTCCGGATACCGTTTTTGTTCTGCTGTTTTTGTTGGTTTCCGCTCGACTGTCGCCAGCCGTAGAATTATTTCCAGGAGTACCGGAACGATAACGATTACCTTCGGCTTAACGGTTGTGTACTCCGACTGTGCGCAGTACGCACATCCGACACTGTGCTGATAAGAGATAAGACAAAATTCCGCATAAATCGATGACGAACTTGCTCCAGCGGCGCTTATCTGGGGAAACTGAGGGTCTTTGCAAATGGGCACAAGTGCTGGTCACGTGGTTATCTGATAATAAGTTTATAACGGAACAGAAGAACCTGGCTTATGTTAGTTAAGCATGCACTATTCGTGGAGAAACAATATTATCTATGCAGCGAAAACTTTTTTTATTCCACACAGGTACTTGTACTGCCTATGTCTACCATACTATAGTCTACAGTGAGATAATGTGTCGATAACCTAACCCACGGGTGCAATCATGCGTGACCAACCGCACGACGGTGTGGGCCACACGAAAGAGTGTCAGCCAGCGTGAGACAAGTGTTGATTGGACAACTGTATACAAAAAAATTTGAGCTAATGCTCACGAGACTCGCGAAAGCCTATATAGCAGTTCCGGTTCAGTAACTTACCTGAAAATTGTGGTGTTCATGCTAAGTTAATATACAAATACCAAATTCTCTATCTGGATCGCATAACGACAGTTCCGTGGCGCCACCTTGTGAATGATACAGACTTGTGTCGCAGCCCGAAATCGGCCAAAAAAATCCATAAAACCCCCTAGCGTTTAAGGTCATTCAAGGTCATTGAATTTGGCGCCAATTGAGAGCCAGTGTGCGACTTCCTATTAGTGATTAATAGTAACCTAGGCCCTATCTCGCACCGTTACTGAGATACAGCGACTTATTGGCCAAAAATCGCAAATTTTGCCCACCCTTCTCTCATTTAGCGCCCTCGTTCGGGATGACCCCCTTCGAATTTATGGTACAGCTTTACGGTTCCTGAAACTAGAGTCTTCCAGGCAGCCGACAGTAAAGATTTGGTGACTCTAGCTTGCACCGCTTTTGACTGATCCACCCGTGGGACAGACAAACGGACAGACGGACAGAACTACAGTAGCTGCTTTCGCGCGTAAAAATGCATTAGTTAGTTTAACATTTACGTACCCTATTCCACTGTAGACAATGGTTTAACGTATAACATCCTGTCAATGGCCAGATGAATAAACCGCTAATAACTACCTTATCGGCGGCGGCGGCGGCGGCGAAGGGCGACGATTCTTGGGACTACAGCTGACAGAAGATGGTAAATCAAAGAGGACTGAACTCATGACAAATGATGATGATGATAAAGCAATAACTCCCGATACGAGAAAATCGACTTACCGACAGCGATTCGAGCACTGTATAGAAGAAATCTCCCGAGACCGGCGTACTATAGATGAACGGCGCGTAAACTAACGTCGGTCGGCACACGAACACGAAGGAAGATGCTCCTGATAGTCTGTGTACTGTACGTGTATATGCTTGCTTATGGCTGCTGATGCTGGCGTATTATACTGTAGTCTACTTTCACTGAGGTCGGCGTCGGCGGCGGCGCCGACTAATGCCAGTCCGACTGTATCATATTGCGACGGCGCGTCAGATATCAGTGTCTAGAAAATGCCGCGCAGCAGCGCACGCCAAGGCAACGCAGAGCCGATCTTCTCCAGTCCGTCCTAGTCCTACTGTGCTGCTGCCTCCTCTCCGGCTTCGTCAATACACCGACCGATGGACGGACGGCGCTTGGCCCACCGGTGAGTCGACGCTTCTTCTTCTCGGCGGGCGAGCGGACGCGCACTGCCCCGGTGGGTGTCTGACGATGTACGTACCGGTGCGGGGCACAAACGTGACGCGACACTCTCCTATAGTAGCTTACCTGTGTGTAATTTTGCATGGTAAGCTATTAGGCTTTCTTATCGGGTTGCTTTATTATGTGCTTTGTATCGGTATTGCAGTTGTGCGTAATAAAAATTGTTTGATTGACTGATTGACTGACTGGGTCGCTCACTGTCATTTCCCGTAATTTCAGGGCTGGATAACTGGCCCGAAAAAACTAGTTTTTAAATATAAAAAAAACGAAAAAAATGCAGAAGTCGAAATTTCACTTTTTAAAAGATTTTTCTTCATTATTGCGAAATATTATATACAAATCAGATATGGAAGGCTGAGTTGATCTTTGTGTTGGTTACATACCAAAGACAGACTGAAGTATACAAGTAGTAACGTCACAAGTATGGAATGTAAAACGTCCCACAATCCGGCGGTGCTGGCTGCGGCCGGGCCTGGGCGGGAGAGCGTTCATCACCGCCGGGAGCCATTAGTTATCGTCGTCGTCACGGCAACCAGCCGGGCTCAGTCTCAGCAGCCGACCGACCGACCGCAACAGCCATAGCTAGCAACATCTTGGCGTCACAGAAATCACATGCTGCTGCCCCGCGGACCCCCATACCTTCACTCTACGGGCGTCACCGGTGGCGTATTTTGTGGGGAGGGGGCAACAAACCGTGCCTCTTTCAGCGCCGAGAATTTGCATTGTGGTACTCATTAGCTGAAACACCGAGAATTGCATATGAATTGACAACAAGAAATTTGAGCAATGCTCACGTATCGCGCGACAGCGACATAAACTATAATTCGTGTTGAATAAATGTGTTGTATCCCTGGTGCGTGCCTCCTTCCCGCCGTTGCTCCGCCCCAGCTTTAGATTCTTAGCGCTGCTCGCGGATAGAATAATAGTTTACTGCCAAGGTCTATCTGTAGACATTTCGGCGCAATTAAAATGTGTGTCGCAGCCTAAAATTACGCCAAATTCACGAAAACCCTTAATTTTGGGGATTCAAAGTCGTTCAAGGTCATCGATGTTGACAAATCTAAATAGCCTGTCACCAGTGCTTGTTATGATAAACAGCACGTCTGTACCTATTTGCAATCGTTTTCACGCTATACCAGATAATTGCGGTAAAATAACCACTTTTAAAAGGGGTAGTCGTCTTTGACGCCCGCCTGCGTCGGGCTCCATGAACCCAGGGGTTCGGGACATAGACTGCTGAAATCTACGTTGAATGCTGAAAATTTAATACGCAGGTTGTCTTGGTCTAACTCTAGCCATTTCGTCGCAATTCAATGTTGAAATGTGCGCAGCATCCAAAAATTGCGAAAAATTCACTAAAATCCTCTTTTGGGTAGGTTCAAGGTCATTCAAGGTCATCGATGTTGATAAATTTAAAAAGCCTGTCACCAGTGCTTGTTATGATAAGCAGCATGTGTGTGCCTATCTGCAACCGTTTTCACTCTACACGAGATTATTGCGGTAAAATAACCACTTTTTAGGGGGTTAGCTGTCTTTGACGCCCGCCTGCGCCGGCCTCCTTGAACCTAGGGGGTCGGGACTTGGACTGCTAAAATCTACGTTGAATGCTGAAATTTTGATGCGTAGGTTATATTGGTCTATCTCCAGCCATTTCGTCGCAATTCAGTGTTGAAATGTGCGCTGCATCCAAAAATTGCAAAAAATTCACTAAAAACCTCTTTTTGAGAGGTTCAAGGTCGTTCAAGGTCATTGATGTTGATAAATCCAAAAGCCTGTCACCAATGCTTGTTATGATAAGCAGCATGTTTGTACATATCTGCAACCGTTTTCACATTGTTCGAGTCAATAACGGCAAAATGACGTCTTTTTAGGGGGTACCCCTCTTTGACGCCCTCGTTCGAGTAGAACTCCTGCACCCCGTTGCACGAAATTTTGTCACGATAAACTAGAGACCTTGGGGCAGCCCACAGTAAAGATTTCGTGATCCTAGCTTGTACCGTTTTGATACAGATCACGAGTGTGACAGACGGACAGACAGACAGACAGACGGACAGACGCCCAGACGATGGCTAAGACGCGCGAAGCATTCTGCTGTCGCGCGTAAAAATACTTTAGCATCTGGGAGATTTTCTGGCCCTTTCCTGAATCGGAAATAAATACGCCAGTAAACGTACCTCTCTATCTAAAAGTGAGGAGACAGGTTTTGAGGGAGGAGTCCGAAGGCGTATTTTTCCTTCTTCGAGCGACATCCACGGCAGTCGCAGAATGCTGAAAGATTGCGGTTGGGCTGGGTATTGGTGTAAACTTTGCATTTGATTTAATGCAGCGCCAATGATACTGTTTTCTGCAATAACTCTACTATTTTGCACTACAAGCACTTTTATTCGCCAAGTTACTGGTATGCATCCAAATAGTGTTTGTGATGACGCGCGGATGAATAGCGACGAGGCTTAATTAGTAGCCTATTATCGTGCTGTATATAGCGATAAAAGCTAAAGGTCTGTGTGGGCGTAATAATACAGATTGCATAAATTTTGATAGCAACATTTGAATGCTGTCAACTTTCAGTTTTTTTCAAATTTTAAGGATGAAATGCATTACAAACCCCACTTTATAATGTAGGAGTTGCAACCCTTTGATTCCCGCGAGTTACTTGCGATCCTGTTACAGTCGGATCTCAGAGAGCGGTCCGTCCGCAGACAGGCTCCAATCCTCCCAGACGTCAACGCAGCGTGACTCGTTATTCGTTTTACCACGTCGTCCGTTTTACGTGTAGCCTAACTATAGATATCTGTTTTTGTCAGCTTTTGTTAGTCAGATAGATGGCTTATATAGTTTGGTGTTGTCAAACAGTGCGATGCTATCTATTTTCGTTCAAATTGTGAGGCAAGTGGTGGCAGTTTTATCGGGTAAACGTTGTATTACTGGAAGCATTTTAAAATTTTGTTTATTAGCCCAGTCCAGCGCGGTGACAAACTTTTGTGGTATTATAATTGTTATGGTTTACAAGCAGTTGTATTGAAACGTCTATCGTTGAACTGAAAGCTCTGCTATCGGTATCAGCTGCCCGTAAACGGTTGCGCGAATTTTTGTCCCAAGAAAACCAAAAAATAACTTACGCCAGTTTTGAGAATCAGTTATTGATAAAGTTGAAAAACTGTTCTATGTAGACTTAACGGAAGTTAAGAACGTCAATAGCAGCTCTAAGCCTACAGTGTCGAGGATAACGTTTTTGATTTATCTTAATCCATATGTATGTCTTAATTTTATTTGTATAGGCCTAATGTATGTATTTCCTAGAGGTCTATGAAACTTTTCAACAATAGGGTTTAATAAAAGTGTGAACTGCATATTAATATGGAGAGAAAGCTTGCTGATATTATGGACGTGAGCTTAAAACTCAATTTACTATGGTTAGATTTCACTGATGGTCTACTTTTTACTTAAGTAGGCTACTTAAAATTTCTACTTCAACTTGGTTAGTTAGTTTAATTTTGAACTTCTTCACTTCAGTATATTTGTGGGCAATTACTTCTACTTTTTATTAAGTAACAAGAAGCCCAGCTGTCACTGGGTTAGCCAGCCGTGCTAGTTGTCAGTGCCTTTTAAGGTCATACGAAATCATTGATTTCTATCTGATTTGACAGTGCGTATGCGACTTCCTGTTAGTGATTAATAGTAACCTACAGGCCTCATTTCTCACCGTTTCCGAGATAGCCATTTTTTCTTTGAAAATCGCATATTTTTCCTACCCCTCCCCATTCAATTCCAATATTGAAATTGTTTCCCTTGCCCTAAATCGCTGAAATTTTGCGGGCCTAGGTTTAACCCTTAGACGGGAAGCCCAATTTTGTAACGCCGACGGAAAGCCGGGGTCAATTTGACCCCACAAATATTATCGTGGATTCTGTCAGTTTTAAGTGGAGTTTTGAACGTCAACCAGTTGATCTCACTCATATGAAATGCTAGTATTATTTTCGTTATTTACCATCGATCGTGTTGCCGTGCTAACGGATTTTAGAGAATTTGAACAGAAAATATGCTATATCGAGGGTTTTGTACGAGATATCTTCTAAATCTTTGCATAAGTTGGGAAGTTTTCAAGATGCAGACAATATGAAATGGCGTTATATACATTTCACTGCGACCAACCGTCGTTGCCATGGTAACGAAATTTAGACAACGTGCACAAAATATAAACATTGTGGCGTCCAAAGCAACGAACGTTATGCAAAAATATAGCCAATGGTCTTACTTTATATAGTAACTAAGGCTTCGTATAGGTTTCATGTTAGCATGTTTGCTAAATAAACTGTTGCTATGCAAAATCATCGCCTTAGCAACCGTTGCTATGTGGAACATACACCGCTAGATTCACTGTAGTGAATAGCATACGAATCGGTCATCACAGCCATTGCTAACACATTAAAGCACGTACTGTACTATCTGTGTTACAGCCACACTAATTCTGTTGCTACGGAGTTTTTGTTGCCATAGCAACAGGAAGTAACTGAAGCTTTTATAAGAGATATCTTCAAAATCTTTGTATCAAACAGGGTGTTTTCAGAGTCGGACAGTTTAATGCCAGTTTTAAAAAAAATTATTACGACAAACCCTCGTTGCCATGGTAACGAAATTTAGACAACATGCACAAAATTTAAATATTGTGGTCTCCATAGCAACGGACGCTACGCAAAACTGTAACCGCTGGTTTTACTTTATAGGCCTATGGTAACTAAATTTTAATGTGAAGCAAACGCCGTTAGATTTAGTGTAATGAATTGCATACGCATAGTTACCATAGCCATGATTCCTAGCACATTTAAACAATTAGTACTTGCATTATAGCACAATAAGGTTGTTGTAAGGGCTTTTTGTTACCATAGCAACAGAAGGTTACTAAAGGGCAGCAAATGTGTATTTCGTCATTTTTCGATATAATATCACCAAATGTGCAAAAAATCAATTTTAGCAAGCAAATCTGACGGGAGCTATTTTCTTCGACACAATTGTGCGGAGGGGGTGTCGAGAAAGTCTCAATAGCAACGCCTCTTATCGGCAGAAACATAAACTAAAAATGCCAGATCGAAGGCAATGAAAAAATATTAAAAGTTACGAAGTCTTGTCTATATAAGTTTAAACCATTTTTTTAATATTAAACAATTTATAGGGTCTGGGGTCAATTTGACCCCAGCTTTCCATCAAGGGTTTAAGACACAGGGCTAATTATTCGTGTAATTTTTTAACGACTTATTGTTTAGCCACAATGCATACGTTACCAACTACAGCCAAACAGATGACGGACAGACGGACGACAACCACACCATAAGCTGGACCGTTACTTAAGTCCGCTCGGCTAAAAATCAAGTAGTAAAATAGTAAAAGGTATGAAAATGTATTTTTTAGTTTTAATATAGCATTCTATAACTATTCTGTTACAAACATAACATTAAAACACAGCACAATTTAAGTTAATGAAAATTTTTGAAAATATTTTGTTACAAATTAACTCGCTCACATGTTCTACGCAATCATGTCTGTATACGAGTACATTGCTAATCAATCAAATATACATTAAAGTATACCAAAAAACGGCACAAAGCAGTCACAACTGCAGTTCATACAATTACATTATTCTTGAGTGAACAACACTAACCTGATATAACGTTTATTGTGTAAGCACACACGAGTAAAAAATAATCTCTATTGTCCAACTGCAGAAAACTAAAAGCACTACAACACTCACAACATGCGATTAGTCATCAACATAAGAGAAATTAACAATTAAAACTACGCAAAATATTTTTTTATGTTCACAATTTACTAGGTTTATGCAGTTCACAAATTTACAGTTAAACAGTAAAATTTAAAAATGAAAACATTTCGTAGGCTATACATTCAAGCTTGTAGGCCCACCGGTAATCTACTTTTCTGTTTTAGGCCTATTACATCCACAGGATAACCCAGAAAATAAGCTGCTCTTAGCCAAACGATTGCAAAAAAGATGTGTAAAAACGTATTTTTACCATAAAGCATTGTCAACAAAATGCTTTACTTATTCAGTAATATTAGATTTTTAGCGTCTGTGAAAATATGTATTTTATGTAAATTAGTTTCCATGTGGTTAATCAATTGCAATGCTGTAGTGCTTGAAAACACATTATGCTTATTGCCAACAACTGCAATAATCAATTTACGAATAATATAATAATACCAAATAAATATCATTAAATCTCTGCGATGTGCTATTTTCGGACACAGTGCATTTGATACTGATTAATTTTTTCAACCATTCTGTAAATGTTGCTAACTTTAAACGTAATATTGAATCGTGTCTATTAGTCATCATCATTATCATCATTACCGTCATCATCATTTATTGCAAAAATTTAGCAACAGCAACTGGACAACAGAAAATGAACAGGATCGAGTCGAAAGACAAAAAAGTTTATATTAGGCAATAGATGTCTGTTAGGTAATAGACATCAATATAGTTAGTTCGAGTACTAATAACGTCGCACAGAATAATGCTAACTAGAGAGAATGTTACAACTGAGACAAACAAAAACACAGAAATATCGTAGAGCAATGACACTAATAGCCTAATTTAACAAATAAAACAAATGAAAAACAAATTTAGCAATTACTTTCATAGATAGAACAAATTATTTTGAATGCTAAATATACGCACTCTAGACCATTATTTTATAGTAATTACTTTTATTATACATCAAATATAATATAATGATCTATAATAAAAGTGAAATACAAATTATAATAATATAACGAGAAAATTTTTAATGATGACTTAGTGTTTTTAAAGTTGGTAAGGCTTGTATAAAAACTGACAATAGCTTCAGTATTTCGATGCTTGGACCTGGATGCCACTTGTGTCACAAAATATTTGAACATTTAATAGTTTTTCATTAATACCTTTTGTATAATGCAAGTGCTATTATTGTACAGACATAAAATATAAGCTGTAAAGTGCTGGTAAAAAATAAAAAGTAAAGAGTATAGTATGGTAATTATATGTCGTATATGTTCAAAGTGCCTAATGTATAAAATAATGGTCTAGAGTGCGTATATTTAGCATTCAAAATAAATCTACCTGCCCGTTTTCAATGTTTACGTAAAACTTTGAAATAGATGTCTTTTAAAGACTAACCCACAAAATTCAAGAAAGTCACATACGGTCTAATCACACTTTAATATAAAATTTTTACATGAGGTGCAAATATTTTTTATTTTGCTATAAAAATTCTTTGCATTAGTAAACATTGAAAAAGTACGTAAATTTTTAAAAAGTATATTTGATAATGCTAATGATAAATTCAACAGTCGTACAATAATTTTGTTGACACTACTTTTTGATATCATCTTATTTGAAATTATTATCATATTTTGGCTTATACAGTAGTCTTTAAATCTGATCAGCTGCAAAAGTTGGCGAAAATCCGGTGTCAGCATGGCAATAGAACTGCATCTTCGAGCAAACATAAGAGTACCACAGGCATTTACGTTGCCACGTTCCAAAAACGATGTCAAAACCAAAATAACTATTATAGATCGGTATTCTCGTGTATTCCTCAAAACAGTACTGTCTTCGGCATCTGCAGTGGCCTGTATAGCCACCATTTCTCCTGGCTCCAATTCTCGTTCGTTTCTGTCTGCTGTGAACAGCGGACGCTGAAACAAAGTAACACAAGCTCTGCGCTCGGCGTGAAAATTGCAAAACAATTCACTAAGACTTGCAGCATTAGCACAAAAATATAGAATTGGTTTGAAATAAAACAGGCATTACCACGTTGCATCAGCAATATGCCAATTTCATCAAACTTGTTTATTGTTTCAACCAAGAATGTGAATCTAAAGAAGTGAAGGGATTTACAGAAACCGTACTTACAATTTACAACACTTCATTGCCCATTTCATATCGACAACTGATATGTTTTGCTTCACAATTATTCTGGACATTAGTGCTCATATGAAATATATGCTATTTTCATTTCATGTTGCCCTATGGCTACTCCCATTCCATGAAATTTTTCACTCTATATACATCTCTACTGTTTTCTGCACTCTGTCGGCTTACCTTCGTCATCATCGGTATGACGAGCAACATGACGAGTGACTTGAGTAAGCCAGTAGACGTCAATGTTGTCACACAAGTTCTTGCCGGCAGTTCCTAGAACAGAGGTGTCCTTGATCGGCGTTTCAGACATCTCGTACTCCGTGTTTGTCGTTTCCACCTTGTCGTCCTACACCAGCCACCATGGATGAATGGTAAGCTTATGGTAACTGTAGACAAATAATAATATCTGAAAAAGCTCACGTGACGCGCGACAGCACCGGTGCCGCTACCTGAGGAATCAATGTACAGCGTGCAATAAGATAATAATTTGTTTTGAAGTAATACCAAAATTTGATGTTTCAGTACAGAAGACTTTTTGAACATCGAAATCGAAACTCAGTTAAAATTTACGTTCTGTGCTACAAATTTTATATGCAAATTGTCCTGGTCTATCTCCAGTCATTTTGTCCAAATACACTCTTGAATGTGCACCGCAGCGGAAAATCGCAATAAAATCACTAAATATTCCATTTTGAACATTTACGATTATTCAAGGTCATCAACGTTGATATTTCTTAAAAGCCCGTCGTCAGTTCTTACGGTATGCAGCTAGTTTATATCTATCTGCAACCGTTTTCACGCTCGACGAGCCAACAGCGGTAAAATAACGACTTTTTAATAGAGTGCCCGTGTTTGATGTTCGCGTGCGCAAATTTTCTTAAAGCTAGGTGTTCCAGACTTGGACTGTTGAAACTTACGTTTAATGCTGAAAATTTCATGTGCTGGCTGTCCTGGTTTTTCTCTAATGATTTCGATGCAATTCGCTCTTGAAATGTGTGTCGTAGCCCGAAATCGCAAAAGTCAATAAAACCCTTATTTTGGTGTTTAAAGCCATTTGAAGTCATTGCTTTTTTGATGATTGCTTTCGGTGCTAATCAAAAGCGCGTGTACGACTTCCTATTAGTGATTAATAGTAACCTTGGCCGTATCTCACGCGGTTTCTGAGATACAGCGACTTAATGGTTGAAAGTGCAAATTTTCCATATTACCCTTTCATTTAACGCCCTTGGTCGGAATGACTCGTTTTCAATTTCTGGAAAAAATTAAGGGATCCTGAAACTAAAGTCTTTTCCGACCGTTTTAATACAATCGCAGTGTGTGACGGAGGACGGACGGAAAAGCGCTTCTACGATAGCTAAGACGCGCGAAGCATTACATATTATCGCGCTTAGCCCCGACTAGAGTTACCAAAATGATTTGTGGTGTTTTAGAGGATTTATATCATTGCATCGTCTTCACACACATTTTTAAACTGGTAAGTTTTTTACATATATCTCTCACATAAAACTCGCAGCTTGTCGAATTAAAATGATCACGGCATCGCGTAGTTAACTTGTGATAGCGCGCTTTATACGGTGTTAATACGTTTGCATTTAGTTTTCAGCATAATATCGCTTAAACGACATAACGGTAAGTCTATGCTTACCGTGCCTTTGTCGTTAAGGACAGCTTGAGGCAATGCCGCACTGGATCGATTCAGCTCGGCAACATACAAAGAACTCCATCTTTGAATCTGTTTACCTTCATTACTTGTATATTCTGCAACAGACATCAGAGATTCATGTACGTACAACTAGAAATACGTTCTGTGATCCCTCTACTGTCGATGTTGCAAATTTGGTGAAACAGCAACTCTTCCAGAGATAGGCCCACAAAGTTTGTTCTCTACGGAATAACTGGTGCACACTGTAGTAGCCTACAGTGTATCAAAACAACTTGTCAGAGTCATCTGAATTGTAATTGATCGTATTGAACACTCACCGTATTGAAGTCGTTGATGACCGAAACTTCCGTGTCATTATCCTTCACGTGATAACGCACGAAGTTGCCTTTCACGCTGACGTCCACGTCTTCCGTGTCTTTTCGACCATTTTCCAGAGCAAACTTGTACGTTTGCTAAAACAAATTTATGTTTTTTTTCGCCAGCATTTGCACAATAAAACTACATTTGCATGTAGGTCTACGCTAGGTAAAAAGTTGTTTGATGGAAGTGAGCTGCGCTGTCATTAGCTGCCATTTCCGAGATTAAAATGCACTTCCGGTTACGAGTCACACTCGACTACAAACCGTAAGCAGCACTGTAACAAATACCGGACTTAAATTATTTAATGACATAATTATTTTTTATTTATTAATAAATAACACGCTTTGGTCTTACACAAATTGTTGAGTACCCTACCCATGGTCAGAGCTTAATTGATAAGGTATTTGTAAACCGACCTGACATTTATGTAGCTGATGTGTTTCAAAGTATTATTAAGACCAAACATTGTGCTGTTGTATTAAATCCATATACTGCTCCTGTTACTCGGGTTTGTAAACGTCGTCAGATTTCCTTCTATGATTTGCGC
>Ga0056128_1007530_pt1 | contig 13736 bp, 10 predicted proteins | sample WorMetLIZISLAND2_FD_71113 | JGI IMG/M metagenome (GOLD analysis project Ga0056128, IMG submission 71113) | Marine gutless worms symbiont microbial communities from Max Planck institute for Marine Microbiology, Germany - Olavius geniculatus... ... | reverse complement strand
GAAGCAGAGTAGCAACTGTCAGCACCAGTTGAGACTAGCAAGTTTGTACCTGTGACATATTATGATGTCAGCGTTACGTCACGACTAGCAAAGAATATTTAATCAGTTGCCATATTTTGTTCAAATATTTCGAATCAGTATTTCTTCAACTACAACTGGTAAAAATTTCATGTAAATTGCTCGTAATTTGGGTAAATTATGAAAAAAACAAAAAGGGGTCTTTTTTATGAAACATCATGTGTATTATCAGTGTACAGTTGATTGTTTAAACATAATGTGCATAATTCTGCAGTTTTGTGCAACGCTTTGTAGGTCAGGTGGTGGTGAGAAGTACGAAAAGGTCCATGTGCATCATGGTGATATTATTTTCTACAAGTTTGTAAAGAACATGAGTAAAAGTCCAAAGCAGATTGTGAGGTTTGTTCACAGTTCAATATTTTCTGTCTATAAACTCTGTATTATAAATTTATAACCAATGCATTATATTGCAGCAGTTGTAGCTTTTAGCTTAGATGATGGCAGTGCCAGACATGTTAAGTCTCACGCATCTCAACTGAGTCTCAGTCAACTCATGCTTTTCCACCTGCTAAAAAGTATCTCACTCATTTTCATTTGACTTTTATTTCCAAAACGTTATTTTATTCATAACGATGGAAAATTTAGTTGAGTGTTATTCATAACTTTTTTATCAGTTATGTTTCATTACTGCATGACTGCTTTCAACTGCGATGACAGACATTTCTATAGCAACGCTTTTAGTTTTTTTGCAGAAAAATTGGTATTTATGCAAATCTTTGTTTGCCACACAAACAAAGATTTGCATAAATACCAATTTTTCTGCAATAGCAAATTAGTGTCGACATTGTGCACATTATGCATATTTTCTATGTTATGAAAAAGTAAAAGCATTGCTATAGAAATGTTTGTCATCGCAGTTGAAAGCAGTCATGCATTGCTGGGTTGCTTGAAGGTACTGTTACAATGGTCGACCGCTGTACGCTGGAGCAGATATAAGCAATGTCGTTATAACTCGGTGTAAATGTGGCTCAAGCCGCATTTTTGAATTTCAGTTGATGCCGGCTCTTCCATCATATCTTCGACAACTGCAGCAGTCAGGTTGTCTGCTGATCTGTCAGGTTTTTTGTGTAAATTGTATTCACCCAAAATATGCTGGTGGCTGGGGCTTTGCCTCAGAACCCTCTAAGAAACCTATTAACAATGGGGAACAACTTGCAAACCCAGTGTTTGGCTGGGAGGCAAGAACCTTCTCTCACTGCGCTTTGCCTTTATTGTTTTTACGCGCAAAAGCAGCTACTACTTTCAGCGTGTCTTAGCCATCGCAATTCTGTCCGTCCGTCTGTCACACAGGTGGATCAGTCAAAAACGATGCAAGCTAGGTTTACCAAATCATCACCGTCAGCTGCCTGGAAGACTCTAGTTTCAGGAACCGTAAAGCTTTTTCATAAATTCGAGGGGTCACCCCGAACGAGGGCGCTAAATGACAGGAGGTGGGCAAAATTTACGATTTTTGGCCAATAAGTTGCTGTATCTCAGTAACGGTGCGAGATAGGGCCTAGGATACTATTAATCACTATAGGAAGTCGTACACTGGCTCTCGATTGGCGCCGAATTCAATGACCTTAGATGACCTTGAACGCCAAAATAGGGGGTTATATGGATTTTTTGGCGATTTTGGGCTGCGACACAAGTCTATATCATTCATAAGGTGGCGCCACGGTACTACCGTTAACCGGTGTGCGATCCAGATAAAGAATTTGGTATTTGTATATTAACTTAGCATGAACACCTTAGATTTCAGCTAAGCTACTGAACCGGAACTGCTATAGGTTTTCGCGCGTCTCGTGAGCATTAGCTCAAATTTCTTGTATACGTTGCCTTCAGCCTATTACAGATTTTTGCCAGTTGCTTCAAAAACGGACAGTTGTTGCTGCCCTTCTGTATGTGTGGATATTTGCTAAATTGTTATCGGTCGTAAGTCTTGCTTGGCATAATTCATTGCATCGGGCCATGTTTAAGTGCAGCTCTGGGGCGTTCTGTGTTGTGCTATGCTCAGGTGATTGGTTGCAGTTCTTCACTGTTCACGTCTACACCTGTGCTCGGAGCTGTTGGTCTGCAGACGCCGAAGTCGTGGAAGAGTTTACGATCGTTGAGTATGATCATTATGGGCCACTGCTTGATGAACGAATGGCTGCTGCTGCTGCTGCCGCTCAGAAGGCTGCCTCCTCCCAAGATCCTTTGCACCAGTCCACGTCATAGACTCATAGTGCTGTCATTTTGTGTGATTTGGCGACGTCGCTTGTGCGACCAACGTTTATGAGTAGACTGCCCCCTGGTCTTCATGCTATGTGTGAATCAAACTTGTGTCCGTTTTGGCCACTTGGTCTACTAACAAAAAAGTTCTAGGTGCGCATGTTGACCCACCCATGACCAACACTGCATGCAGTGGCTTCTATCCCCCCAAAAATCTGGAATCCAAATCTGGTGCAACTTCCCTCCCCCACTTTCGGACTCAAGTACCCTCTTTTTGGGCTCCTTTCCATCTTTAGGGGGAAAATTTTGTTAACAGTATGCACTAAAAATAGGGGGAGTGAAAAATAGATGGGAAAGTTTTGTTAAGGATGTAGATTACCGAATGAAAAAAAAGGGAAAGTTTTGATCTACACCCTTAAAAACTCCCTCCCCCTATTATTCACTGGGCGCAAGCTGCACCCATTAAGTGTAGGGATAGAGGCCGCTGACTGTGTGTGCTGTGTAGTGTAATGTGATTGGGTTAAGGCCACGTGATGTTGCAAAAAGCGAGATTTTAACCCCTTTACTTATCTTCCCAGTCGGACCTACGGCGCCGGGCTGCCTCACGTTGTGCTTAGCCCCAAATTTCTAGTTTGACATATAACCATGCACCGTTTACAAAGTTGAATGGTATATCACTGACGAGTGACAACATCGAGTGACTACAGTTATGCAGCCCTAGAAAGAACTTTTGGGATTTTTCATAATGATGATAATGATAATTGAAGATCACTGCAGTCCAATATTGCATAGGAACCAAAAGACAGGAACACTAAAAAGACAAAACGTGAAAACAACTGAACTGAAGGCTCTGTCTGACAATACAATTTAACTGAAATAACGTGTACGTTGTAGCGGTTCGTTTGTTTACAACAGCGTATGTGACACTATGTGTATTATCATCATTACAAAGAGCCTACTGTTATTATCTTATTGTAGGCCTGTTATATGCTTACGCTAGCTTATCATGTCTAGTCATTTGCAAATTGCACGCTGATAATTTGACTATGGGGCGTTAGCGCAGTTGTGGATGACTACAGTATAAATAATATTGGTTTAATTAGTCCACGTTCTGGTGTACTTCATATTTTTGAGTAATGGCAGCCCCCCCCCCCCAAACATTGCGACAGGCCTGACTGTGGAGGGTAGGTAGAATATCATAGAGCAAATGAGCGTGCATCGTTATAAATAATAATACACTTGTATAGCGCCGTAGTGCCGTAGCTTCAGAGGCGCTTCAAAGGTGGTGTATAGCTCTTTATGGGAAACACATTACCAGGGCTCGCGTCTGTTCTACCTGAGTTTGATGTATTTTGTCAGATGATTTTGAAGGCTAAAATAAGAGTTTTTTAATGGATTTTTTGGTGATTTCGGGCTGCGATACACATTTCAAGAGCGAATTGCGCCGAAAGCAATTGAGATAGACATAAAAAGCTGCGTACGAAATTTTTAGCATTGAACGTAGATTCCAACGATCCAAGTTTCGATTTTTTAGGTTCAAGAAAACCTGCCCACGAGAGCATCAAAGAGCGGTACCCACGTAAAAGTCGTTATTTTACCGTTGTTGACCAGTCTTTCGTGAAAACGGTTGCAGATAGGCATGGGCAAGCACTAATGACGAGCTTTTCAGTCATGTCAACATCGATGACTTTGAAAGACCCTAAACTTGCGAAATAAGAGTTTTTTTTTATTTTTGCAATGCGATCTTCGGCTGCAGCGCACACTACAAGAATGAACTGTGACGAAATGGCTGAAGATAGACTGACAGTTTGCGTGCATTAACTGCTATAGGCTTTCGCGCGTCTCGTGAGCATCAGCTCAAATTTCTTGTTGAGTTTTCGTATGCATTGTACATGTAGGCTTACGCATTTTGGTGAATAACATGATGGTGATGATGGCGAAAATCTTCACTGGAGGCCATGCGCAATTGCGCACTATTCCGAGTGCTGACTTTTGTAGATGTTTAGAGCACTTTCGTGACTGTAGAATAGCTTCTTCACAAATTTGATGTTTGCTAAAAATTTCATTTGCAGGTTATTTTGATCTATGTCCAGTCATTTCGGCGAAATTCACACTTAAAATGTGCACCGCAGTCGAAAATTGCAAACAAATCACTAAAACCCCTATTGTTTTTTGGTGGGGGTGCTTAATGGTCGTTCAAGAGCTTCAATATTGGTACCCCCAGAAAGCTCGTCAGCAGTGCTTTTTACGAAAGGAAGTCTTTGCCTATCTGCAACCGTTTTCACGCCAGTGACGCCAAATCAGTGGCGGTAAAATAAGGTTTTTGGGAGGTACCCTTTTTGCGCTTCCGTTGGAGAGGAATTCCTTCGCCCAGCGGCACGAAATTTTGCCAGGAAATACTAGAGACTAAGTTATCATATGTGTTGAAAACCCGGAGTCTTTACCTCATCTGTGCGTGATTCGGTACCGGGTTGTGACAGATGGACGGAAAAATAGAATTACGGTAGCTAGTACGCGCTAAGCATGCACGCATAGTGCTGTCTCGCGTAAAAATTGTATGCAGTGTGCCAACTGGCGCATTTTCTAATGAGGCTTGCATATTCATTGCCGTTTGTGACCGCCCCCTGTTATTGACAGTTTGATATCTAAAGCGTTATACTCTGCATATGTTCCGGAGACTGGACACTACATGTATTTAACTAATTTTCTGTGAGCTGACGTTCGATCGAGCGGAGCAGCACTGTTAGGCCTATGGCTCGTTTACGTCCGAAGTGCCTATCATACGCCTACTGTATATAGGCCAAACAAATATTACTTTTGGTTTATTTGCACATGAACGGGTCAAGTTGGTCGACGAATAAAGTTCATACATTCGTTATTGTTTCGCTACTAGTTCTGTCGTTCGCGGCAGCCGGTACAGTCGCACCGCGGTAGTTTATCAGACGTTAGGCTACGCACTAAGTCATGACTCGACTGATGTTGCTGATAATTTATAAGTTGTTTACACGATCCAGCAAACGTCCAGCATTAGCACATGTATTTTGAATACATTTGCTGGACGTTTGCTGGATCGTGTAAACACCCCGTTACGCTACTGATGCTGTGTTTTGTTTTGCGTCGTTGTCGCTACAGGCCGATAGGTTTTTTGGTGCTTAGGCCTACATAAAGTTACGTCATCTAGTCTCCTCGGCGAACAGTGGCGTCGTGGCCGGGGGCGAGGGAGCAATTACCCTCCCCTAATTTGGGGCGGTCGGAAAATCGTCTTGTCGCAAAGTTTTGTCCAAAAATGCAAAATTTGGATCGGAAAACCACCGTTTCGATGAAATGTAGAGGCAAAATTGAAATTTTGAGCAATCATAATCTATACTCTGTCGGAAAATTGCAACTTCCTGCTCTGCCTATTTTTAACTCGCGACGCCATTGGCTGCGGAGCTCGAAGTTATAGTCCATTACGGCTTTCATAAATGCCGATTTATAATAGGCCTAAACTTACGGAATTTTACGAAGCCCTACGTATAGGCCTACTCCTATGGCATCGTCAAGTTTTGACGTGCATCTCTTGATGAGGTTGATCTCGACTATTTGTCGACAACATAATGCAATAGAACTGTAGGCTACTATGCAGTTGCAGTAAAGCACCAGTTTTTGTTGATGTACTAAGTCGAATCCATGCAATACAGTGCAAGTTTTCTGCAAGTTGTAGGCCCTATTTGCTTTTGTATTGTGGTTTTATTGCACGTTTGCGAACTGCGAACCCCATAAAAGACAGTCGTGAGATGTATGGTTACATTGGCTGTACTATAAAGGGCCTCTATTGGCTGTGGACTTTGGTTGGCTGCGGTTAGTTTTGCGCAGCAGCTGGCTGCGTCGGTTGCAGTAGCATCTTTTTCTCTCTTATCCGTTCTTGTAATGACTGCAAAACACGATCTACACTGACGCAGTGGATTGGCGTGAACTCTGCTCATAAGAGATGCTGCTTCGTGTTAGCTAGCGACCAGCGAGTAAGCAGCACCAGTAACGTGCCGCAGAATCGAGGAAGTCGTGGTCGAAGTGGATAACAGCTGCTGATGTTTTTTTGACAAGTCAACCCAAGGTAGGCCTAACTGTACCGAAACCTGTGGGCCCTAGGCCTAGGTGCGTGCCTGCTCTACTATTGTCTTCGATTCGATGCGTTCTGTCTTCCGTCAGCTTGTCAGCAAACGAGTACAGAATGTGTACCGCGGTACTTCCATTTTGTACTCTTCAAAACCGCACTGTCGTAAGAACTAGGTTCTCATCATATCATCGTTATGTCATCATAATGGTAAACATTGGTTTTCTGCAGAATGGGGAAAGTATGGTTATAGCCTGCACGTGTAAAAACTAGCAGTGTAATTTGATTAAAGATCTGTGGCAGAAATTAGCACTGCATATGGTCCTTTGATCCATTATGGACTGACGTTTTGGTTACATATTTTTGAAACATTCTCAAAAATGTTTAAAAAATTTTTTTTGACATTGTCATAAGACAGAATGTACATTTTTGCGAACGTTTCATTCAAACACTTAAGCTAAACATTTAAACACGTTTAAATCCGCAAGAACTTAGGCTACTAGACGCTAAAACATTTGGTAAGATTTGGTATGATATGTTTTGCGACAACATTTTTATTTTACACGCAACGACGTGACCTTATACTCGTACGCTCGTGCAGCGTGTGGATTGGTGTCATGTCATGGTGCGCAGAGTGGGCGTAAGATTATCGTCGGCGTATGTCGGACGAACAACAACTGATCGGTGCGACTGACCGGCCGCCAGTTGACGATCTCGACGTCAGCCCCATTACCACCACCACCGTCACCACATCTTTCACCACGCCTCGTTCATACATGTACCGCCGTATCCTGCTCGTAGTCGCGATCGTCGTCTGCGTCGTGCTGGGCGTCTACTTCAAGCACTTTCACCGCCCGCCGACTCAGGACATTCTGGCCGCCAACCTGGCGCGGCTCGACAGCGCCGGTGACGTCGAGGACTATGATGATGACGTCACTGACAACGACGCGAGACGATCACAACGCGACTGGGATCAGTGGATCAGGCGCAATCGCTTCGTCTCCATCGGCAAACTCTTCGACAAATGTGGTAAGATAGGCCTATTAATCAGCAATCATATACTGCGTAACATTTTGGCTGCTTTGTTTGAAATGTTAAAATTACTGATAGGAAGTGGCATGCACCCTTTCAAATGAGATGAAAATCATTGATCTTAGATGACTTTGACAGTCAGTACTGCAACAAGAACTGTATACTAGGCTGTAGCTCGTTTAAACCCTGGGCTTTTCTGTTCTATTTAGGCGCCACTGGTTATTTCAGAATTATTTCAGAGTGCTTTTTGTCGCCCAGTCAACCGCGTCAAAATGTCGGACTTGAAAATGGTTGTCTATTTCTGCGGCGGTCCTATGAACCGCATTAATCGGCATTATATACCCACCTTGCTTGTTTCTTTTCTCTGTTTTCTCTGTCAGGTACGAGCTTCTAATCAAAAAGAAAAAAGACATACAGTAAAATAAAGTTGGCATAAACGTTCTCTCTGGCATTGGTGGAGTAATCGGTACGTCAATTTTAGTTTAAAATGTCATATTAACCGGAGCCCAAAAACTGTTACGAAAAGTGACGCGGTTAATGCTGTGACCAAATTTACGGTCAACTCAAAGCCGGAGATGCTCAGCAACAACTGGACGAACGGCCGCATAAACTGTCGACGCTCGGCGTCTGAAAACCGACGTGCATGTGAGCCAGTGTTCAAAGGTTCATTACAGTAGGATTAAAATGCACGTAAAATAATATTGGTGTATCCGTGCATGTGAGCAGACGGAGACGATCGGATCATGTTGGGAAGAACCGTGATGTTGGAAGACCGCGTGAACGGAGGCGTCACGTCAAAGACATATCTCAACGTCACATTACGTACGTGTGTATTGTGTACCATCGTGCATGGCTGAGCTTAACGCAAGGGGAACGCAGCCCGCACAATGTGGAAGCACGCTTTAAACAACGCTATAAAGATCTATACATGTATAACACACGTGTTTATTTTGCCAAAAAATGTTGCCAAATAAAAACATAAAGCACACCCAACTGAAAAAACACTGAAAAGCTATAGACTCTAGATTGAGCCGTCGATCGACGAATCTCATCGTCGTATGGCGGAACAACATCAGCAGCAATGTCGTCGGTGTGCAAAGACGCCAGTCCTGGTTCGGCAGACTCGTTGACATCGGTCGCAGACATACTGCTGGTTGGCTGGTAGATGGGATCTTTTCGTCGGCGCCGCTTATCGACTAGCGCCTCGAACGAATCTGCGGCTTTGTATTTCTTGGCTATGGGATATGTTGTAATGGGATATATGGGATATATGGATATATGATACTATGGGATATATATATAAAAGGGATATGTTGTAACTTTCTATGTGAATAATTGAGTAGCTAAGGGCGTGGATTTTGACGTGTGTTTTGCATGTTTTGCGCATAGAGAAAGAAATAGTCAGCGGATTGATGTATCTAACGTGTCAGTACAACGGCCGAGATCTTTATTCCAACCACTGGGACCTTTGTACGGTTGAAGACGACCAGGACGACCGCGTGATTAATTGCCCGATTAAAGTTGGAAGAAGAAAATTCATCAAAGAACTAAAAATTCCCAACTATCTGCCGAAGGTCTGTACATTTGTTTTCTGGGGTTTTTTTGGTTGCGGATAGGCTAAAACTGTCTCGGTTCGTTTTGTGTGATTTTTTCACAGGATATAGCTACACATTGGAAATATGAAGCAGAATATCACGCATTTTGTCGTCGTAACGTTTGGTCAGACGACTGAGACGAGTGTACGTTTAACATGTAATGTTGGACTGTTTCAGGGCCATGCAATTTGCGCCATGAAAATGGGTGATTTGCTTTCACCAGTAAGGTAGGTCTAAGGCTAAGGTACATGTATTACGTTTGTAGTGTACAGCTTAAGTTTAACAATAGTCTATAATTATATACATTGTATATACGGCAGGGTCTGTGTGTTTCAGGGTCGGTACACGACGAAGGCGTGGATGTTCGATCAGGATAAACAGATGATTGGATGCGCGTTTGCCGACTTTACATTGTAGCGTCTTCAAGTCTGTCAACAGACTCTTCAGATGGGAGCTTCACGCGTCTATAGGAATGACCCCAGGTTTTTTCTGGGGAGGACAAGCCAAGGCATTCGGCCACAGTACACTTATGCCCAGGGTAGTTTATTACGCTTCGCTGAAAATAATTTTAGAAACAGAAAAAATGCAGCAAAGTGCTGTACTCGTAAAGCGTGCCTATTTGTTTACTTTTCGGCGAACAAGTTTTTTTCTTTTTTTATATGCAGTTAAGTATGTTTTTGAATTCAGCGACAGCGCGTTTGTTATTTTTCTGAATTGGTGAGCAGAACGAAATTTACACGATGCATATAGTCTGAGTTGCTAGTTTTCTAACATTTCTCATTCAAGATAGTAAGTATGGCGAATCGATTAAGAGGCGGTGCTCTTTACAATCGATCTCTTTGGCCTTGCTGTGACTGTGTTGGTGCATATTTTATGAAAATCAGTTTTGATGCAGTTGCGCAAAATTTGGTGCATTGCATATTTTTAGCTACTGTATATAGGCCTGTTGTAGCAAAACGTGATAGTCGTTGTCAACTTTCATCTCTACGACAAATTTATTGTGCAGTAAATATAATTTTTTATTTATTTGATGGAAGAAAAACATAAAATGTGAAATAAAATCGTCAGGGGTAAATACGCCAGTATCAGTGCTCAGTCGGCATCGCTTTTATAGAACGAACTTGCACAACCACATCAAAATAAATTCTCACAAGACACAACAGTCAGAATGGAGTAGTAAGCATATCGTCAGAAGTAAGCTTAAGCTTAATTTTAGTGTATTACGCGCATTTTGTCACGCGATTACAACACTTGCTCTTTAAAAAATCATATTGCCTCTATCAGACCTTGTAAAAACTCTGTTGGCTAGCGCATTTTAAATATTTTAATCAGATTATGTCTGTTATTTATTTTCTTTATGGTTGATAGATTAAAACTCCTCAATTTCTCCTGATAATTCCTACGTTTTGATTTCTTAGGAAAATGTCTTTCTAATGTTTGTCACTGTTTCTTAAGACATTTTTGTATAGGGTGGCCCAAAATTTAACACTTTTTATACGCCTTAACCTTATCAAATATTAATCGATTTTTAAACTTTTTTACTGCCAGACGGAGAATAAAATTTCTAATACCACTATGACTAAAAATCCCACCACGCCTTACGTATGTCGCTACATTACCTTGTTTCTTATAAAAACACAACGACGTGGCGTTCTGCATTCAACGTCAAGATCTGTTTTTTAAAAACATTTTGCTTATTGTACATTTTCTTTTGCCTGTGCTCAACATCTTCACTGGCATCTTTCGTATTTGGTTAGCGTTTTTCGAAAATTTTATTTGTTTATAAAGAATATTGCGACTATGAGAGTGGCACGCTTAACTTTTATCGATCGTAGTCTGATTAAACATCTGCGTAGCCTACTCATACGTTGATATTTCACAAGGTAGTGGAGCGACACACTTTAGGTGTTTTGCTATTTTTAATAATAGTGTTATTACACATTTTTTTTGGTTTTAAAAATGAAACAATTTTGAAAATTGGTTAATATTTTATGAAATTAAGACGTAAATGTCTGCCATTTTTCGGCTACCCTATACACGAACGCTTGTTCGTCAAAACGACAGAAAAGTGACGAACGAAAAAAGAGGATGTTGGCCTACGTATAGTCTGTAGAACAATAGAAGTGATACAACACCAAAGACAAAAGCCATTTTAACACGCGACAGCTTTGATAAACGCGTTTTAGCTATCGTAGAGACGTCTGTCCGTCTGTGTGTTCGTCCGTCTGTCACACTGCTCTACTGTGTCAAAACGACGCAATCTAGGATCACGAAATCTTCACTGTGGCTGCCACAAAGACTTTAGTCTCTTGCGACAAAATTTCATGCCGTTGGGTCACGGAGTGTCCCTCGAACGAGGGTGTCAAAGAAGGATATTCCTACAAAAGTCGTTATCTCACCACTATTGACTCGTTTACCGTGAAAACGGTTGCAGATAGACACAGGCTTGCTGCTTAACATAACAAGCACTCATGATGCGCTTTCCCGGGGTAGTAACATCAATGACTGAACCCCTAAAATAGGGGGTTTGGTGAATTTTTCGCCATTTTAGGCTTCGGCGCATAATTTAAGACTGAATTGCATGTGAAAATTTTAGCATAAATGGTAGATTTTAGTAGTTTAAGTTTCGACCTCTTAGGCTCAACGAGTTTTTCGTACGGGGACATCAAAATGGGTGCCTTTTCGTAATGCTCGATTTTGGCGACTATCAACTAATTTAGCGTAAAAACGGTCGCTGATAGCCTAAACACAGACTTGTTGCTTATCGTAACAAGCACTACTGACGAGCTTTCCAAAGGTATCAACATCGATGACCTTAAACGACCTTGAAATTTACAAGAGGAATTTTAGTGATTTTGTTTGCGTTTTTAGATTGCGATGCTAATTTCAACAGTAAATCGCGCCGAAAATACTGAACATAGACCACGACAGCATGCGTATGAATTTTTTAAAGCATAAAATATAGATTTTAACAGGCTAAGTCTCGATGCCGAACGTTCGAGGAATCCTCCACGTCATCAAATTTGTATGGCCCTTCAAATCGCATCATTATCTTAACTGCACGGTGTACGTCTGTACGGTGTCACCTGATTTTCCAGGTGACAGCACTGATGCTGTCGCGCGTTACGTGAGCTTTGTTCAAATTACTTTTACTTGTAAAGATTCTCCTGGACTAATTCGATTGATTTGCCTGTCGTCATCGTCATCATTATCATGAGGCGCAATGGAGATAACGTTTTGTTTAGTGTTAGTTCAACCAAGCCTCGAGTCGATCACCTATAGGCATACAGGTAGTGTGATGCATAGCTTGCTGTATGCGTTGAGAAACAGTACTGCAGTGATTCGTTATAACAACACGATATACTTCTGGTCTGGATCTATCCCAGCGAGCGGAGCCAACCATGCTGTGAACAAGTGCTCTGCTGGACAGGTGGAAGAGCAGTAGACATGGATGGATTACAGCGTTTGTTGGTTGCTCCGTCGTTCCGACATCTGCACTGCTGTGGTTAGGTTAGTTGGAATGGGATGGGATGGAAAGGCGAGGTAGGCGCCGGTGGAATACCAGGCTGCAGAGGCTGCTTGCTTGCCTGCCAACGGCATAAGAATAGGTGTTCGGTTGGCAGCGCATCTTTCGCCACGCGCACCTGTGCAACCTAGCGCCAGACAATTTAAGATAGGAATAGAGCAGCCTGGAAGACGCCTGCCGGCCGGCACCGGCCGGGTGAGTCGGTCTGCTGCCTGACGGGTGGTCGAAGCCTCGGCGCCTCTACCTCCGCCCCACCTCGCCTCGGCGCCGGCGCCTCCCGGCTCGCCTGCTGAAGTACGCGCCATCCTCCTGGGCCTGTCATTTCGTTTCTTTCAGCCACAGAACCTCAAACAGTCGCTGTCGTCGTCGCACTCGACACTTCTTCTTGACGTCGTGTTTGTCGTCGTAATCGTAGTTGAACTACTACAACAACTACAACAACTACACCATCAGAATGGTAAGCAGAGTCAGCGAGAAATATGCACGACTGCCAGTGGACTGAATCCAAAAAAACGAACGATTCTGCATTGATCGATATTGTTAGTACGTTCGCGGCATTGGGCTATGTTTCGTACTGCAGTAAAATGCTGGTTTTATAATCACTCATACATTTCTATAATACGCCAGTGTACGACCAGATAAAGCCAATAGGGCTAGCACAGCAAACTTTAAAAGTTTCTACAGTCTTCAAAATGAAAAAAAATTGCACACTGCACTTAATAAATTAAAAACAATCGAAGAATTTTTTAATTTGACAACATTATTTGATTTACTTTACCTTTATGCACGCGCCTCCCATTGTGATATTCTAACGCTGTAGATCTAGACTTCCTAACCGTTGCCGAATATCCGGATCCGCCAAAATTTTCGCCGCTGCCGAAAAAATGCAGCCGCCGTAATCTCCGCCGAATTTCTGAAATCCGTTAACCGCCGCAAAAAATCGGCTAACCTTCGGCCATGCTTCGGTTTGGTCTGCCTTTTATGCTCTATTCACACCGGCGATGCCGACGCGACTCAACTGCCGTGACATTGTGGACTAATTTTTTGAAATCTGGACTAAATATTTACTCATAGACTAATTTAAAACCACAGCACCATGCGCATATATTTTTATGTGCCACTTGAAATTAATATTATATAAAGCAATGTTAACGAAAATTTCAAAGTGATCCAGAATCCAGGATTCCTTCCGGATCACCCCCAAAATTGAGTCACTTGT
>Ga0056128_1007529_pt1 | contig 13740 bp, 8 predicted proteins | sample WorMetLIZISLAND2_FD_71113 | JGI IMG/M metagenome (GOLD analysis project Ga0056128, IMG submission 71113) | Marine gutless worms symbiont microbial communities from Max Planck institute for Marine Microbiology, Germany - Olavius geniculatus... ... | reverse complement strand
GTAAGCTTAACTATTTTATGCTACGAAATTGATATCTTTATGTGTTGCCTGTTCTCCGAGACCACTGTAGCTTTGACAGTGTTTGTTTTGCTAGGTAATGTGGTCACACAATAAAAATGCGGTGGGTGGAAGAATTTCAAGTTTACGCGCCATAAATTTCTGCTTGTAACAGCGGAAGAATGGTTAAAATCTGTGCTGAATTACTGAAGTTATCCCAAAAATAAAATTGGGTATCCGTCTTTTTTTGGAACACCCTGTACATTACTGCAAAACTTTGTTCATCTACGTCAATCAACGGCTGAGTTATTGCCGTTTGTGCAAAAATTCAAAATGGTGCAAAAAAACTAAAATACACTACAGCCAAAGCTACACCCCAGAACCCCCAAACCCATATCCCGTTGAAAGGGGCCCTTGTACTTCTTAGCCAAGGGTAGGGGAAGGAAGGGGAGGCATTCCCCAAACAAACATTAACACTACACCACTGGTAGTAACAAAGTCATGCCAACTAGTGTGGCATTAGAATAACAGTCTCCAAAACTTCTTTCTATTCTGAAACTGTTCTGTGCAGACCGGAGATGCAAAAATTACAACAAAAGCACAGACACCAACAAAACACGATGCACAAAGTATTAAATAAAACTTAATTAACAGTTAAGTCGACAGTGTACACATAATAGCCTATGACAGATGTTTTCTTCTTCACATCCTAAGATGATGCACAAACATGCTGAAGGTTGCCTGCAAAAAAACACAGACAACATTCAAATTAGTACTCAGTCCTGTACCACGTTCACGCTTATTTATGGACGATTCACATCCACAGTGCCAACGAGACTCAACTGAATTCAATTCAACTCAACTGTCATGACCCATTTCCCAATTCCATAAGCCTAACCGTTAACATATGTTGTCGTCCATTGCAATAATGTTATTAGGAATGTGACGTCACGCTGCTGTGCATAGACCTCACCTAGTGTAACTATAACCCCTGCTACCCACTTGGCTGAACAGCAAACTGAATGCTGTATCATGACAGTTCAGTTGAGTTGAGTTCTGTCGGCAATTCGAGTTCACACCTACGACGCTGATGAGACTCATCTGAACTCCACTCAACATTTGATTTGGCATCAAAGGTGTGAATTAGCCATTACTCTGTCTGCAAAACTGCAACAACTTAACTGACTATCTAGAAACCTAACATACAGACTTTCATTTTCCACAGTGCTATAACTCAGCAGTCAGCACCGACATCTTTTTTTGTTATCCAGTGCACTAAACAAGCAAGAACATGGTGACATTGAAATAAATCGGCCAAATGTCGACAACATATGCAGCCATCCCTCCAGAAACTCCAGTTACTGATCGAGTGTCTCTTGCGCTGACAGTAAATTAGGTCACGAAACAGGCGAGATGTGTCTCATTTTCTTCTGACGTCTGACGCACAATGACCTTGACCTACGAGCTTCTGAACTGAAACTCACATCAGATTATATTCAAACCAACAACAGTTTGCAATGCTTTATTGTTGTTACGTTATAAGTCGGAATGAAACGGACGGATGGACAGACGAATACTGCAGCTTATAGGACGGCTGCATAATAAAGAGACAAGTGAAGAAACTAAACTGACAGTAGACAATGAGATAGCAAATCAGAGATAAAATTAGAAGACATACTCAGTACGGTTGAGACGATGCTTTCAATATAAGCGTCTGTGTTCAAGTTGCGCACATAACCAGGTGTTACATCGAGGTCGAAGCTGGGTCCATACTCAGCAAAATACTGCACAACAAATACACCCGCATACTCTACCACTAACACAAGCCATGGCACCCCTGGCCCACTAAATCTGCCTATGATGCCATAAGTCAAATCAATCACAGTGAAAGGAGACAGTGCACCTCTGCTCCAAAATTTTTAGATTACCGATCCTGAAACAACGTATTTTTAGAGATTCTTAAGTGCTAAATTTAAAAATCTTTTTCAACCAAAAATGTCAAAATACACACGTGCATAATGATAAAAAGCAAACCACAAGTTGTCATCATTTTTGTTTAGGCCCAGTAATTGTCCAGTGATTATTACAGCATAAAAAAAACAAATATTCAGTATATGCATCAATTACTTCAACTGTGGTTTTAAAGACACTGTGACTCAAAAAACAACCTGCAGTGATTATGTCTGATAACTTTAAAAGAAAATGAACCCTATTTTCAGTGGCGGTTCTAGCCCGCAATATCTGGGGGCATGCCCCCATGGCAAGCACGGTAGAGCAAGCCTATAAAGGGGGTCTGAGGGCAGAGCCCCAACCGTCTCCAGGGGGTAAAACTCCCGGAAGCCGAAGCAATTTTGGTTTTTTGGCATTCAATGAAAGCAGCAAAATCGCCCACTTTTCTAAAATTTGGAGATACGAAGAAAGCAGATATTTGTGTTATCTTTGCAAAAATCATGGGTGGCCACGAAAGTGGGGGGAGCGACCTAGAGCAAAACTAGGGGGCCTGTGCTCCCCACCAAACTGGGCCTAAAACCACCACTGCCTATTTTTTTGCACAAATGGCTAATTTCAGCATCTTTAAACAAAGCTAACTTGGCAGCGACAACAATGCTATATTACAGAAACAAAATTTAGGCCTAAAACTTGCTGTTGTTTGACAACACTGAATAAGAAAGGGCTAATTATTTACTCTTCACCTCATACATTACTTGCAAAGAAAACAATAATAAGAATCCAATTACGTGGCTATTAGTTATTTTACTTTTTTATTTATTTCTTTGAGGCAAGGATGCATGTGCCATTGGCACAATGAGGCAACAGACAGTCTAAGCCTGCTTCACACACATTCGAAACTCGATACTTGACAGTAGGCCCATGTGCTGGCACGTGGGTTCAAGACAGCACTTACAGCACCTATACGAAATGATGAATTTTGAAATAAAAACCACAGCTAGAGGAGACAACAGCTAAATATTTTTGACAACATGTTACTACTACAGCTTACCTATTGCCACTTGCCAGGGAGCTAGGGTGTTGCAGCATTAAACCCCCGCGGTGGCAGAAATGTAATTAGGGGGTCGCTTCAACGATCTGGGTGGTTTAAACCCACTCTCCAGCCAACAATTCGAGGACTAGCTATTAGCTAAATGTACCTGGTGATCAGGAATGTCAGCAGGTAGTGTCATGTCTAGCACTGTCGCCGTCAGTAGTGCCCAGCATCGCGATGTGTTTGCAAAGTTATAACCTCCTGCACATTCAACGCCAAAATGCTGTTACTTGCCGCAGTTTGTGGCCTGTTAGTTTCATGTACACCATCTCCCAAATATGTGCCAAATTTTTTTTGTCAGAGCTTCAACAAATCTCCACCAACTGAAGGCAGAGAGATATCAAAAAAAATAAAATAAAATTATGCAAGGTGCACTCATGAAGGCAATCTAAATCATCTATGAAAAATCTCTCAACTCATAGGTTAAAACCATAACTAACAAAACAAGCTCACCAAATTACCACCCTTTTAACTAATTTACTAAAGTTTCAAAACAAAATAGACCAGTAAATTAAAAAAGTGATATACATCAGAAAAGAACAAAAAAAATTCATGAAACAAAGCTAGCAATCCTCCAACTGCGTCATATCCGTAAAAGTTTCAGGGGTGGGGGGGCAAAAAACTAAAATTTTCTGACAGCTGCAAAGTTCCAACAGAGCAGAGTATGCATGCTTAAAAGCAAAATTTTGCCCCCTAAATTCCCTCAAGATGGGAGATTTTCAGCCACAAATTTGGTATTTTTGGAAGTCAATTTTCTGACAGAAAAAACTTTACGGGGCATTTCCCCCTCCCCGTACAATGACGCCACCAAGGAAAAAAAGTGTTGCCAAAATTTCAACTAATTAGTACACAAAGGTTTTATTTTTCTGAATTGAATTTATACAGCTCATTAATGTAAATGATCTGCCATCGAACTATCAGAGAATTATAAGCAGAGCTACCGAGTATTCTGTTTGTATTCCAATTCGGCCGAACAACAAAACTTACAGCCATAATCACAGGCATACCTCCACCGAGTAGGACAAGAGGTAGACGAAATGCCAGGAGATACTGGATGCAGTGAACAAGGCAGAGTGGGGTTAGGTTGAAGCAGGCCATTGGATCACCAACAATACCATCAGTGCCACACTGACAAACAATAGCCTCAGCACTGAAGCTCTCCCTCACTGCCGACATCACCCTACAGCAGAGGCCACAGATAATAATACAAATAATAACACAAAATTTATATAGCAACATAAAGTCCAAAGATACAGAGGCACTTAATGGGGTAAGCGAAAACAGTTTGAATAAGTGAGTTTATAAACGTCATTTGAGCATATCGGTTGAATTACAGAGGCGAACAGTGTCAGGCAGTGAGTTCCAAATAGATGGCGCAGCAACACAGAATGCATGTCAAAATATGTCCATTGTCATTTTTGGCACCGTCAACAGAGGTGCATGAGATGACTCCTACAGCGTGAGGCAAAATATTTCACCACCCCATTCCCCACACACACCTGCGATGTGTTCGGAAAATTATTGCACCATTTCTGACATAAGAAAAAAGTTGTCGTAAACGCTTACAACAAAAATATTCAGCACAAACTCCGGTTTAATGTGGATAATCGCAGAAGTTCTTCAAAAAATATGTCAAACTACTGTGGATACTATCCTCTGAGACTTGCATGTGTCCCTTGCCATGTATTTTGTTAAAAACACCACATGCAAGCACCATACTCAAAAAAGGAAAAATGCCAGTGAGCAGAAAATATGCGACGAATGCATCAGGTGGTTGCCCTGTTCTCTAAGTAGTAGATGAGCTTCTTGTCCACTGTAGCTTGCTAATCTTAAAACAAATTCCAAAATTCTGAACTAAACTGTTACTCTTAATGCTAATTAGACAGGTTTTCACAGTCACTCCCCGGTTAGACAAAAGCAGTTGTTGCAGCATGTTTTTACAGGCTAAGTGCCCTTGCCTTAATAGTTGAACATATATGATTCAAGATAAATCATAAATATTACAGTATTCACAGCAAGAAAGATGTTCCCTTTTTCACTGTTAAGCACAAGCAGTACTTAAATAATATAGCACGTAATGGCAAGCAAAATCTGCAATTAAGTAATGACTAAATACTAAAATACTGGATACTTCAGAAGGATATTGCAGATACTGTTAGTGGTTTTAATCAAATTGAACAGTCAAAATAAAGAAAATCTAAAGTAAGCATAATTCCAATTACTCGTTGAGAAAAAAATGACAAAACATTCTACAGTATCTGTTATTAATGGCATTTCAAGGAAACTGAAAACAACTTTCTACGTGACACATTTTTTTGACTTTTCCCCAGTGTTTCTAACGTTCTCTTTAAGTTTGTACATAACATACAGATTTACTTGCTATACTTCATTTTGTAATGCAAGAGATAATCAAGTAGCATATTGATAAACTTTTTAGTTTGTAGTTAGAACATTTTGCCATAGACAACTGTAAGTGTGATGTTTGCCATTCTGTCTTTGTTATGAGCCAGCAAAGCAGAGTACAAGCAGAACTGTAAGTTGAGACCTAGTGAAGAGATTAACGTAAGTCTGATCATCAATCCCATCCTTGAGTGGCACGTTGACAGCATAGTACTTGCCTTTACCTACACCGACGTCAGACACGTCACCAGAGCCTGCAGAATGTGCACATTTCATTCTATATGCAAATCACACACACTGGCTCGGCACTTCAGTGATTCTTGTTTTTGAGTGCCTTATGAATATTCAGACACTACTACTAAGACCACTACTAGTACTTAATATCAACAACAGTAAAGTTTAAGTGACTGATACTGTAAGAAAAAAAACACAACAGAATTGCCAAGGGAAAACCATTAAAACATATGACACGAAAAAGATTTGCGCTAAAATAACTGACAGCCAAGCTGCCAGTTCAATCTAGCACTTGGCAGAAACAGAAAAAATATTTTAGAGAAGTAGTTAGCAAACAAAACAGCCAATATTTTAAAAAAGTTAATAAACGTTTAAATAAATTAATTACAATCACTATATTATCATGGCATAAAGATGGCAATAAAATAAAATAACTAAATTACGATTATTAAATTACTATATCGTCATGTGCAAAGTACCTGGGAAAAATCCGGGACTATATTTATGAAATGAAACAGTGAGAACCTTTCCAGTTGCACAGAAGGCATCTTCTACACCTGAACAATCGCAGCAGGTGATATTGAGCTAACTGAATTTTAAGCTACAGCACTTTTCTCAGGAAAATATAGACAAAATCCTCGCCATTATTAGACTGCAATTTTTTCACAACCTATATAATCAGTAAAACGTACATTCTTTACTAACTCATACGAGTCTGATGTGAATATGACATCATTTTAATTTGTGATGCCGAACCACAAATGTGTTAAATGAGAATGATCTGCAGTGTCAACGCAAAGAACCCGGAGTCATTCATTGTCACAGATAGTACACAACTATAATAAAATTTCAGATTTCAAAACAGCCACTGTCCACCCATTAGCAAAACTTCCTAAACCCTTAACCAATTGGTGTCTGATAAGAACAGCTCATAAGACACCATTACTGTCACAGGCTCCATGCATGCGACTGCTGAGTGTTCCACTGTACAGCGACATAATTCAAGTGTTATGTGGTACTATGTAACAGTGAGAGAGCTATTGTAACTATAAAACAACACCTAAACAGCAATGCTTCATAATTCATACCATCGCCATGATGCAGATCCAGATCAACGTACAGAACTCGGCTGAATCGATCGCGCAGTCGCAAGATGCACAGAACAGCATCGTTGATGTAACAAAAGCCTGACGCTTCATCCCTTCATATCACATCACATTTCACATCTCAGCCAATCAGTCAGTCAACTGATAGATCAAGATCATGCAAGCAAGCCACATTCATTCAGTCACTGCAATTAAAGCAGATTTATAAACTGTATATCTCTTTTCACTAATTAATTACAGTTACATTGCCAGATATATAAATAAGGCTTGGTTAGCTGCCATCATATAGCACACATAAATGGTTAGTACGTGGGTGAGTGTCTATGAATAAATAAACCAACTCCATTTGTAACCAACCACAAGGTTAACTCAGTCTTCTATCCTCAGTGGGATGGAAAAATGAGTGTCTACTTTAAGCAATGGTGAACAAAGACACTCTAGCAACTGCCCTCTTCAAAAACTTACAGCTGCTTGTTGGATAATTGCAACTTCCTAGCCCTCCTACTTTCTTTCAGCCCATGACACCGCTAACTGTAGACTGATGCTTCGTAAGCCTGTAGCTCAAGTTGATTGGCTTGATTCAGAAAGCGGTGGCCATGTGGTGCTGTGCTACATTCATTAAATGAACCGAATAAACAGCTGCAAATGAGTATCATGACGACATCACCATAAACACTGTCACTGTATCACTGCAACTACTACCTCTTAGCATGGTGCCATCCACCGCACCAATTGATAGCAATGTCAGTAGTGTCTGCACAGATGCAGTCAGCAGCAGCTAGACTTCCCCCGGCAACGTGACGCACGCAGTCGTATAAGCCATCAAACACCGGACAGTCAAACGCTGAAACACACAAACACACCCACACATACTCAGATGAACACAGCCTCCTACCCTCCCCAAAATAAAAAATAAACTAGACCTCCCTCGACGACATGACATACACAGCACCACAATTTATGAAATATTGAACAGTCAAACGCTGGCACATACAAACACATACATAATCAGGTCAACTCAGCCTCCTACCCTCAGCAGGATGCAAAATGAGGCAGACTTTCCCTGGCAATGTGATGTATGCAGTCATACAAGTTATGAAACATTAAGCAGTCAAACACTGTTCACACAAACACATATAAACCCAAAACTCAGTCTCCTACCCTCAGTAGGACAAAAAACGAAGCAGACTTCCTCCTGTCATTCACTGTCCTCAGTTGGGGTGATTCCTTTCTGATTCTGGAAAAGCTTTACAAATCCTCAAATGACAGGCTTTCATGTAGCCAACAGTGAAGACTTCATGATCCTAGATTACACCATTTTGATAGGTTGGCAAGGTGCGACAGAGAGACAAATGTATGCCTCTCCAATAGCTAAAAATGGCATCTCTGTAGCATGTGGCTATGTTGTAAAATAAACCTCCACTTGAAATTGCAGTCGACTCCTCCAAACCAGTTTTGCAATGTTGCATACCAGTGTGATTCAAAGTCACATGACACAAAAACTAAGCAAGATATTAATAAGACACCATTCAAACTGTTCTAACAGTATCCCCTAGTTTATGAATAACTAACCATTCGTTTGCCAGCTCCCATTATAAACGGCAGACGAAACATGACTTTAAAATGGTAGAATTCTATGTTTGAAGGTCTTGTGATCTTGACTTTGACTTTGGATCAAGTCATATGGCACACAGTCTTGTAGCTGTGCTAAGTAATAATAGACAAATACAACAAACATGTTTGAAATCAGCTTCTATAAGGCAAACAAACAGTAACATCACAAATGTTCATCAATGCTCACCTAGTCCGAACTCCTCTGAAGCATCATCTGACTTCTCACTGTCATGTTGTGACAAATTACGTAAACATTCGACATAATCAGTCGAGTGGAACCCTAGCACATCTCTGTCTGACGCTGCCTCCGGTACCACAATTCTGCAGACAACACAATTAATTAATATGTTATCATTAATTATTGTCTTTAGTCATCATTACTAACAACATTTCTACGATGCCATTCTTTAAACCAGTGTTAATTAATGCAACAGAAAGCTACAACAGAATTAACTGTAACATTGCACTCTCATAATAATTAGGCATAATTCGTCGATTAATTGACCAAATAGTCGATGACTAGAAGACAAGTAAATTTAGTTGACAGTGGCAACACTGATCAGTAATAATAAAACCCATAATACCGGGCAATGGGTTGCTTGCTCGATATAGTTCTAACCACAGAGATCAATGCTTACTACAAAGCATTATACTTATGTACCTCATATGCTGTAGCAGCTTGTATGCATCAATTAAACTGTGAACTCGGCTAGCCTGAAATGTAAAAAACATACTACACAAATACAGCGTTGTTAAGAATACTTGTGAAAAGTACTGACAATAACAATATTAATACTTTGGCCAAAAAGTATTGCCGATACCGATACCAATATTGTTGCAAAAAAGTATTGACAATACCAATACCAATACAAACAATACTTTTCTGTACTCATTCAGCAATCACATGTGCATTTAAGAGGGGGGCCAACCGGCTGTCCCCCCCCCTGTCGTCGGCATGGCAGTCGACTTAAACAATGGCTTATGCATGTTGCTTAGGCATGCAGGCGTGAACACACTTGCCCAGAGTTGTTATTCGCCAGTGCACCAACTGGGAATTAAACTGTGGATGTTTCGGTCTCGTATCCAACGTCCTAACCACTGAGGAACCAAGGCCTAAAGTAAATCTTGTAGATGCCATAGAATTAAGTAGAGATATTAATGAAACTCGTGAGAATTGAGACTAGAGAAAAATCTCTGCTGGCAGCCTAACTATACGCTATACACGACGAACATTTTAATTAGCGCTATCACAAAACTTCTTTATAGGATTTACTCGGTATTTAAATGTGTAATGTTCAATCATGTTTTACAGTAATTGGCATCGCAAATCGTCATCTCACTTTTTTACTTTCCTACGGAGGAAATGCTGCCCCTTCCCTAGCCTAGTTCTATGCCGTCCACAGCTGGGTGTTGGTAATTTGCGGAAATGCGGAATGTGGAAAGTAATTTGCGGAATGAAATCTGCGGAAGTAGGCTGCGGAACGGTGGGCAATATGCGGAATGCGGAACGACCGATCGAGCGATCGATAATGCCCCCGGCCGCACTCGGCATTTATTGCCACTAATTACCGAGCAACGTAGGCTACTGTACACGATATCTCATGCTTAGATTAAAATACGCCGCTGTCATATATCTCATCTTTGTCATTTTAAATTATTTCAAAATAATTTATTGATTGCTTGCTAATTGTTTAAATTATAGGCCTATGTTTCCAAACTGTTATATTATTTTACTTTATTTCATTTTGATATTTATTTTTTTATATTTTACTTTTGAATATTAAATTTCATATTTATTTATTTTTATTATTTTTTTATTTCATGTATGTAATTTTTTTGTTGTTAATTTAATCAAATAATCGATTAAAATTGCTAATTATTGTGTAATTTATGCTTTAATGTATGTACTTCGGATTAATAATAGCCTAATAGACGACGCCAAGTCATTTTACGTGAAACAGCAGTGTTACATTACTATAAGGCTAAATTGACCATCATCATTACAACTCAAGACATACTAATTATATAAAAATGTATATACATACTAGCCCTACTTGAAATACTTAAAATAATGCCTAGTCTAATGAAAATTTTAAAACACATCAATACAAAAAAACTCCTATGAAAGTCACATCGCCTAAAAAATTAAAATATCAAAAAATGTACATATAACTCCACAAATATACAAAAAAAACGCCTAGGTAAAAATTCGCAATTGTAATATCCTAAAACATAAAACGTTTTCGTTCGTTTTCCATTGTTAGCTACAGCAATTCCGCACCATACATTCCGCAAATTACCACCACATCAAGCTCGGAAAGTAGACAGTAAATTGAGGAATCAGGCTGATCACGTGATCATGCCTGTCAACCAATCATCTTCATTCCGCAGATTTCGTTCCGCAAATTACTTTCCGCATTCCGCATTTCCGCAAATTACCCATACCCTCCACAGCTCTAGCTCTAGGCTAATATTTAGGACGAAGTTCTTTGTCTACCCCTCCCCAGATCCCACTTCTATATTTGCACTATATACCGGTATACACTGAATAGCCATCCACAGAAATAAGAACTTCCTGGTGGGGAATTTTTGCGATAACAACAAGGTCAAGTTTAAAGATATATCTGATAATATACGACCCTTCCTTTGACTTTCGGTAAACAGTCGCACACTTGCATGTACTCAAGGCCTGCAATGTATGCTACACGTCTGCTTGCATCGTAACTAGGCAGACAATCGTCTGCAACTAGTCCATCTGCAACCAACTCGTCAGTTTCACTCATAATTACAGTAGTTTAAACTTTCAACCATCCATTCCCCCTGGTAAACGAAACCAATTTCAATTTCACATCGTTGTACATTTTAGATACCGGAAATTGATAACAATAGTACAATACCTTTAGCCGGAGGCGCATCAACCAATTATGTCCACGTGGAAAAGATTGGCAAAGTAATTATGGTATAATGCAAAATATTTTTTGTTACAAAAGTTACAAACAATTTAAATCAGCTACGGACAAAATACGCGGCGTTGTCTGCTTGTCTCAGCTGTTAGCTTGTTTGCACAGTTTTGCAGTTGCACCCCGTTTGTGGACAAAGTGTAGCATCTCCGGACACATGCTGCATGGGCACCGCACTCGCAGAGCTCGATTGGTCAACTCTGGGCTTTGGTGTTGATGACTGAATAGTGAATATTTTGTTTTCTATCAACTTGCATTTACTTTTTGTTCATTTTTTCGTTACTTTAACATAGACGAAATTGCTTAGTTGTCAATAATAAGAGTACAGTGCAGTATTGATACAATATTGGTAACTTTTATAGTGTTCGTTTTTCTGTGAGCGATAATATAAGTTACGCTACAGATGGTAACTAAAACACTACATCGTTTCGTTTTCCTCTTCTTCAGTAGATGGTCAAACTTCAGCTTGTTGAAGACTCCAATTTTGTATCGGTTAAGCCCAAATTCGATTACGCCGACTTTCACGGACTGTGGTAAAGTGCGGACCTGCGGACCTACCAATTTCACCGAAGCCACCAGCATTACTGGTGGCCTAAGTAAGCACAGGCAAAAGCCATATAACGTTTACTATCCTAATATCTAAATTTAACTATGTGTTTCCGGTTGCAGTTCCCGTTTCAAACAATTTTTAAATTGATTTATTGTATTACTGGTTACACACGCATCAGACAGTGCTTTCCAGTGATCAATTACTCTGTTGCTAAATACATACTTTTTCAAATTTAATCTACTGCATTTTATATAGTTTCTTTGAATGACCTCTTCTTTGACCTTCATCATATGTAAAAAATATATCTGATTGCAAATTATAACAACCATTAATAATTTTAAATGTTTCTATTAAATCACTTCTATGCCTTTTTTTCTAGGCAAAGACTTTGTTGCAGACACAAATTACGAAAGTCCGCGACTCAAATCATGAAAGTCAGCGACATGATTTGTGTCGCGGACTTTAATGATTTGTGTCGGCGTAATAGAATTTGGGCTTTACTCAGTATGCAGGCCCCAGCTCCCAGTACTGCTTGTATTGTGCTATGTTTACACTTCGCTGTTTGCATGTGAGCATGTATGAACAGAATAAGCCTTACAAATTTCGGTGCTTCCAGTTGCAACTAAAAAGTAGCAATTGGGACAGAAAATTTTATTTTTATTTCATAGCATGTCGCATAATTACACAACAGCTCATAAAACAAATTGACACACTGAGTAGTACCCATGAGAACCAAAGTAAAGATACTGCATCATAACAGAATCACATGCAGACTTTGAAAGCAAACCAAAAAATGCAAAAAAAATATTCATAAGATGCACAGTAAAAAATTTTTGGTTCGACGAAACACCGCATCGAACAGCCCATTTACAGTTTGATGAAACACTGGCAAAAAACTAAATTTTCACACAACCGGATTTCCAAACCACTGAAAACGACTGCGCCAGATTAGGGTTAGAGGTGAAAATTTCATTTTTTTGTTCCTATGCTATATAGCGGGCATAGGTTCGAAATATGGGTCCATGAGTTTCTCTGCATGCATGACTTGCGGTGTTTTGTCGGACCCAAAATTTAAGGTCGAATGTTTTATGGGATAGATGGCACTTGGAACGGTCATTCGTTGGAAGTCGATGTTCAAAAAAGGCCATGTGGCTACAGACTTTAGACAGCATTTTTTAAAGGAAGCGCGAAATGTTGTACTTGTTGTACTCACACTTGGCTTAATTTTGCTACAATATTTGTTCTACACATCGGGTAATCTCAGTTCAGTTCAGTTCAGTAAGAATATTTGTATATCGCAGTATAAATGCAAGTGTCACATTGCGCCCTGGTCATAACGTTAAAACCAGTGCATTTTTAGTTCATGCCTGAAAGTTCTGTGTGTGATGTCCTTATCGCGTAAGTGCGCTGGGAGGCTGTTCCAGACGCGTGGCCCGACAGCAGCAACACTTCTGTCGTAGTCTGAGTAGTAGAATGGAAGACGTCGGGACGATGTATATAATGTTGGATATATGCATACATATTAATACATAATGATGGATGATGTTGCATTGTAGCTGGAGTGATGTCTGTATTTGATAGTGATCCAAGATTTTGCCCAGAATGTGGCACTATCTTTCCACTTCCAACTGGGGCAGAATATATTTCATGTATGAACAGTAAATGTCAATATCAAGTTCTTGTGTCTGGTTGGTACTTCTGTTAACTTTTTAGTCCACCCAAAAACGATAGTTTTCGGAAGGACTTATGTTTTACGCATGATGTTTTTTTCTTTCCTCGCGAGATCTCCGAGATGCGTGGGCCGATCGGCGTGAAATTTTGCACGATGGTCAGTAC
>Ga0056128_1007527_pt1 | contig 13742 bp, 9 predicted proteins | sample WorMetLIZISLAND2_FD_71113 | JGI IMG/M metagenome (GOLD analysis project Ga0056128, IMG submission 71113) | Marine gutless worms symbiont microbial communities from Max Planck institute for Marine Microbiology, Germany - Olavius geniculatus... ... | reverse complement strand
TGCCTAACTTACATTAAGCAAAACTACGAGAAAATTATTCACAATTCACAAAAATAACTGATAAAAAATTGGAGAAAATAGTTCCGTAATGCAAATGTCTCATAAGAAAACAAATAGCAGGAGACTCACGTTGTGAATGTTAGGAACACTGGTTGCTTTGCGTATCATGCGACCTCGAGACGATAATAACTCCTTGATTGCAACTTCCTACACAATAAGAAAGCAAGAAAATTAACAGTTTTGTATAATCGACATCAAACATCAGTCAACTTCCACAGCTAATATTGGTAAACGTAACAATACTATTAAGACAGCATCAACACATAAGCTAAGACATACAGTGTATTTCTTGTAATCAGTCTCACATGCATGGTTTTTTGTTTAGGCAGACGATATCTTTGGATTACTCCTCAGAGTTACTCTGGTCTAAGCTGATACCCAAAGACAAAAGTCCTCAAAATCAGTGTGGCAGTTTTTCTGATAACGACACATCCTTCTTGCCACCCAAACATGTCAAAGCACTGAATGCAGACAGCGTTTCTGACTATGGACAACAAGCCGTCACTATTAACCAGAAACATTTCACGACATTAGTAAAATCTTCAACAATAGCACAAATAAGTTGTAACAAAGACAAGGAGGAAATATTCTAAAGCATACCTGCCGCAGCCGATCCAGAGCAAGAATACTGTCAACGGCTGACACTCCTTTAATGTACTTCTCTATGTAAGTTTCACCGTCGGACGTGCCCTGCTCGTTCTGTGATGCAGCAATCTGTGCAAGACTCTCACGGTCTTCCAAGTCTTCTGAAGCCTGCCACAGACAACTAAACCACTGAAGCAATCAGCCACTGGATTACTGCTTCTAGGTGTTACCAAATACTGCCTGTAGTCCACTCATCAATCGAACAGCACCATCTGTTAACACCTTCTGATGACAACTGATGACACACCTGTTCTCTAGCAAGTGAGTGAGTAAGTGAGTGAGTAGAGTTTAGCGTCCACCCGACACAGTATAGGTCATTTTGGGGACGACCTTTCCAGGCGGAATGCACACAAACACATAATAACAAAACAGTAAGTTTAACCATAGCAACACCATTAACTAAATGTCACCATCTGCATCTACGATTTCAATCTACTTCTATCTGTAGTGCAATGTAAATGTTACTTACTTACTTACTTACTTACAAGACAGTTTAAACTATGTCAGTCATTGTATGGTCTAACTGTACTGTAAAATGTACCATCATTATTACAATAAAGACTGTTACTGAGTCTGGCCAGACTGTGCTTTGAATGTCTGTAGAACAAGATGAAATATTTTCACTGTCACGACGCACAACTGTAAGACATGACACAGTTACACAAAATCATTCTAAACTGATCTGAATATTTCCCATATCCTGCTTGTCTGACAAAAAGCACATCGATTCACAATACTTGCACAAAACACACCGACTGTGACAAAGTATTCTTAAAAACGAAGCAAGAAGCAAAATACGATTAACAGTAACTGTCAGCTGTAGTCACTCACAGATAACAGAGAGCGCATGAAACATATTCAAACCTTTGGAATATTGGAGACAATTTCATACGTAACACCAGCGGCAAGCATACAGTCCTGCATATATGAACAGTTACATAGGGTAACAACTGTTGTGCTATGCTATCACGCCCAGTAAGCTTCTACTTATTCAGCATCTCATCAAGGGTAGGAGGCTGAGTTGGACTGATCACATTATGATTACCAGCAGTAAACTGGTATGGCAAAGAAACACATCAGCCACTGCAAAGATAGTCTACTATTAGTTGAATGCTCCTGAGTGATGAAATAAGGTTTAACATCCCGCTAGACACATTACAGGTCATTTCAAAGATGGCCACCAAGGCAGTCACTTGCACTGATACAACAAAAATCAACAGCAAAAATCAAACAAACTAACAAAAAACCTGAACTGCAATAACAATCTACCTACATAAAAATAAAGCTAATTAACAAAAAAAGATTCACACATACACAATCTAACTACAGTGACACAAACTTAAACCCTGGTTTAGTCTGTGTGGCCGGGAAACTATTCAATGACCCTGACTCATGACATACAGCTGAAAAAAGTTAACAATCATAGCCTATAATACACACAGTTTTAGTGCACTGAAGTCAACTATCTCCTTCAACCAGCCAAATTATATCTCCACTGCCACATAAATGCAGAGATCCAGCATGTGACTGCGAGAGCTTCAAATTATTCTTTAAAACAATATTTTTCAGTTTTTACCAAAGTGTGACTAGCACACTTGGAGTTTATTTAACATTATGTGCTACACAAATTCACAGTTTACTTACTAATTTACTTACTATTTAATTATCACAAAATAACAACCATTGTGCATTCATACCACTTTGCCGATCTTGCGGCGCAGTCTGTCGGTAATGCTATGTCGCTTGTAGACATTGATGCAGATACGTTTGCGAAGAATAAGCTCCATGGCAGCCGGGTGACTGAGCTGCACGATCACCTTCACTATGAGGTAGATTCTCTCATTGTTTGGTGTCACTCTGTTAAGATGGATGGAGTCGTGCACAGATGAGTCCCATGCTACCAGTGTACAGACCTACAGCACATGACAATCTACTATGGACCTCTTACACACTAAGTACTGGTGGTCAACCAGCACAATCGGTTCAATTCAGCTCATTTCGGTTTATTCATTCCATTCACAGATTGAACAGTGGGCTGCTTCAAAGTTAATCAACCACTCACTGATCGTGAACCCTTCCATGCCACCTCTTGTATTCGACCTACATCGATGCTTGTAGTCAATGCTGAACCACTTTCGAACTGGCCAGGGCCGATGTGTAGCCAACCTCCTCCACTGCATGGGCTTCAGATCCATCCTGTTCCTGTGGTGCAGATCATCACATATTGTAAACAATTGTCCAGATCCGAAATTTCTCTGGCGATCTGCCAGCTTCACCTTTGGCTGATGAGAAGGCTATTGCCAGGCTGTGGTGTGTATTATACTCTGAATCTTTTTCTTAGTGTGTACTCTGCATGCCAAGCCAGGCCTTCTCATCAGCCAAAGGCAAGTCTGGCAGATCGCCAGAGAAATTCATATCTGGACAATTGTTCACAATATATGATGATCTGCACCACAGGAACAGGATGGATCTGAAGCCTATGCAGTGGAGAAGGTTGGCTGCACATCGACCCTGGCCAGTTCGAAAGTGGTTCAGCATTGACCACAAGCTGAGCCCCAGCCGAAATCCAATCTGGTGCATTTTAGCTTTAAAAGACGAGATCTAGTGGCAATAATTTTTATTATTTTCCAACGTTTACTGATAATTTTATCAATCACTTCGAAAAGCACATTAACTTTGAAACCACAGAAACGGACAGTAATGGTACTTTACTTAGTTGGTCTAGGAATACTTGGTCTTGTGACCCACGATTGAAGTGAAACTGAATAAAGACTTCTTTGTCTCTAGTTTCAGCTATACTGCACCTACAATATTTGTAACTAAACAAGAGGTTGAATAAACTAAAGCAGGCGTTTTTATTCAACGTTTTTAAACGTTTTTTTTTCAAATTTTGTAGGATTTTTTACGTTTTTTAACGGTTTTTAATTTTTTGAGATGTTTTTACATCTATAGTTTAAACGTATGTTTATGTCCTGTCTGGAAGATTGGGAGGGGGGGTTAATCCCTCCCCCTTGTCTACGACACTGCCCTTCCTTTTCTTTCATTCTGTCTATTCCTCTTAAAAGTAGGACCTCTTGAATCCAGCGAGGAGGTCTCTGTACGCTCTTCCAGTGAGGTCTGGAACGGAACCCAAGCCGAAAGTGAATTTGGTGCATTTTAGCGTTAAATATGACATCTGGTAGGAACAATTTCACTTATTCTGTAAAGAATTAACTGACCAAATTCAGTGCAGTTTCAGCAATGAAAGCAAAAAAAGCATGGTGGTACCACAAATTTAAAAATAGGGGATACAAATAATCTGCGAACGAAGCAAGCAGAAAAAAATTGGAGCACTGCAGAATTGTCGCATTTTGTGTTATGTGTATTTCGGTATTTTAGGCAATTTGCCATCCAAAAAATTTGCCTCCCCAATTTTCAATTTTTTACTTCCCCCAACTTTATCCAGGAGACATTTGCCTCCAACGGTCAATGGAGTGGACGCCTCTGGTCAACTTGATGGGAGACTCCAACGAGTTGGGTCCGCTATTCCAAAGGTCCACTATTCCGAAAGTCTACTATTCCCACTAACCCTAAGGTTGACCCTAACCCTAACCTTAACGCAAATGTTAGCACTGTGGTGCGTATCTGCACAGTGGACTTTTGGAATAGCAGACCTTCGGAATAGTGGGCCGGTACTGACTCCAACAACAACAACAAGTCCTACACAGAAGTCATAACACAGTGCAGTCTAAATGAAACAGAAATGTCTTCACGCTTCAGTAGTTATTTAAACTGTTCAAAGCTTGTGTTCCACTGTCGAAGTTCTAATAGCAGATGATGCCACAGCCACAGTTCCGTAACAGTAACATAGAAACAAACAAAAAGCAACCAAAAGTAATCACAGTCAATTCTGCACAGTCACCACTACATACGACCAGTTGACTTCAGTGTCATCCAATATTAGTGAAGGGCAGATCTCCTGCATCATCGTCTGCATGTGAGCTCATTCACCAATGCCCGACTTTAAACTCCTCATATGCTACATTCCTAACGTAGTGAGGAGCAGTATATGACATCAGTGTAATATTGAGGACCGACCGACCGACGACCAACCTCTGTTCCTGGAAGAGCCTTCTTGGAAGAACTTCAAACGGCTATATCTCCATAACGATGCTAGTTAAACGCATGGTCACTATGGAGCACCTATAGAAAGTCGACCCCATTATCTTTGAGGCGCCATATCTCCATAACACTGCCAGATAGATGCATGGTCACAATGGACCACCCATAGGAAGTCGACGACCGCGAGTCGAATGGTCACATGACCGATGACGTCACATGACCCCAAAAGGTCAAGGTCGTAACCCCATTATCTTTGAGGCACCATATTTTTATAACGGTGCTAGACAGATGGAGAGACAATTTCCAATAATGATTTCGATGCCAGTCACTATTAGTATAATATTAGTTCGCTCTCAAATTGACGCCGGATCTCTAATACAAGTTGAAAGGAACAAAAAAGCACTTAGAAGAATACAGGAGAAAATAATGCGCGCGAGGAGTACATTAGACTGGTCACAATCTAATAATATTTCTTGTTCAAACTTGAATTATTCCAAGAATCTCGAGTTATCCCGAGACAAATAGGCAGTGTTTTAGCAATATCAAATCTCATTTTATCCTTGGGATAAAGTCAGAATAACATACGTCTTTGTCGGAGTTCTTGACAACTGGTAGAGTGTAGAATTTTGAGCCGTGCTCTTTTGGCAAAATGGAGTTGATGCCTGCCGCCTGCAAGCCATCTTGTGCACTTGGAGAAGTCATATCTTCCGCTGTATACAGCCAACAAAACAAACTATTGACTGCTGGCAACTGCAGTTCACTCGGCCAACAAGCTACAGCTGTAACTATCAGTAATGGCAGCTGGCTGTTATCGCTGCAAACAATGACTTATTACAGCCAAATTCTATTCCAACAGTCAAAGCCAACATGCAAACAGTAGGCTATAACCAGAAAAAAATGGGTGACAGAAATTGATCCGAAGCAAACAGAAAACTTGCTTGCTACCATCAACAAAATGCAGGCTAAACTATGCTGTATTCAGCACTCAAATGTTTATGCTTATTTCCCACCAAAGCAGGTTACACGTATTAACGGTAAATAGTAAACAAATAGCAAATAAACAATGATAAAAAATAGCTGAAACAAAATTAGCAGTGACACAAAACCTATGCAAAACAGCTGTAAGCTGCAAAATGTTCCATATTAAGATGATATTATTGTAATCTACCATCAAGTGCACGACAAGCAACAGTAGACAGTACAACAGAACGACGCACCATTTAGATCAAGGAAGATGACCGGAATGTGTTGTTCCATGCTAGCTGGATGGATCCTAGAAATCACACAATGTAATCTCACCCCACTGTACCATACACAGTAAGGCATCATAATGGCATTTTTGTTTTTTTTTTAACATAAAAAATTACCAATTTGTCTCCCAACAGAAAGATTTGAAATCATTACTACTGGAATAAAACTTAACAAAGTAAATTCTAACCTTAAGCATAAAAATAAGAACTTATACTATTATTACTACTATTATAATAACTATTCCTTCAGCACCATGATGATGTTAGTCAGGTGACTAAAGTCCTACAAACTACTAAATTTCACTAAAGACAAAAAGAATGAAATGGTAAAACCGTGCAAAGTTGGCAATTTGAACAGAGACCACAAATAGTAGTAACAGCAGACCAACTGTCAATACTCACTTCCATGCAAAACTAATCAAACAAAACAATGCAGAGAAGTTCTAAAATGCAACTTAAAAAGTTCAGACTGTAACCCTGAATGGAACCTAACATATAATTCTCTCAACATCAGTCAGAAAATCCCTCACAACTAAAACCTTGATGCAAAGTTGTCAAAAAAATGCAAAATAATCTAAAAAGAATCTGTTTAAAGTATGAACTATTTAAAGCAACAACTCTTCTAAACTGTAGTTACACTTAGAATGGTAACAAAACCAAAAACAGGCTGACATCATACCAGTCAGCTGGTGCCCCGGGAATTCCACTACCAGCAGTAGGCACAAGGACGGCATTACGTTCTTCAGTCAAACAGACCCATTGATCTATCAGACTTCTTTCCCTCTCCACATCTGCCTCCGACTTCTCTGTTAACAATGAAACATCCACAATGTAAACTAAAATAGACTACACATGATCATCGGAAAAACCCAAATCTTCACTGACATTTTGTATTGTCAGATCCAGATCATGACCCCGACTGTGACCAAAATCTGATCAACTCTTCTGCAGCCATGTACAGCTCCATGAAAAAATTTCTTTAAAATATCTTGCTAACTTTTTGAGCAATCTTGCACACAAACAGACAGACACCGATAAAAGCATAGATAACTGCCATCCTTCGGCAGATAAATTTTGTGTCAACTATTCATTAATAAACAACGATGCGTTGCCATAAGTTTACCAATTTGTTTAACGTTAACATTGTCTGAATATCAGGATGTGGCATCCATTGCATCATGAAAATAGCCAATGCTACCCAGACACTAAATCAAATCAGGCAGATGCAACTTAACTACATTGCTGTTAATAGCTGGTTAATAAAGACCTTCTTTGTTCATGATTCTCTGCAGCTGGTCGTCGAGGTAGTCTCGACGTTTGGCAAGCACATCGGACCACTTGTCACGCAGAATACTCAGGTCTTCCTCCTGGTAACTGTCCAGTCCTTTCTGTAGTTTAGACCGAGCACAAACGCAGCCGATCGACACCTGGTTAATGGACTCACAGATGATGGGAAGTGTTCCTGAGTTGTGAACGGGCCGAACTGAGACCAGAATGCGTCTTGAGTGGCCCTAGATATACACAAGACAGACTGTCCTTCGATACAACAAATAAGTTCAGCAAACTGTACAGTTTATCGTGCATCATGAACAGCAGAAAATAAAAAATAAAATAAATGAAATAAATAATAAAAACAGTCAGAACAAAAACATGAACTACATTCAATCACTATTCACTATTCATGGAACAGTTTCCTAGTAACTGCTGCATCAGCACCATCATTCGCCAATTTTGAACAATGCCTTAAAACCAAACTGTTTACCTGAAGCTTTCTGCAACCTTCTTCAGTCCATAAACATTCAGTTTGATGCCCTGTACCATGGCCCTGTATTTTTAAGGTACCTAATCAACAGCAGCTATGGAGACTGATGTTTTGCTGCTGCAGGTCTGAAGCTGTGCAACAACCGTCCAGCTCATCTGAGACAAACTGACATTAGCTTCGAACAGTTTAAGCGGCTGCTAAAGACATTTTTGTTTGGGCGTTGAGATCGTGGCACACTGGGTGAGGTTAAGTTTCGCTAAAGTCTTGACTTTGGACTTACCTACGAGCTGGGCTTGACTTTAGTCTTGACTTTTGACTTGACTTTCATTTGTGGTCGTCCATCATTTTACACAACTGTCGAATAACTGCAATAATACGATTAGTTAAATTAGCATTATAGAAGTGTTTTCCTGGCCTATATTAATCGGATGATGTGTTCAATATTAGTTTGTTTGCCTATATGGCCATTTTGTGGATATAAAAAAAATTCTGTGTAATATTTGTGCCAGTGATGATGTCGTTACATACGCTTGTGTCGTCTGCATAGTTAATGCCGCTAAATAGTAAGTAACAAAATGCCTATTAGTTACCAGACACTGCACGTTATTTAACTGGACAAAAAGTAAATATTACCCTCAAATAATGAACTGGGACGTTCGTTTGGTCAAGGTAAACCCTAATTGTATTGTTTTCACATCGAAAATTTCCAGCTGATTCAATCTTGATTTTGGTCTTGACTTTGGTCTTAAACCAAAGTCAAGTCAAGACTTAGACTAAAGTCTTAGCAAAACTTGACCTCACCCATTGTGGCTAACTGTCAATCTTTGCCCTCAAAGCCATCTTACTTACTTATTTACTTAGTTACTTACTTACCATGACATTTACGGCACCTGAAAATTAACTGGCATAACAGCGAACCTGGCGCAGTTGATAAATGCCGCCGGAAGGGACTTCAGGCTTAGGACTGACTTCAACTGGCATGTACTCTCCTTGCTCACTGAGTTCATGGATCTCCACCCAAAGCTCCAGCTTCCGCGTCAACTCACTCCACCTACACACCACCAGTAAACACACACTCGGGTTTTTTGTTCAACTAAGTCATTTTGCCAAAATCATTCCAGGCTAGAATAGTTTGCATTAGTAAACTTTTCTAAATTGTTGTAACAGTACTTCTTAAAGCATGAAAAGCACTAAAATGGCAATGTAAAAAATATAACTATAGGCAATCCAACAAGAAGATGACTGCATGAAATAGCATTCTACGCAAACTTACCACTACAACTACACAAATGCAAGCATGAATAGCTCATTCACCGTGAAAGAATATCAGCTAATTAAACCAGAACTTCACAAAATGTCAACATGCATCAGCATGTGCAGACTTTTTGGTATACAATTACAACAAAAAAATTGCAAAAATCATCTCTACCGATCAGCAATAGATGAAGACTTGGCCCGCATCTGATCAATCTGCCAGTTCGGCATGGCACTGAAGCCGGAGCTACGATTACCCCACACTTCCACCGACAATGCACCATCTGCACAGTGCTCCAGGAACTCCTCACTCGTGTGAAAACCAAACTCCTACGACATCCACATAACACAATCTAGTAGTCAACAGTGTGAGCTAAATAACATGCCACAAAATTTTGGTCTATATCTTTGCTAAATACCGAACAATTCTCAGAATTCTTTCACCGGCACACTCTGAAGACAATTTGCAACAAAAAAGTCACCAAAGATCCCACCACACCTAAACACATTGCTACACTACCTTGTAAAATACAAATTTTCAACCCAAAGTCTGCTTGTGCACTATTTGGAAAAATCAAAACCAATAAAATATTGCTTTTTTACCCAATACAGTACTATTGCTTAATCTCAACAATGCACAAAAACATATTTTGTTAACTTTCTTGACACTTTGGCTGACATTTCATCCAACTGTTTCGTTTTTCAACTGCCTACAGCAAAATTGTTGACATCAGTATCGATAATGTTCTGCTTCAGACTAATACAGACTTCACCAGTCACTTCTTGAATTCACAAACATTTCTGCAGCATGTCATCTGGTAGACACACTGCTTTATGACAGTCAAACCTTGTAATCAGCTGGGTGTTGGGGGTCAGAGATCTGGATTGATAGAATTTATTGAAATTTTTTCATTCATTTCAACACATGATTTGCTTGGTCGATTTTCCCCAGGTAGTGCAAGAGCAGAAGTTGGGTGAGATGGAAACTTAAACAACCATTCAATATCCAGTAATGTCAAAAACATTCAGACCAAAAATTCTTAAAATCTGACAACATTTCTTCAAGTTATGATCGATAATGTCAGGGATGTTTTTTCACGTTTTTGCGTGTTTCAACGCATATTTCGCTTGGTCTGCATTCCCTTGGTAGTGCAAAAGCAAACATTGGGTGAGGTGGGAAGCTGAATGATCATTTGATGGCAAGTTGTGTCAGGAATATTCACAAATTCATCATGCAACACAATAATTATGGTAACACATACTAATCACAGAGGGTAAAAAAATGGGGTAATGTGGTACTACTGCAGCACAGGTAAAACATTTCATACAAAGCCAGCTAGCACGGTCAACTCAGCCTTCTACCCTCTATGAAATGGTAAAATAAGCATCAGCTTTTGGGCCGAGTAGTAATAAATGGTGATGGTGAGTGTAGTACCTTACCTGTGAGTGGTTGAATGATACGACCACATCATCCGGTCGTTTAAGTTTGTCATCTGAACTGATCACCGAAGGTACGGTTGTCGGTGGCTGGGACCAAAACGTGTACTGACAGAAAACGAAATTAGACAGCACCGGTGGTAGACCACGTGCTTCCTTAATGCCAACCTGTTATATACACACCATATATTTCAATATCTGCCAATATAGATCACATACTTCATCTGCATTTACCAGCAAGCTCTATTTTTGTGGAATTACTTCAAGTTTAGGCTTGTCCCAGAAAGTAAACTTTCATAATTGTTGCACAAACTATTATAGGTTAGATACACTTGACCTGTTTCCTGAGCAACAGTGTCAAATTAAGCACTGAAGGTGACAATGTTCCTGACTGGGGCAGTAGGCTGCCACGATGGATCAGGAACGTTGAAGTGTGTGTTGCGTATGCTGCCTTGCCCTCTAGGTTCACGAAAGCATGTTTCCTGTGACAATAATGGTTATTAAAGTATTTCCGAGTTAGAGAGAACATGCTGCAATCATGTTGTCATGGAGGACAGGAACACTGTTGTGGCAGTACTTTAACCCTTTCGAGATGAGCTACGTGGGAGCCACGTACTTTCTAACTGCTCTCGCGGTTGTGCTCTGTGGGACCACGTAGTACTACAATAACAGGTAAACTGCACTATCAGGCTAGGGGATAAGTGCGTTGGCAGGCCCTTGGGTTAGGAAGTTACTCCATATGTATTATTCACCAGTGGATGTTGGGCAGGCAGCAGCTGGCTTTATAGTATGCATGCACTCAGCTTATGAACACAGCAGTAACGGTGGACAAAATAATTACATAATTACAAATAGTAGCAGAACTCTTACTAAAACAACTGCTTAGCATAGAAGATGTAAAAATGTTTAGAAACAGTGACTCTGAGTTTGACCTGACTTCACAGAGTTCAGGTATCTGGACACAGAGCTTTTCAACTGAGACAGAAACCGATGACAAAAATAAAAATGTTGCCAAATGCATATACCTGTCTGCCACTATTACTGGCTGCTACTAGGCCTATTATTATCACTAATACTAGCTAACTACTACTAACACTAACCATCGCCAGCACTACTACTACTACTGATGCTGCTGCTATTACTACTACTACTACTATAACTACTAATATTAGTAGTTAGTAGTAGTAGACCTGTTAGTAGTGGACTGTGGCCCACTGCTATAATGCTGGTCACTACTACTACCACTAACTACTAGCTACTACCACTACTACTAATAGCTGAAATAGTCCAATTATGGCTATGTGAATGAATATGTTGTAAAATACCTGTCTCTTTCACTCATATAGTTGTAAGTATTAACTATATGTAAAATTTGCAATCATAAACTCAAGTATTTCTGGACTATATAAATATATATATCTTGCATGAGGCCTCAGGTGCAGTAGTGGCTCGTACCGAAAGGGTTAATGGTCAGACGCCCATCATGTAGCCCAACAAGATGCAGAACTAGTAAAAGCCAAAAAAAGAAAATAATACTATGAAAAGTAACTGGAAAATCAGTAACATAAAAATCTAAAAACAACAGACCCGTGCATCACTTATGATAGGATCTGCACTATATTTGAAAAATGAAGATGAAAGTCATACAATAACTAAAAAAAGACACAACATCCGTCTGTATGCTAGAGGATACAAAATGATGTACCTGACAAACAAAGTTGACAGGAGACTGCACACTGGACTCATCGTCAAGATCAACGATGTTATTTGAACGCAATGCTGAAAGTGTGTCACCGGCATTATTACATTCAGACAACGAGTCATCGGGACATCTGTCCACCAGGCTGCCTGACAACCGACTCAGTTCCATTAACAGCCGACCAGCAACCTAAATATCAACAACAATGACCCAGTTTATATCAGGACTCTAAAATAATATAAAGACATGCAATGACCACGCAAGATGCACGTGTTACATAAAAAAGCAAAATAAGATAGTGAAATCTTTACTGAAATGACTGAGTAATTGGAATCAGGTGGCTTCAATTTGGCCAGTAACTGATTCAAAGTTACGACCTTACGTTACAGCATGATTTCAATGTCAGCTAGAAAAGCAGTCAGAGACCACAGACCTCCGCCAACGGCATGTTGTTTGCCAGGTGGCAGCACCATATTCGGTTTGGCAGCAGTTTCCCTTATGCCCCATTGAAAGCAATGTTAACGAAAATTTCAAAGTGATCCAGAATCCAGAATTCCAGATCACCCCCAAAATTGAATCACTTGTAGTTTTCGCCATTCCCGACATTCCCTGAAAATTTCAAAAAGATCTTTCCATAACTTTTTGAGTTATCTTGCTAACACACAGACAGACAGACAGACAAACAAACTCCAGCAAAAACATAACCTCCTTGGCGAAGTTAATTATATTCAATAACATGATACCTTACAGACGGTTTTAAAATAAATGAACAAAACTGCAGCATCAAGCTGGGAACAAATTAAGTCTTGACAAGAAAAACAGTAAATGATTCAGTGCCATGTTTAAGGACAGCACTCAAGTTGTACAAGGTGCAAGAGGCCTCAAGTGACTGTGAAAGGTAATGGCTGCAAGAGGATTACCATCACACATACAGTGAAAAAATTCCCGTGGAAAAATTCCAGCCTGGCTGTGACTGACCTCGCCCTGCTGGCTGATAATAGGAACGTGGTATTCAAGTTTAACATCATAGAACAAAGCCTCCAGGAAAATGTTAGCCACTCCAATCAGACTGTGATCTTCCTGTGATTCATAGAATGGATCATCTTTGCTGGGCGGTGTGTCATCCTACAGAAAAATAATGCAAAGCCACAATGTTTGCATCAACTTAATAATTCCCAACACTTTTCCACCACTAAATATCATCCATCGCTGGGTCAAAAATGCATTATCTCGGCCATTATGTGCCTATCTACAGTAAGGTCTGCCTGTCTTAGATTCATTTGTATATCATCAGCAAAAACTGCAACAAAATGTGTAATGTGCAAAACAATAAAACTTAGTTGAGCAACATGCACAGAGCATGCACGACTAAAAGTTCAATGTTATTATCAATATATGTAAAAAACTTACCAGTTTACAACTGTGTGTAAGGACGATGTGATGATATCAGTCCTCTAAAACAGCAAAAATCATTTGGGTAACCTTAGATGGGGCTATGCATATGGTGTCCTTACAAGCTGACTTTAGTTGGTAA
>Ga0056128_1007525_pt1 | contig 13745 bp, 5 predicted proteins | sample WorMetLIZISLAND2_FD_71113 | JGI IMG/M metagenome (GOLD analysis project Ga0056128, IMG submission 71113) | Marine gutless worms symbiont microbial communities from Max Planck institute for Marine Microbiology, Germany - Olavius geniculatus... ... | reverse complement strand
CCAGCCAGATAGGCCGGTACTCGATTTACCTACCCCGGAGGGATGGAAGGCTGAGTTGACCTAGGCGGTTGGTTACATCCCGAGATGGTGTACCTGCCCACAGGCAGTCACCCATCGCAGTATTAACCGGGCCCGGCGTACAGTAACTTCGCTGATCGGATCAGACGCGTTACCACTACACCACGCCTACCGCCTTTGGCTCTGTCTCTCACCGTTTCCGAGATATGACCGGTTTTCCATTAAATTTCCTACCCCTTTTCATTTAACTCCCAATTTGAAAATGTTTTCCTTGCACTAATGATCGCTGAAATTTTGCATGCCTGAGTTTAAGGCACATGGCTAATTACTCGTGTAAAAAGTTTTTCTCTACGACCTAACGTTTAGCCACAATACATCCGTTACAGACGACAGACGGACGGACGACAACAGTGCCGATAGCTCGACCGTTAAGCCTACTTAAGTACAGTCGGCTAATAAAAATGTGCAATTGCACAAAGTCAAAGTATTATAGCAAGCGCGATTCTAAAGTATGTGAAACTGAACTCCGCAGTAAGAATCCGTGAGTCCGGGAGCACAGCCCCACTATGGATCTACAAATCTGCGCCCGTCAGCTGGCTTCATAATTTCGCGGTAACAATTTGCATAGCCTACGTATGAATTATGCCAAGAATTAAGACAGTTTAAAGAACCGGTCAACCAGTCAAAAATCAAAAAAGTATAAGCACGAACATTAGCTTAGACATTTATATCTGGCTACTGAGAACAGATTAAATGTCTAAGCTAATACATTAGTTCGTGCTTATACTTTTTGATTTTTGCCGTTTTACACCAGCGCTTATACAACATTAAATGAATTGCTTGCAGTTTGTTTATATATAATGTTCCAAATGTAGACCAAGTCGCCCCTCCCCTAAAAAGCACACTGCTCTACCAGCAAGTACAGCAATCGAATATCACAGCTGTCAGGGGCGGCGTCCCCATGGGATGTATGACACTTTACTGCAGCCAGCTGGTCTCTTTTCCTGGCCTTTAAATGTAGTTTAAGAATGTCCGCACACCCGGGGGTCACTAGCAATCCATAAAAACCCCTGACGGCGCGCATTCCGCAGGAGGTCTGGGGAAGTTAAAGGCTGAAGCTCTTTGGTCATGACAATGCACAAAAATCGGTGAACATCTCGTATCAACGCGTACGTTTTTAAATGTGCTTTTAAAAAGCAATGCAAAATTGGAACAGAAAGTAAGCCACCAAAGTTTTTGTCATAACCGCATCAGATATTGACCAACGTTTGCAATTTATTAACTAGCTAAAGCTGCAATAAGCTTCAAGTATAGTCAGCAACAATACCACAACACGACAAATTTGTCGCCACTTTACTTTGTAAAATATTAATGTAAGTTTCTTTCGCATTAAGATTTTTGGTCTTTTGGTGTTTAATGCGATAAAAACAGTTGCAGAAATATTGCTCGGTTTAGGCCTACCAGTAAAAAAATTTAGCAACGAGATCACTATTTATCGGATTTATGACATTTCGAAGCTTAGTAACCATATGTTATGTGGACCACTCGCTACATGAGTTGAATGCACGAACCCGAAAGCCGAAAGCCATGGGTGAACACGGAGTTATAGGGACATTGGACAGCCATTAAGATTTCTAGCATTTTCACTGTCGGCAGATGTTTTTATGGCCGTTAAACGTAATTTATTCAGACAAAACACCTGTATATGCTAAGCGTTTTGCACAAACGACTCCGCCATTTGCACAAACTGTGCAGAACTGCACTTTAAAATGCCCTGCAGCTGCATGGCTTACGACCAATGTTATGGCGATGCTAGTGAAGATGACAATGATTAGTGTAACTGTAGGCCGACTGTACGTAGGCCTACGACGTATAGGGTACACTCACTCGAAAAACTGTCGTGGTTAGTCTGCGAGAAATGCGTCTGAAGTGTGAAATAGCCTTTAACAACTAAGCCAAAGTTACAAAAATAGCTTCAAGAAAAACGTAAGCGGCTTTCGCTTGTAAAAAGAATATTATTGCCAACAAACCAAAGCAGGCTTAGGCCTATACGGAGCAGTTGCTCTGAGCTTATTGACGCTGATGATTTAGTTGTCAGTTTACTGTTATTTGCACTGAAGTAATAATAAGAAATAATTATTAATTCAAAATTAGTTTATGTTAAAATTTAGCACTGAATTAGAAACACTTGATAGTCTAATTTTTGCAATTAGCACTGAATTAGTTTACGCTGTACTGACACGCGACAACAGATCAGCGCCAGTTGGCTATTAATTATACCGCAAGATTAGCAGACATGTATGCGTTATATTTCACATAGGCCTACTATCGTATCGTTGAACTTGCTATACGCGCCTCTCGACGGTAGTTGGACTGCACGTTATCACTGACCTGCGACGTCGTTAAGTTTGAATTGCGGGAAATTCCGACATCTGTGCTGAAAAATAAAATTTGCCCTCAAATTCGTCGAAAACAAGAAAGGATTTTCCGCCCCTAGTTTATGTATGTATTATTGAAAGAAAATGTTCCGAAAGGCTAAAATTTACCACCCCACCCATGCCAGTAATGCCACGGCACTATAGTCACCGAGAATAGAACAACTAAGTTTATTTCGCATAAAGTACATTCCATGATTCCGCAGCTGATCAATGGTAACTAACAGCGAATGATGTTAGGACAGCATACCCGGATAATTAGCGTTTAATTAGGCCTAATATAAATGTACAAAACATCAGTTTTTACACTTGTTAACGGCAACATTTAAGGACTTGCACATCGAAAACAGCAAAAATTACAAAAAATGATATTGCTGGCATCACACTGACTGTGTGTCAATGTGCTGCTGAATAATACCACCTTTTGTAGTTTTTGCAGTTTGCTGATGGTATAGGCCTACCGTAATCTGCCGCGTCGTCGTGTCGCGCGAAGCTCTGGGTTTGCTGGCTCTGAACGTTGTATTCCGCGTACACAGACGGATTTCTGCGCGTCAACCCTGCATACAACAGTGTACAACATCGCATACACAATAAACAGGGGCGTAAGCGATCATTTTTTGCTAATGGGTCCAACCGATGGCGAGCGTGTAGAGCGCAAGCTTGTAAAGGGGTGTGAGGCGGAACAGCGGATTCAGCGGCAGACCCCTAGTGGGGCATTGGGGAGAGGCTGAAGCTGAAATGGGTTTGGCTCTTATATATGCCCAAAGGAGCGGCAAATAAATTTACCCCCACAGTTTTGTGCCGTCTGTCTGTCTATCTTGTGCTCTGGTGGCGAATAAACGTGTTCAATATTTTCACGAGATAGGCTACAGAAACCGTCATCACCGACGTCGGCGTAGGAGCAACGGTGAAGTGAGAAAAAAGGTGACCCATTATTTTTTCGACAAAATTGTGAAAATCACACGAATCACTCAGGTCCTGATAGTCGTCGATCCCGGTGTCACAGTTGACGGTTGGAGATTATCACTACGATTTGCTACTGCCAGAACAGTTGCTGCCGGCCATACATTAGGTTTTTCGCATTTATTTTTCATATCGCACGTAAAATACAAAATCCTGATAGGCCTAATCTTATTGGCACTATACGGCACGCCAGCTTTCTTACATAATTTTTTATAAAATACAGTAGCAACGCGTTTGAAAATTGGTGCATTTCTAACGAATACTTTATTGCATAGTTCTGTGCCAAAAATACCTTTAAAGATTCAGTGAAATGTTGGGAAAAGTTTGAATACGCCTAACAATATTACGGATCATTTTTTTGACTCGCGGTGATTGGCAATTTGCTGTCTGTAACGTAAGTAGACGTAGGTCTATTTCATTTTCACTTTTTGCACCGTAATTAAAGATTCGAAATTGGATTATTTTCGCGGATTCCGCGACAATCGCAGTGCGTTACTGTAGCAACAGAATTCTGGCGCGGTGAATCTTACAGCAGCGCGGACTGCAACATATATCATCTTTCAACCGAGCAACGCGACACTTTCATTGCAGAAATGCATTTATCCATTTCCAGCGCATTATCGCGCCGCCCGCCGCGCTCGCCGCATTTCTACGGCACGGATTCGCTTTCATCTTGGAGCTTTAATACCGCCGCCGAGACACCGGAACGTCGCCCCGACAATGCGACAATGACATTAGACGTTGCTCGTCGTCGTCGGAATATATACCGCATACCGTACGAACGGTCTCTATGGCTTCATTTCGTGACGCACAAAAACCGGCCGTCGTTCTTTGCTCCGTCTAATGACTACCGGGCGCACTAATTCGTCGCCGTCCAAGCACAGGCAAGAACTTTACGACGGATGCGACGACGATTAGATGAGGCCGGACACATCCACACTTGTCTTCGTTAGCACGGCCATAACGTAGCACCGATATCAAAGCATATAGGTGCGCTTATAGATTCGCGGCTCCACATAGACGAATTATAGGCCCGCATCGCTACGTGCACAGTTATGATTGCGCCGACAACGAAGAAACGTGTTACGGGCAAAATCTGGGTTGAACGGGCACGAAGGAACGGGCGCTCGTCTAAGTTCTGAAGCCTTCCGTTTCTGTGTGAAGTATGCCTGGCTATGGCGTGCAATAGTGCGATAGTCACGCATTCAGTGTAAGAAATTACAGCAACCGAGAACGACGGATGTCCATTGACAGAGAGACATCTAATATTTTCATCGTACTGTTGACAAATAAAATATATCAGCATGTATGATAATGCAAATGCACGTTTTAAAGATTTGCGAGGTCCAAAAAATATAATGACGTAATTTTGAAGTAAGGTAAATAAACGTCATTGCGGTTTTCTATTGAATGCAAGAGAAATGAGCATCTGATAAACAGTACTATTTTGTTGTTGTTATTATTATTATTTATTTATTATTATTATTTATCGTTATTAGTTATGTTCCGTACATGGCTGTCATTTGACGAATAAAAGTGTATATAATTATATAAAGTTACATCAGACGACTAAGACGTTAATGTATTTTTTCAGAAAAGTAACCGACTTATGTCAAATAATTACGTGAAAGTCAAAATCAGCGTTGTCTTGGTTACCTATGTGCCAAAAATCGTCAAAATATCTTTATTGGCAAATTCAAAGGTCTTTTTTACTAGGACACGTTTGTCCTTAACAACTATAAACGCGATCGTTGGCAGACCACGGAATTTCACATCGATTGTTGTGGAATCATGATAATTGCTGCGGCAACAAAAAATCGCCGCTGACTACCGTTTCATCAAATTTCAGTCACACACATATTTGACTGTATTGTATGCGATGACGTACTCATGACGTGCGCACTAGCTCCGATGGCTGCCAAAATATCCCGAACAGCAGGTAACAACAGTGCGTGTACTGCTTCCCACGTACAGTTCCACTGAATGACACGCAACGTCTACATCAGCTATCTGCTCCGCAGTTGGCTAGCACTAGCAACGTTCATATACACTGAATGTAGAATATAGATCTTCTGGCAAGTGAAACGCAACTTTTTGCTGGTCACGTTGGGCTAAATCTAATCGCAGTCTCGTAGGGTGTAGGGTGTTACACGATCGAGCAAACTTCGAGCAGCTAGCTGGACGTTCTATGGTAATTAGCATGCTAATTAAGAGGGCGGGCGAGTTGTGATTAGAAGGCTCATATAACACGTGATCAGCTGTAGGCTAAAAGCTAAGCCTAGGCCTACATTTGAGCCACGGGCGGGGTTCCAACATGCCTGCTTGAGCCAGCTCGATGTTTGCTCAATGTTTGCTTGACGTTTGCTCGAAGTTTGCTGGATGTTTGCTCGATCGTGTAAACACCCTACCACTGATCACGGAGACACTAATTATATGATATAATTATAAAATTACATATATCATCCGATTTACAGTTTCTTCTTTAACTTTAACAAACGCAATCAGGCCCGTCGAGAATGGGTGAAGAGGGGGGAGTGGGGAAGTTTCTCGGGCCCGCTATTTGGGGGGCGCCATGTTAGTCATTAATATTTTGCGATAATTTTTAAAACAAACGTGACTGTTCATTGAATGAATTCATGTATTCAGTATTCCGTCTGAGCCTTATTCACGCACCTGCTAGTAATTCGTTAAACCGTTTAAGGGCGGTTTCAAGCATGTTTTACACGTTCGGCCAAACAGGGCAACATAAAAAAGGAGTCCCACAGATCAGAGCTATCAGAAACAGCGCGAAATTTTCGGCTTGTGCCACTTTGAGGGTACCTTCGAGAATTTTCTAGGGACAGTTCCCTCGCGGACACCACCTCATTAAGGGCCCGCGAGAATGGTTTTTCGAATCCCGCTGTGGTTCTCGACGGGCCTGGACGCAGTAACAGACGCCGCTTTCCTTGTGTTTTGGCCGCTGCGCCACATGTGCCAGTGGCGGAGATTACGTCCAGAAAACTATGCAAGGTTCCTCGCGTCGCATGCGAATGTGTAGGATGAAAAGTAGGCTTAAGAAATCTCGAGAACTTGCGAACGACATCGTCGCGGCAGAGTGAAGCGAGCGAAATGCGTGGTTCAGTTCATGGCGACTGGCGTACGGTACCGAGACTAAATACCGCACTGCGGGAGTGGGTAAGCGAGCACGCAGTAGGAGCCAATACCACCCCAGACAGTGCGGTATCGTAATTAAGCCACGCTCCGATCGCACCGTCGTTTGCTATACGTGACGCATAGCTGCAGCCGAAAGATGCGAAAACAGTAGGCCTAGGCTACTGGTCAGTGCGAGCTGATTCTGGTTCGTTCGAGACGTTGGAACGGTGTCGTATGCTTATCACGGTATCGACGAATATAGTGGCGGGGCGGTCTGCGGGCGGTGTCGTGTCGTAGCCTCGATGGGGGCAGCGCAGTAGGCCTAGTGATTTGTAGCAGGAACCGGGTACTCTAACCCGGTTCCAAACTTCATTACCCCGATTTAAATTCGGATAATTGACACCCGTTTTTGCACTAATTACTGATATAAACCGATAAAAATTGCGCTTCTTGGAGCTTTTATGTTGGAATTCGGTACTGCAATGGAGTTTAACATCAGCAATTTTCGTTGACAGATCTATTATACATTGTGTCTCAAAAAACATCCTCGACATTTTCGACTGTAACTTGAAAAACAATTATCACATTTTGATAATTTTTGGTACGAATATTTCTTACACAACGAGCCATCAAACGACGATTTAGTTTCTTACCTCACCTAACATTTGTTTCTGCACTACCCGGGGAAAACACAACCAGCGAAATATCACTTCTTTATCCAAAGCGATATGATTGCTTAATTAACATAATGCATAAAAACATATTTTGTTCACATTTCTGACACTTTGGCTGACATTTCTTCCAGCTGTCCATTTTTTAATTGCTTGCAGCAAAATTGTTTGAAGTGTTGGCCCATTATGCGAACACAGGCAAGGAGACGCTTTCTCCATTCATTGACAGCAGTATCGATAATGTTCTGCTCCAGACTAATCCAGGCTGTACCAGTCGCTTCTTGACTTACAAACATTTCTAAACTTTATCTGGTAGACACAGTGCTGCATAACAGTCAAACCTTGTAACAGACCGGCTATTGGGGCCCACAGATTAGGATAGATGGAATTTATCGACGTTTTTTAATTCATTCTAACACGTATGATGCTTGGTTTGATTTCCCTAGGTAGTGCAAAAGCAGACGATGTGTGAAATGGAAACTAAAACACTCATTTAATAACCAATGGTGCTAGAATATTTCTGGTAAAAATCATTAAAATCTGCTAATCTTTCTTCAAGTTACGATCGATAATGTTGGGGATGTTTTTTCAGGCTTTCTGTTTATTTCAACACATATTTCGCTTGATCTGATTTCCCTATGTAGTGCATTGGGTGAGATGGGAAACTGAACAATCGTTTGATGGCAAGTTTTGTCAGGATTATTCGCACCAAAAATTATCATAATCTGATAATTGGTTTTCAAGTTACAGTCGAAAATGTCGGGGATGTTTTTTGAGACTCAGTATATAATGATATCATGGATAATTAGATGCATACCTGCTACTTCCGTCGTTTTTCCTTTGCCTCCATTGCAGTTAAAACCATAGATGTTTAAAACATTAATTTGCAAATAAAAAAACAATTAAAAAAACATGCATAAAAACATTAAACTACAGTATTCATTCAAGTAAAGAGCGCCGTCAATACGAATGAAATAAAAGTCAATAACATTGCTACAAAACACTCGCTCTGTCCAGAAAATGGAGTATGTCTTACTCTAACAAGACCACAAGCCATACAAGGCATTTGAGAAGATTAAAGACCGGAATGTACTGAATGTCATTACGATATGTAACCGTGATTATGGTACAGATTGAAAACAGAGCTAAACGCAATTTGCCCATGAGAAATGCATTATATTTGTAATTTTGTACGTTTATGTTTTAACAGCAACAAAAACACGACATCAAAAAAGCACAAAAACATAACAAAATATTAATAATATAAAAACATTTTAAAATTTTTATAAAAACATTAAAAAAACTTTTTTTCCATCTGTGGTTAAAACCGGATTCGAATACGTGCGTAATTGCAACCGGGTACCCGGTTCCTAAAACGGGTAATGCTGCCAATCACTACGGTGCAGTACTGCAGGGGCCGGTGGGCCCGGCGGTGAGTGACGGCTGTCGCTCCACGGCGGCGCTCTATCGAATGTCGATCGGCAGCTGATCGGACGGACAAACGTATCGATAAAAGTCACAATAGATCTCTACACTGTAGGACGGCTGCAGCAGCTGGCAACCGTCTTTGTGTTGTTGGCGTTAACGTATTCCGAAGACATCCGGCGTGTGCGTCTCAACTGTTCTGAGCGACGCTGCACTGCACCAGTCTATCCATTTCGATCATCATCCCTCGCTTCAATGCCGTATACTAACCATCAGTGGCGTAAAGACAGGGGGGACGACAAGGGGTGGGGGCAATTGTCCCATAAATTTTGGGCTGTCGATAATTCTTCTTCTTGTCAAAAATTTTTGTCCAAAATGCAAAATTTGGGGCCGAAAACCACCATTTTGAAAGAAAAACTCAGGGGCAAATTGAAATTCTGGGAACCCTGTCAGAAATTTGCAGTTGTCCGTTGCAATTCCGTCGAAAATCTGCAGCATCTGTCGGAAAATTGCAATTTCCTGCAACGCCTGCCTTTTTTAACACAAGACGCCGCTGCTAACCCATGCAGTCGTTTGCGTGCCTCAATCTGAAGCGTAGTAGGTTCGAACAACGAATGCTTCATGGCCAAACCAGTGAAATCAAAATTTGACGCGTCTTCGAGATCACTCTCAGATTTTCTCCCTTCCCTTGCCGGGTTTGCTTTCGTTGGCATTTTCTTGCCACCTTGTTGATTATATTCTACCGAATGAAACTATTCGTACATTGAGTACAATTTAAAACAAAATAAAATATAATAATAATAATCTAATGTCGTACAGGGTGTGCAGGAAATACGCCAGAATCGGATCCTACGTGTTTTCTAGCCGGCTGCTGCCTAACGCAATTGCAGCCTAGCATCTACACTGCTAATTGACTTAATCATTTATTTTTTTTCATTTAAATTACCAGCCTTTTATGCTTATATTATTTAGTCTATTACATTTCAGCGACAATTAATCTGAATTTTGACAGTTGGAGTACATTCGGAATCAGATTCCTTTTCAAATCAGGAAACTTCATTCTGCTCTGGCCTTCCGTAAAGCCCCCAAAACTGTTGCAGTGTTGCCGCAACTCTAGACACTAGCAGTTTTATTGCTGTAGGTAGGACAGTCACTGTAACATTAACGATTAAAATTACGGTACAAAACGAAAGCGGCATAATTACGTCCGGGCGTGTAGGAGCCGTGGTGGATGCCTGGCTCGTGAAAACGTCCCGGATCAGCGGTAGCGCCGAAGCCGCGCCTGACCGGCATAGCTGACTGACGACGCCGAGTTGTGGCAGACAGACGCACCTGACCAGACGGACCACTCACTCACAGCAGACGCAGACGCAGACGCAGACAGACACTTGCTCCTGGCATTAACCGTAGTGACTTACTGCAGACACTCGCCCGCGCACGTGCAACACGCGTCGACTGAGCAGCTGCCGTCAGAAGAGCGCGCGTCATACAGCAGCTATGGACGCTTCTAGACTGCTCGCAGAATCACCGTAGCTGCTTCTGCTGCTTGGCGCTTCGCCAGTGTCGCTAGTGCCAGTGGCGTCTAGACTGGAAAATTGGTCCGAAAAAACCTAGGCAAATCACGTCATTATGTCGTTCGCTCATAAGACGGTGTAGGCATATTTAACATGGTTTTTCTGGGTCGTAATTTTGTGTATGGTGTTCATTGCACACTAAACCAAGACCAAAACAAAAACAAACGTTAAAAGACTGCTTTAAAACTTTAAAAAAACTTTTAGAAACCTAAAACCTAAAAGTTTTCTTTAAAAACATAAGTTTTTTTAAAGTTCTGGGTACAGACAACCCTTTCCTTTCCCCGTCTTTTCTGCTTTCTTAGCGTACTTTTCTGCGTGCTCGAATTCTTGTAGACAATTTTGCCGTGTTTCGACCGTTTTTGCGCTGAGTCAAACGTGTAACAACGATAAGTAGGCTAAGAAAGCGGGTTAGCAAAGCTGCTAATAGGGGAGTACTGATCTGATCTGTTTTTCACGTAGAGGAGGGGTTTTTATGCTTCCGCCAATTAATCTAGTGGCCGGGGGCATTGTGTTGCCAGAGTGTTCATGCGTGCGTTAGTCCCGAACAAACATTGTTAGCAAAATGTCTTGGGTATCTGTCGACGGAATTCGACCCAAATTTTCACCACTAACGGACATTGAGGCAAGGATGAAGGCCTCAAATTTTGGGGTCAAAAGGTCACGGTTGGGTCAAATATGCCCCAAAATGCACTTTTGGCCTTGTAATTGTCACAAGTTGGTGGAAGCATAATAGTCGACGGAGTCGTAACCATAATCTAGTTTCGTAGGGTTTTTCGTGAAGGATTTTGCCGCCATAGACTCGCAGTCAGCACTGGGTGGGCGCCGCCACTGACAGCATTTCTGGACAGTCTGTTAACCTGTCCTTCAACTCACTGACAATCATTGTATCTTCCGCCATACATGCAGCGATCACTGATGATCGGGTCAGCCAGTCAGTCCGTCCGTCCGTCAATTAATCAGTTAGAAAAGGATCAACAACGGTTTAATATGAGATAGAACGTAAATGAAATCTAACATCTGATGATTGGGACGAACGTCCGCAGACGAGTTTCCCCAGTGTGCAAAGCCTCGTTTTCATTCTTTTACATTTTGTCGAAATTCGGCGGACTCATGATCGCGTCATTTTTTCCTGCTTAGCTTAAATAATCTGCCCCGTTAGCGACTGGTAGTAGCCCGGATAGGAGCTACCCAATCGAGCAAAGTACACTGTGTCCCAAAAAAACATCCCCGACATTTTCGACTGTAACTTGAAAACCAATTTTTAGATTTTAATAATTTTTGGTACAAATATTCTTGACACAACTTGCCATCAAATGACCGTTCAGTTTTTTTATTGCATCATATGTATGCTTTTGCACTACCTAGGGAAAGCAGATCAAGCAAAATATGTGGTAAAATAAACAGAAAACCTGAAAAACATCACCGACATTATAAATCGTAACTTGAATAAGGATCAGCAGATTTTAATAATATTTGGCAGGAATATTTTCGACACGACTGGCTATTAAATATGTGTTTTAGTTTCCATTTCACCCTACGTCTGCTTTTGCGCTACCTGGGGAAAGCAGACCAAGCATAATATGCGTTACAATAAACGAAAATACGTCAGTGAATTCCATCTATCCTAATCTGTGGGCCCAACAGCAGGTCCATTACAAGGTTTGACTGTCATGCAGCAGTGTATTTACCAGATAAAGTTTAGGAATGTTTGTGACGTCAGGAAGCAGTTGGTACAGCCTGTATTCGTCTGGAGCAGAACTTTATGGATGCTGCTGTCAATAAATGGAGAAAACGTCTCTTTGCCAGTGTTCACATAGTGGGCCAACGCTTCAAGCAATTTTACTGCAGGCAGTTGAAAAATGGACAACTGAATAAAATGTTAGCCATAGAGTCAGAAATGTGAACAAAATATGTTTTACGCGTCATGTTAATTAAGCAATCATATCGCATTGGATAAAAAAGTGATAATTTGCTGGTTGCGTTTTCCCCAGGTAGTGCAGAAACAAACGTTGGGTGAGGTGGAAAACTAAACAGTCACTTGATGGCAAGTTGTGTTGGGAATATTCTTGCCAAAAATTATCGATATCTGTTAATTTGTTTTTAAGTTACAGTCGAAAATGTCGGGGATGTTTTTCACGACACAGTGTATATGGGTCTAGCAAGAAAGTTTTGACTCGATATGATTTTCAATTATCGAGTTTGCACGGGCCATCTTATTACTTCGACGAATACTGTACATATTTTGTTGAATCACACACATTTGCGCTATATGACGAATATGTACGTTTAACGCTGCCTTACCAGGTGAGCCAAAAAGTGACACCCTTCAACTGCGAGTACGTCAATATAATACCATATATAAACTACACAACTAAACAGTTTTGAATAATTTTCACGATTCATTTTCATAATTTTGTTGAAATTGCACGCAGTGTTTATCAACGCGCAGATTGTGAATGAAACAATTTATGTCACTTTCTGGCGCACCCTGTATATCCCGGTCCCAGTCGAGCAGCAGGTGCTTCGGCCGGTAGTTGCAACTGTTCGTGACGCTGCAATAATAATTGTCGATTTTCCGCCTCTGCCTTAGACTCATTTCTACACTCGTCAGCTTTGATTGACTGATAACTCAGCGACTCATCACTCAATTTTTTACGCGCGACGCACCATGCGCTAATGCTAATCGTATTTCTGTCCGTCTGTTCATCCGTCTGTCTGTCTGTCACGTCCAGGTAGCCTACAGGCTACCGATCGCAAGCCCAGATGATATAGCGACTCGAGATTTTCACTGTATGATAGCCTGCTCTCTTTAGTTCTATTTGAGCAAATTCTGCGCCTTTGGGTTAAGGGATTCCTCTCGAACGGAATTTTAAAGAGGGGTACCCGCTAAAACATTTACCGCTATTGATTCGCCTAACGTGAAAACGGTTGCAGATAGGCAAAGACTTGCAGCTTAGGCTTATCGTAATACCGACATCGATAACTTTAAACGAGCTTGAAGTAAAAGAAAAGTAAATGTGAATTTGTATAGCACATGCTCACGAAATAGAGAGGTTTAGTAAATTTTTTCGCGATTTTAGCTTGCGGCACACATTTAAAAAAAACAATAATTCTAGCGGTAGATCGGCGATCTTGCTGTTAGCACTGGAAAATTGCTAGAGGTAGATCGGGTAGGCACATTATTAGGTACATGGTAGAACTTTTGTTCCTGGTAGTCATAGGACCATGCCACGACACTCACGTATTTAAATCAGCTTACTCAGTATTATATCAGAGTCCATCTCAAGCCATATCTGTTTCTTTGTAACAGAGACTTAAAAATATATTGTTTTTGAATAAATTTGATAATTGATAACAAAGTGACTGATATTTCAGTCCCAACCACAGTCCTGATAATGCAGTGAAGTAATATGGCTGCATTCTTACATTAATAATGTGATAAATGTAATTAGATAAAGTGGCGATCTACCACTAGTAATTTTCTGCTCACTAGTGCGAGATCGCCGATCTACCCCTAGCACTGACCT
>Ga0056128_1007524_pt1 | contig 13747 bp, 9 predicted proteins | sample WorMetLIZISLAND2_FD_71113 | JGI IMG/M metagenome (GOLD analysis project Ga0056128, IMG submission 71113) | Marine gutless worms symbiont microbial communities from Max Planck institute for Marine Microbiology, Germany - Olavius geniculatus... ... | reverse complement strand
AACCTACATTTCGTTTTTGTGACAGTAGGTTAGTAAATTGTCTACTGTAACAATATTGGTTTGATTTTGATTACAAAATGCATAATGCATCATTTAATTGGTCTTGCTTACCATTGGTTGGTACTAGTCTTTTCTTGCACCGCCCACTAACCGCCATCTAGCCAATAACACGCCACCGCCCCAACCCCTCCCGCGTCATGGTACGAATCGTCTGCCAGCCGTATATAATGACGCGACAGTTATATAATCGTCGCCAGATAACAGTAGCAATATAAATTACAAACTGCTGACATTTTACTATCGAATAATGTCTTACCTAACAGCTAGTCCTTCCATCTACGTTTCTCTCATTTGTTTTCCATTTAAGACATTTTAGTTTTTTTTCTTAGTTTATGTGCATGGCTGCTAGTTTCAAGTGCAAATTATTTATCATAATTATCATATTATCATATCATATTTTTTTCCACTATGCAGTTCCAATCGTCGCCGCCTCCCACGATAAATGCGCAATGCAAACAAATTGTTATCCGGTTGCAGACTTAGGCTTCACTTTACTTTTAATGAGTCATTATATACTGTTATTAACCATATTAAGTTTACCGAGTGTTAAACCATAATGCTATTTTTTTTATTCTTTTTTAAGAAACAAATTATAATGTTGCGTCGACTGCAGGACGTGTCAGTACCACGAAAGCAAAAAGAAGTAGGCCTATTTAAATTGACAACGTACAAAAAAAATTTTCGAAGTTCAAATTATTTTTATATCAAGCTCTATGCTGCTCACCTGCAGTGCAAACTAATTGAAATTCCTCGCGTCGTAGCTTAGTAGTTTTATTGAGACACCGTGTAAGATCTTTAATGTCTGTTGCGTGCGTCCTGTACACGTCATTCACGGCTTGCTGCTGCTGCAACTGCAAGTAATGATCTTTTTCGCGGTCAGTTTCACAAATGATGTGATAATGATGGCGATGACGGTGGTTGTTATTTCAAGATTTTTCAGGGAATAGTTTTCGTAGATACATTGAATACAGGGCTATACGTTACACGACATTACGATTAGCATTATTTCAGCTTTGCCGCCTCGAATTTTCTATGCAATTATTGCGATTGGTCTAGCAATTATAAAAGAAACATTTGCTGTTATTTTTGAGTTTTTTACAGGCTGTCCGCAAAGCTGAGTTGATCAAGCCACCATCCTGTGACAAATAACTGTTAGACCAATAGCAATAATTGCGTATAAAATTCGAGGCGGCGAAGCTTAAATAATGCTACAAAAAGTGGCCCCTGAAAAATACTGAAAAAAACTCTCATGAACTCTAAAGAAGAGCTTACTCACGTGGTCATTCGGCGGTGGCGCTGCGGTCCTCGCCTACTAGCCAACGCGTTAACGACCACAGCCGTAAACTTAGAGGAACACAGGAAGCACGTGTCCTCTCAATATTCTGACAGGGGCGCTCAATAAATTGCCCCCTTAATATCATAGCAAACTAGCAGACCCCGGGGTTGATGCGCATACACGACTAAAAGAATAGGCCAAAGAATATGACATTTTAAACTTTCTCCGCCGAAAACTATCACACGGGAGCAAAGATCCCGTTGCAGGGAGCTCACGACGCTTCCCTAGACCCCATGCAGTCAGCTGGAGAAGAAAGTTTATACTTCTTCATAATTTCCTAGCCCCGTCGACTCCTGCGGCGTTTCATTATCGGTTCTTTCAACACTTTGGTCAGAGCTTCCCAATAGGTGACCCTCAACAAGGCCTATTTTGGCCAATTGACGTGACGAATTAGTTATGTATCATCTTGCTTACCTAGAACGGTGATGAGCAAAAATATGAAGATCGAGAGACGCCCAGCGACGTTACAAGCAGTGCGACGTACGTGCTCTAAACAATCACCAAAGACGCAGCAGCAGCAGCAGCAGCATCTGCTGCGGCTCTATCAGTGAGTTGACGCTATAGTCGCTTACGGCTTGACCAGAGACCAGTGAGCACCTTGCTGCTGGAGGCAATCATGTCGAGCGACAGGTTGCTTCAGCACGCCGCCGGCCAACGTCCACATCGATCGATCGATCAAACGCGCTGTAAAAACATCACGACTGACTGGCTGAGCGACAATAATTGGACTCGACCTGAATAAATTTTTTCCCTATAGACTCGCATCGGTTCTGTCACCATAGACCGAATTTGTAATTTGTATACAGCATGCTTACTTTGTCTATAATTTTTCGAATCTAAACGCTGGCATATTTGATATAAGCCTACGCTGTCGCTCAAAAGCTATCTCTTCGAAACAAACTTCGTCACTTTTTCGTCAGTCTCATTTTCTGACCCGTTACATCCTACCACGGTGCTTTCATTTAAGTCAACTTTTACGGAGTTCCAGATTATGCGCCAGAGTTCGCAAAATGAGCAGCAGTGCAGCACATAATTACTAAATTATGTAGGCCTCGTGCCGACATTTTTGCGGCCGTCCGGCTACAGCTGCACATCCCTAGCCTTAACGCTTACCTTTGACCTTTTAGAACTAAAAATTGGAACGTCATCAAACTTATTAAGTTACGTTTTAGCCTATGAGTCTATTCAAAGACATCAATTACTATTTGTCCTGTGGAAGGTTCACATCAACTTTGGTTTTTCTATGCCTTTTTGTTCTTGAGTTTAAAGCTCGTACGGACAATCGAGCAAATGGATAGAAATGGAGCGTAATTCTGGTAGTAAATCGCAGCTAAAATCGAAGACGGACGGTGGACGTACAAACGTGTATTCGATCAGTAACTGTCAATCACTGGCACTGGCAAGCTTACCGTCAACTTCACTATTAAGAGTCTGCGGCGGCCAGATAGAGTTGATTACCGCTAAACGCCTTAACGCTTCGCTCAATGCCGATCCTGCATTAAATAGAAAGTGCAGCACAGCAGGAAGTAGGCCAAGCACTAAATGTTTGTCATGGCGGCATCAAATGCTGATCTGCTTTCACAATCTTGCACTGACGTAAATTTGCAATTAAGCGATCACTAAAGATCACATCATACCCCAAACGCTTTGCTGCGCTACGAAGTAAAATGTAGTCAGCTTTGGAATGGATAGGCCTAAGTTAGGCTAACTTTCAGCACGGCGAAACTTACTATAACTAGCCTACATATCACACGCGTTTAGGATAAGATAGTATCTTTTTAACAATAACTGTTTTTTTTCAAGCTAACAACTGACGTGGGTGGTACAGCAATTTAAAAAAATCAGAATTGTGAATGCTTGAAAGTTAAGAGCATATTTTCAACAAACTCGCACATTCCATTATTTAAGTTTGCTGCAAATAATAACGACAACCACGACAAATAGGCCTACAGCACACACAATGACTTGTGGAATATGCAATTAACAAATGAGCGGCGACAGAGGGGAAGGCAGAGCTGCCCCCTGTGCTCCACCCCCTCACCCAAGAAATGTTGGTTGTTGACATTTGGATGACACTTGGCCCTCAGACCAATTTCCATTGGCCCCCGTGCTCTGGTCCTTGCCCCCACGTTGTCCCCTCAGCTTCAGATTCCTAGCGCCGCCCACGAAATAATAACTCACACACTGGGCAATATTAAACTCATATACCACGCACCAGCAGACATAAAAGCTGGAAAAAGTTCAAGTCACTAGAATGCAGCAACTATCTTCGCACTCGACGATAAATACATGTACGTGAAAAAATATCCACACACATAGTGGATAGCACTCAAAGAAGTTAACACCTGCAAAACATTTCAAATGTACTTTGAGATGAATTGTTTAACAGATTGTTTTAAAATTAACGATGAAAATGACTTTATTTTACACTGAACATTACAATAGATAGTGAATTTGAGCATACTGTTAAAGAAGTTTGAGGAAAAATATAGTAAAGAGCTTTATTATTTAAACAGTAAAATATTGTGGTGAAATTACCAGGGAATGTTAAAAATAGCTTTCACATTACTCTGTACAATTTTACAAGAAAAATCTCTATCAGTTGCATTATGTGCAGTGGTAAATTTTATTTTGAGCCACCCTGCACAATATGAAGTTTACAACGAGACGAAATTGCAGCACACTAAAATCACAAACTATAAGGTACAATTATTAATAATAACAAAAACAGCTTTTATTCGGTTGATAAACTGAATACAGTACTCTGTAGTGATGCATTTTGGGTGTGGTGGAGGTTTAACTATCTCCTTATTTCAAATTTACTGACAAGTGCATCAATAAAAAGAGTTCTGAAAAATGATCACCATATAATGCAGTTATGACATAAACTTTGCAGTCTACTTTTCTTGGCCACTCTATACATTGAGATATCATAATAATAGACAGAACACGAAGTTAAAAAACACTGACAACCTGACATTCAACAGGCAGATTCACATCTTCGCAACATAATATACTGTAAAACGAAAAAAAAACATTTGTGAAACAGACAGGACAACAACATAAACAGCATAAAAACCACAAACAAATTATCTGTAAAAAATAATCTCGCCAAAAATATTCTGGGCTGTGAATGACTGTGCAACATTCCACATCAAAAACAGACTCAATTTTTTTTATTAACGTTGAGGACAGAAAAAAAACAGAGAAAATAAAGAAATTAAATTATATCAAAACCGAAGGGGTATACAAAGTGAAGTATCTGGACTAAACTGAACCATACTGGTAGTTCAGTACAGTTCTGTTGCTTTGTACACTAAGTAAGTAAGTAAAATAGCGCACATTGTTAAATTAACCTCTAATGCGCATGTCACACTAGTACTGACTTAACAGGTTTGTTTTGAAGAACGGTTTGAAACTGTCAATTCACACGCCGAATCTCTGAGTTCATCTGGCAGTGAGTTCCAAACTGTCGGACCAGCAACCAGAAAAGCCCGACCGCCGTATGTGTTAAGTCGACAGCGTGGTACAATGAGCCGGCGTCGGTTGGCAAAACATAGTCGATGTCGCGATGCAACTTCAATGGCTGGAGTGATGAGCTCGGCGAGGTACCGAGGTGCTTGTCCATGCAAACAACGGTAGGCCTACGTCATAAGACCGAGCTTGAAGGTGACCCTCTCAGGCACATCCAGCTGTATATATATGTAGTATACGTATGATGAACGCCAGTTATGCAACATAAGCACCATTGAAACTGGGTCAAACACCTGTTCTGACACTGACCCCATGACCCCATTAGGCTGAAATCGGTGACCCCATGACTCTCACTCAGAAAAAAATGCTAGGATTATTTTAAAACTCCTTCAGTTCATGACTTAAATTGTCCTGCTATCTCGTAGCACAGTGTCTAGAGTGTTATAACAGCCCAAAATCTCACTCAAATCAAGCGTGACAGCTGAAAGGCGTTTCGCATCTGTTTATAACACGCATGACACACGCAGAATGCACCGTTCATCACAGTCATAAAATAAGCACCTTTCAACACTGTCTACACTGCATCTCAAAAATACGTTCCCACATTCTACAGTGAGTGAGTGAGTAGGGTTTAACGTCCCGTCCGACACAGTATAGGTCATTTCTGGGACGACCTTTTTTTCTAGGTGACAAAAACGACCTAAACCAAAAAATGCAAGAACTCTCCATTTTTTGTTCACATGTAATAGTAATGGATGTTCTTCCCTGTTATCCTCCAGACAGTCATAATCTCAGAAAGCTGTCTATTAGAGGACAGTGGGACCGGGACCCACACTCAACAGTCAAAAGACTCGGACACAGTAAACACGGGAAGTCACCCAGAATACTGCAGCAATTATAAGCAAATGCCTTTCTTGATGCCAATAAACGACGTGCATATAACATCGTAGATTCAACCTGTGCCAGCCAACTGCAAATGCTCACCATAACCCCTGATAATCTTCCTGACTTACGGCTGCAAATAACTAAAATACAATAAATCCTGCAACTGTGACTAACTGTTCGTTAACCGACTAGAACTCGGAACAAAGCCAGTAAAATGTCAAACAAAATAATTAAAGCACTAGACACAGGGAATATCAACCATGCCACAATACACAAAGACAAATGCTGAGAAAACTTAACTGGAACATTTCATGTAATAAACAGCATTAACAGAACAGAATGCAGCAGACAAGTATATACTACTGCATTATAAACCAGCAACAAAAACTGCCAACATCGAAATTTTGCCAAAAAACAAGAAATACAAATAATACACTGGTCTGTTGTGTCAAATCAGAAAAAATATGTCGTTATTTATGAAGAAAAAACGCATAACTGAGAAGCAAACTACTTCTACGTATACTAAATAACTGCCTCAATAAAAAGGTTGCTTTTCATGCAGATAAAAATATTCTGACGTTAATACACAAAAAAAGACGCAAAATGAACACACAAACGGTATTTGTGTCAAATTAGCCAAGTTTCAGCTAATGTACAACGACAAAAGATCAACATCTGAGAACACACAAGCAAGGATGGGCACAAACAAACTCGAACAGATAACATCAATAATCGTGGTGAACTCTGTCCAGTCTCCGGCAGTGTGAAACTACCCCCGGACATTTCCCTAACACTTGCTGACATTGTCAACCACTCTGTGATTACCCACGATTTACCACCACACACAATCAGCAGCGTCGTTGAGTCGAACAAAATGGTGGCAGAAAGTCACAATTTTCCAATGTACAAATTTGCAACAGAGAAAATAGGTGTGCACAAATTTTTAACTTTGCCCCAAATTCCCCCAAAGGAGCCCCAAATTTTCTACTTTTGGACAATAATTTTCGGACAAAAAGAATATTTTCTGACAAATTAAAATCTAGTGGCAGCACCCTGCCATGATTCAAGTCAGAGCTGGATTAACGCGTAGGCCAACAAGGCCATGACCTAGGGCCCCACGCTTTTAGGGCCCCGTGCTAAGATGCACTAAATGCGGTCAGTCGATTCTCAGAAAAATAACTGATATAAATAAACATGCACACTCATGCTGCTAGACGTGCAGACTTGAACCACAGATGTTGCGACAAAATTCACATGCTTGAACCATCATATCAGACGACGTGTAGACGACTGGCTGCATCATCAGTGGTCTACCGGCTGCAAGAGGACTAGAAGAAGAGATGAGCGAAATGTGATGAAAAAATATTAAACTGCAGATCGGATGAACTTTCATCTCTGACCACCACTAACAAGCAAAATCAATAACAGCTCTACAAATCTCATTTACGATCATCTTAACATCAACTGTATCATCATTGGTGAACTCAAAAAGATTTTGCTGCGAAAATGCCATTTTTTGCTCATCAAAAAGTGCAAATTTTGTCAAAACATGTGCAACAAATCCCAAATTTTGCCAGTTTTTTGCCATCAAAAACTGAGTGTGTTTAATATGTGGGGCAATAATTGGGCTCCAAAAATGGCCAACAAAATTCCATTTTTCATTTGCTAAAAAATGCAAATTTTGTAAATTTAGTCACATTTTGTCAAAAATCAATATTTTCCCCAGGACCACCAGTTTTCATCATTTTGTCAGTTTTTCATCAAAAAAATCCTTTGGAGCGTAATCATTGGCAGTGGCGTCCATCTATATGTAAGAAAAAATGCTGTAGGCATCAGGTGGAGTGGAAACGGGGTGGGAATATCCCCTCTCCAGCCCAGGGGATTTGGAGAAACATCACATAAGCTACCTAAGTGGGACACAGAGTTAAACCTCAGCCAGCAATAAATTCGGTGAATTTTCAGCCTCAAGGAACACTTCTGGTGGAACAATAGCATAGCATGCAAGCGAGAAATTTTTCGGCCATTTTCCTGCTTTCCCCCGATATGATTTTCAGGGAACATTCATCATGGCTAACTTGGCTACTAAACAGAATGTCCACTAATGGCAGCCTGGCCCCAGAATTTATACCCCTAATCACTATTACTTTTAGCTTCATCACACAAAGAAGGTTACGCTGATATGTTTGTTTCTGTCTGTCTGCAAGACAACTGAAAAAGTTTTACAGATCTTGACAAAAATTTTTGAGGAGGAAATACATGGCACAAAAAACAACTAATTGAATATAACGGTAATCTTGACTGCAATCAGGACATGAGAAGTGATTTACTACTACTGCTATTCCCATAGACATCGTTCAATAAAACACAGCTGTTGGCAGACGTTTGAACCTCCAATTGCTTTCTAGCTATTAACGTTAGTCAGAACGTCCAACTTGTATACATATATGAATGTGTGAACTAATAACTGCGCGGAAATTCATGTGACAAAAAGATGTTAATGCATAAACACAGACAAAAATACAGCCAATCATTAGCTTCAAATATGTCCCAACAAAGACTTGCCTATTTACATTATACGTGATCATAATCATCGGAAACAGAATAAATAAGTAACTAGCAAATGCATACGTCAAACAAGCCTGTCACTAGTAAATTATCACACAAATTAGTCAGAGTGAACACAGCTTACTGAAGTGCTTTGTCAGAGAAAAGCATGAGGATTGGCGTGAGGATCTTTCAGGTTGCGGTATTTAATTGTTAGCCAGACTCCAAACAGCTACAAGCACAATATGTCAATAATGCATGTATACAAACCCTCACCAAATAAGCTTATCATTGCCAATGCTGCCTATAAAAACATGGGTAGATTCAGAAAATTTGCTGACTAAATTTGCCGAAACTTTCACTCACTTTATTTTTACAAATTTACTTTTCTAAGTCATTTGTAAGTTTTCTTGCAAAAAAGCCCACTCCAATGTCTCAAAACTCACTCACTAGGAACACGTAACATTTCATTCCTCACTAGCATACACCTGAACATGATCTGCCACCAGAGCCTATGATGCTGTGACCTAACAGCACTATAGAAATGTGATTGTTATCATTATTATAAACTGGTAAGTTATTATTTTTAACACATTTCAAAAATGTTGCAAATATTTCACAGGTCACACAACACTCTTTAAGACTGTCCATGAATCGAGGGCCAGAGGCTAAATTTAGACAGCTCCCTAGAAATTTTCGAATAATATTTTCTAAGACCCTGCTTAAGATCTTTCCAAGCCAGTAACATAGTTGTGCATAAGTCTGCGTAACCACTTTTAAAGTTTTTCTGACAATTTCTTTGTAAATCGCAATCTGTTTTTCTTTTTGCAAGTCTGATTTTCCCAAAATTTTAGCATGTGCAACTTACTAATGCTTGTAGATTATGCCCATGGGTGACGTTGGCAGGCAGGTGAACCATCTCGTTATGTAACCAACCACCCAGGTCAACTCAGCCTGGCCATCCCTCCATGGGATGTAAACAGGCACACCGCACAATGCACTAGCCCCATACCTGTGGTCTGCCAGAGTAAGCGGTGTTTCGCTGAGGGGTAAGGTAACAAAGGATCAGCGCCACCCTATGGGCTTGGGAAGGACGGTACATTTACGTGACGTTTTACAAATGAATAACAAATGTTGGCAGGTGAACAAAGAAGATAAGTTGTTGGTAAAAACCTCTGTAAGGCTGAAGACAAGACCAAGTGTGCCGACAGTCTTGACAGCGACATTGAGATGGACCTCGGCTCGACTCAAACATGATGGACAATGACACTGCGACTGAGATGACTGATGCACTGTGGCCATTGTGGAGTTTGTCAAACTTGGCATACTGCTGATGGTGATAGCGCTTTGAGATGCCTTGCAGCAGTCCGTCTGCGACATATCAGATATGCCTCCTATTGCTCAACACAAGAGAACATCGAGAAAGCTAAACGTGTTATTGCAGAGTAACATTTGACTTCAGAATACAGTGATAAAGCAAAATTCAACAGGTTACTTTGCATACAATTCTGCAAGAAAAAGCAAAAAGCATAGCTGTTGCAATGCCGCACCTCTTGACATGGTGGATGTCCCATGTTGCCCGAATCGTCCGCTGGCAAGTTGACCGTACTGTTGTCAAACCCGCAGCATGAAAAGTGGATCTGCATTTGAAACTTGAGTTCACTGGACGCCCTTGACCAGCCGAGCCTTAGCACACGGCGCTGCTGGTGGGAACTGAGTGCTAGGCAAGCACAAGCGAGAGCAAACTGCACCAGGAACAGTATGAACAGAATGATCATGTACTGCATCGAGTGCACAGTCAAGATGAATATCTCCGTTCAACTTCAATCAACAACGATATCAACTGAACAATTTACATTACAACTTACAAGTCGATAACAGAAAGCATTTTTACAATATGGACAAAATGTCAGTATTAATGAAGATGTACTTATTTCTAAAGTCACAGCACGTTCCAGTGGTAATCATCATCAGTCGCATAAATAAACTTACTGAGCCAACTTAGTAGTGAGATAAGTGACCATTCTCAAATATACCATCTTCATATTTGTCCCTATTTGACCAAGCCACCGATGCCAGCTCAGTTTCGCCATCCATTCATAGGTAGCTGCAATGAATACTGGTGATGGTTACAGCCACAGTAGTAGGCCCTGTTACCAAAACTGCTGGCATTGCTGACCCAGTCAGTTGAAGGTGCTGCTGTTAATAGGGCCATCTGGCTGATTTGGACTGCATGCTAGCTTAACTGGGTTTAATTATTGTTGGCTCAAAACACCGCAAAGCTCATAATGGATGAGCTCCAATGCAATGGATCCAACTGTCTATGCAAAATCTTATTCATTCTTTTCTCTAACAATTCTGACCATGACGGAGACAAAAAGATACAAAGAAGAGAAGAACTTGGTGATGCCGAACTGCGCCAATCAGGCCGATGATTGAGACAAGTAGCAAGAGAACTCCACAGACTATGAGACCACTCATCACTGTCACCGTCTCAATGACCGCTACAAACTTGCCGTATGCTGCCACTGCTATCATCACACAGGCCACCATCTGATATACACACACACATAGCTAACAACAGCATAGGGCTAAACTGTCATGGCATGCCTGTTTTGGTGCTAAAAAAGTTTCACAATTTTGTTTCATCAAGCATAACAATTTTATGTATCAGTTTTAAAAATGGCTTCACCTTTAAGAGACTTCATCCCCATACCTCCTGCCTGATTTCTTTGAACTCCACTGATAATAATACCATAAGAAACTACTGGACAGAGCATAACCAGAAGCCCAACGGTCATATGGGATAGCATAGTTTACAATGCATTTCCACATATTTTCAACCACTGAGACTATTGCCAGGGCGTCTGTGCAGCAGTGTGAAGCGTCTGTGCGGCAGTGTGAACACTGCCGCACAGACGCCCTGGCGTTGACGAAACTCCGTAAAGTAAAATTGGAGTTCCGTCTTGACGGAACCGTAGCCAGTGCGAAAAAAATGAATCATCTTTTATGAGAAAGAAAGCACTGTATAGATAGGAAAACGAAATCATGCATAATAATCACCATGTATATAACGTTCAGCATCGAAAGAGCAAGCCTGGAACATGCAAAACTTCCCCAAAACATTGCGTTCTGTAATATGTAAAAATTACCGCAGTTTAAAATCGTAGAATTGATCTAACTCCAAAAACTGGCACAACATAAACAGACACGCCCACATGTCAGCCTAATTCATATCCGGTTCAACTAACGCTCCATCCGGACGAAACAATTCGAAGGCTAAACGCGAAAAATAAAATTATGCAAACTGCCCAACACTTTTATTCACCCGATATGTTAGCTATTTGATGGTTGTTGCATAGGATATTTATGTTTATCACAGTTGTTTATTGTGTAACTATTTTGTTTAAAAATTATGTTTTTATCAACTGTCTCGTTTTAATTTCGTCTTAAGTTTTGAGTTACATTGTACTTAGTTATTTGGGAGTGACATCAACGTTGCATGGATTTTAACTGCAGCTGGGAAGACGTTTTTGTACAACAAGCAGAACCCGTCGTGAGTTTGGATTGTAAACAGTGTGTTTACAGATGAAATTTTCATGGGCCAGGAGATAAGCCATGTTGGCGACGAGAATTTGGGCGCCGTGCGCGAATGCGGAACCAGAGCGGAGTTAGTAGAAGCAGCAAAGTACGGGCATCTGAGCAGCCGCGTTGAGAAATTGATCAGACTTGCACAGTCTAGTCTTGCAAGCCGAGTGTACGGTCGATTTCAGCCTGAGCAGAATTCCGACAAAGAGCAGCAAGTATTACACGAACGTTCGTCCATGATTGCTGTAGCTCCAGTAGCAGCATCAGCAGCATGTAACATTTTTTCTACACATTTTAACAACATTCCAGCAGTTGATCTCAGTTATGACACGGATGTGGGCGTGGCCCGGCCAGACGTGCTACTTGAACCTGTTGGCTTACACTGCCACATCCCTGTGAGAAAGGTGCATAAAGTGGACACTTGTACCACAACTGACTGTCGGACAGCTGATGCGGATTGTCATCATAATCACAACACTCGGGAAAACATACATGATGAATGTTTACTCAGTGCTGGACCATCAAGTGATAAAGCCAAGGTGTTTAATCTTATGAATGATGGAGGAGATACTGTGAATGGTATTGATGCCACTAAATCACATGGGTCAAGTGAAATATTTTTCGGTAGACAGCCACCGCCAGGAGTGAGTGCTACAGCTGGTGTTTACGATGCTGATTATCATAGCAGAAGTCGGCCACCTCATAAAAGACAGTTGATAACACCAGTAACTGTGCTCCAGTCAGCATGCGAATCTCGACCATCTGAGATCGGCAGTTACCTTGCCGTCGCACCTCTGGTGTCTTCTTCTGATCTTGGTTTGTCACCGATCGATGAAACTACTGAAGTGCTAGCAGCAGCAACTACGTCGCTTTGTAATACCTTTGACACAGATGGCAGTTGTGAGCAGTGTTCAGATATATTATCAAATTGTCATCCATCTTCTGATGCTTTACGTTTATGTGATCACACAAGATCTGTGCATGTCACGCATGCCTCAGAGCTTGCTGAGACCGGTAAACATCGAGGGACAGGCATTAAAAAGACTAGTCATAGATCTTGGCCACTGCAAGACAATGACACTGTGTTCAGTAACAGATCAGTGATGAAGCATGCAAAGTCAAATGTCATATTACCACACAGCACTCCAGTAGACAGTCTGCAATGTTCAGTGTCTCTGTCTGAAGATGATTCCTTCTGCTCATCACAGTTTTGTGGTGCAGCTTTTGCTCCAGTGGCAAATGCAGCCAGCCTGTTGAAGAATAATGATCCGAGTGCGACAGAGAGTGGACACTGTGATGTGTGTTTTGCTTATCGTGAACCGGAACTGGGCATTCATCGAACATTCCGGGGTAGCAGTAACAGAGATGCATCTGCATTTGATCCGGTTTGGACAGAATGGGAAACTGCTCTGTCATGTTGCGACTTCTCATGCAATAACAATGAATCTGGCAGTCCCAGGACCATGCGTGTCAACAAGTCTTCCAGCCCTGGTCCGTTGATGGCTAGGTATCAGGTGAGGCACAGCAGCGATGGTTCGGCACCATTGAGCTCAAGCCTCCCTTCAACCACTGGTGATCAACTCAAACCATTGGCAGCCAGAAGTACATCACAGTTGTCACTTGATGATGTCATTGTGTCTCCACATGTTCCTGAGCGACTTGACTTCCAACAGCTAGAGAAGTTTGAAGGCAGGTGCTCAGTTGTCTGCTAGACATAGTATTTTAACTAAGGTCTGCTGTTCTGTTTGCTTGTTTTAATTAGGTCTTTTTTATAAGTTGAAACATCTATTGCATTTTGTTATTGTAACTGCTCTCTCTCTCTCTCTCTCTGTCTCTCTCTCTCTCTCTCTCTCTCTCTCT
>Ga0056128_1007522_pt1 | contig 13750 bp, 14 predicted proteins | sample WorMetLIZISLAND2_FD_71113 | JGI IMG/M metagenome (GOLD analysis project Ga0056128, IMG submission 71113) | Marine gutless worms symbiont microbial communities from Max Planck institute for Marine Microbiology, Germany - Olavius geniculatus... ... | reverse complement strand
GACCCCACCCTTACCCTTCCATCCCCCATTCAAAATTTCTGGATCCGCCACTGACCTGAATGCGGACAAACCAAGAAAATAATAATACAAATAAAACCGGTATTATTAAGCTCAGTGCACACTGTTACACACGTGAGACATAGTCAGTAGAGTACCTGTTTCAGTCCGGAATTCCGAATGTTAACCACTACATGATGTACAGCACTGCAAAACACACAGATAACACATAGGCTATGTACCTACTACTGTTGCACACAAAGCTGATGAGTGCTACACCCTACATTTGGGCTGTGCACCCCCAGTTTAATGTGCATAACATATACGTACTGGCCAATAGCAAGTTTTATCGGTGACACCAGTGTAGCAAAAGACATCTTGTCCAGCAGAGTTTGGGTTGAAGCACAGCACCCCCAGATTTTCGGGACTAGAACCACCACTGCAAATGTCTTAGATCTCCAATATTAAGCTACTGTCACTGGGTTGGACTGTCCGCTTTGATCTCTAGTGTAGTCTTGGCCTTGGCCAATGAAACATCCAAGAATTTTAGTCATACTTTTCTAACCTGTATGCCTAAATAACTTCTGCACTTAATAGGCCTATTCAGTTAGACAAATGTTTACTCAACTGGTAGCTATAGGCAACATTTGTCCCTAACATGGATTTTAAGGGCTTTAAAGAAAATGAGGCCACCCTGAAGAAGAAGGATCTGCATAGACAGCCAGGTCCACTGCGTGGGAGCTCGTCCTTTTTTTCGGCGCTTTGAGCCGGCGAGGGTTAACCCAATTAAGCTAGCACACAACCAAAGTCGGTCCGATGCTTGTAATGTATCCAAGGTCTATTAGACCACCTAAGCGGCGAGTAAACCTAATGGAAGCGCGGCTCTATACGCAGCACTTGCCTACAGCTGCTAGTACGGTAGCTTAGCAACATGTACGTTTGTCATACTGTGTAAACAAAACAGCACAACAGCATTAGAGCATCACTGACGTAACGACTTACTAGCAAACTGTGGCACATTATCTCTGACCAATAACTTTCACACAGTCAGTTACTAAGATGTTGACACTTGACGCTATATTTTTACCAATTTATTTAGTTAATTAGCGCAAAATTCCACGCAAACGCGCCTACACCTCATGACGTCATCGTCGTCTGCAGATAATATAGCAAAAACTAACAGCCCGCAAATTGACGCTAAGTTTAAATGCATGACGCCTGCCGGGAGTGGCTTGAAGTCGAAATTACGATGTAAATTAATTTGCAAAAAAATTCTGACAAATACATCGGTTGTTGCCCAATCTAGCAATCTTGTGCAGTAGCAGGCGTTTTGTGGTTTATCACGTTACGTTACGCGTATTCGCATCCGCATCGGGTTGATTGCGACGATTAGACGCATCAGTTGTGACTTTGTTTACTTTTTGCGTACGATGAGTAATAAAAGTTATTTTTTTGATGACACATGTGTAATAAAACCAGTAAAACCACAGACCTATACATTAAAACTTATTTTTCGATTATCTGTAGCAGTTTAATAGCGTGTGAAATTTAGATTATGGCGGAAACGGGCGTTCTGCCGTTCGTTCGCGGCATAGATTTCACGAAGAACGACTTCAGCGACGGCAACTTTCCCTATCACGTAACGGACATGGTGGGACTGCGCTGGCTGCGACTCAATAAGACCGGTCTGGACATTATACCGTTCGAACTGTCGAATCTCAAAAAACTGGAGTCGTTGTCGCTTGTGAGGAACAATCTGCGAGATATTCACGCCGACGTTTGTCAGCTGCCCAACCTCAGGTTTCTGTTTTCTTCTGGGGCGGCACTAAATACCAAGAAGTAGTTGTTTAAACAGCAGGGTTGTTTTTGGTAACTCTAAATATTGAAATAAGGCATTACAGCATCACTGACGTAACGTAATGGTGAAAGCGAGTCTCGACCTTTCCATGAGGAACGAAGGACTGCCAGCAGTAGTTGTGGCATTGTAACTGTTGGCTTGGTAAAACTGAACAATAGGTCCGTTGCTTTTGCATTAGCTGAATAAGCAGCAGAATGATGATGGAAAAGCAGTTACTTTTGCATAAAAATCTTCACTGTCATGCAGGTAAATTTTTCATAATAGTGTTTTTTTCTAACATTTGCTGCACTTTTTGAGTTGCAAAAACAGCGATTATTGCCAACGGACCTATTATTCAATTTAACCGTTGGCTTAACATGTCTTACACTTCTGTGATTGTAAACAACCTTGGTTGTTTTTGGTATTTTTAATAAATAGTGTGACTGAGGTTTCTCATTTTTTTTACTCGTTATCTGGTATGACCGAAACGTGCTGAGTATCTACCTGGTTGGTCTATGAATACCATACCATACCATAAAACTTCGAATAGATTAGGTCTGCTTAAAATTTAGATTTCTGCACTTATATTTCCGGAAAATTATGACAATATTTGCATTTTTGGACAGCCATGTTTGTATGACAATTTTTGAACAAAAGTATATTTTTAGACAATTTTCTGACAGTACAATTACCCTAACCACTCCTCTTTTATGTTGTCTGCCATTCGGCTCATTCTCCTCCCTGTTACAGTCACTGAAATGTCTGTGTTGCTGAACTGTTGTGAAGCTGAAGAATGTGTGCGTGTGCCAGAGGAACTGTTTAGTCTGCAGGAATCCTGCAGCAGGATTATTTACTTACTTACTTTCGTACTTACTTACATGCGTAGGTTTCTGAACTGTCGTGACAACAAGCTAAAGAACGCCGGCGTGCCTGATGAGCTGTTTAGTCTGGAAGATCTGTCAGTGGTTGATCTGAGTCACAATCAGCTGCGTGAGGTGCCCGCGGGACTGGATCAGGCCAAGAATCTCCTTGTACTCAACCTCAGCCATAATCTCATAGGTACTTTTCTGGTACTGGATGTTGATGAGACTTGTTGAGAATAGTTCTTCCTAAATTTGAGAATTATATTTTACCGAATTCACTGAAGCCACCAGTATTACCGATGGCATAAGTAAGCACAGGCTAAGTGATATGAAGATTACTATCACAAACTAGAAATATGGGGCAGAGCCCAACGTGAGGCTGCCCGGCACAGTAAGTCCAATTGGGGGACAGTTAAGGGGTTGAAATTTCGTTCGCAGCAAAGTCACGTGGCCAGAACGCAACTGCATTATCATATACATGTATGCCAAACACAATGTTAAACTTGGGTGGTTCGAAATTCAACAGAACTTTGTTGTTTGTGAACCCAAGCTCACGAATTTTTCTGTGTTTGATGTGGAATTGATCATAGTTATAAAAATGCCGTTTTCCGTTTATCGATATCTCTATCCGTTCTCAAGATATACGCGATCAAAGTCTATAAGTTCTCCGAAAATGCGCGAACTGTCGATGTTGGGTAGGTCAAAATGAGCAAACACAACTTCATCGTTAGTGAAAACAAGTCCACTAATTTTCTTGCATTTGACGTGGAATTGAGTGTGGTTGAAAACGCCGTCAACCGCTTGTCGATACCTTTATTTGTTCCAGAGATATTCGCGGTCAAAGTCGAAAGTTGTCCGAAAAAGTGTGCACTGTCGATTTTGGGTAGGTTGAAATGAGCAAACACAACTTCGTGCTTAGTGGACCAAAGTTCATCAATTTTTTTTGTTCAACGCAGAAGGGACAGTAGTTTATAACGCCGCTGACCGCTTGTCGATGTCTTAATCATTTCCAGAGATATTTGCAGTCAAAGTCGAAAGTTGTCCTAAATCGAGCCAAATTTTGGATGTTTTTTGCCTTACCAAATTTTAAGGGGGCCACCCCCCGAAATTTTGTACACGCATTAACACCCCATCCAGCAGCACATCAGGTGGTAAAGTTTCATTAGGCTAATCCCCTTAGCATCAAAGATATAGTGGCTCATATGCTAAATTTTAAGCCAATTTTTGACCCCCCCCTTTGAAAAAAATTGTTGGCGGAGCCCCCATCCCCGATGCAGTATACGCTAGCAAGACTTGGCCATTCTGTAGCGCGTGTAAAAATTTTGTGGAGCAGCGCCCCCTAGGGGCTGAAATATGTTATTCTGAAAAAGTCGATTTTATGGGTACAAATCTCCGTAATTAGTGGACCAAAGATCACCAAACTTTCTTCGCCCAACGCGGGAGAAATGCTGTCAGTCAAATAGTTGATTTGGGATATCTCTATTCATTTCAGAGATATTCACACTCAAAGTGAGAAGGGGTTAGAAATCGGGCCAAAATTAGCATGTTTTTCGCCCCTCCTAAAAAAATTGGGGGAAAGGCCCCCAAATTTTTGGACCGGTGTTATAAAATTGAACATGCTTCTGACCATGATGCAAAATTTTGTGGTGATCGGCAAAAGGACATCAGAGATTACACGTTAAAAAAGAACTGCAGTAAAACATAAGGCTTTCCGGGAACTACCATTCCGGGCGGCCTAAAAACCACTAAAATCAACTTTTTGTTTCCATCTGCAATTGACGTTTGCTGATCAACAATTCTGAGAATTTGGATAGGCCCTATGATGCAACAAACAGCTTCTAGCATTTACTGGTGGGTCCCAGTTGATAGTTGACAGATCAGTTGACAGGTAGTTAACTACTCCCACACAGTCAAGAGCATAGCTTTTCTTCTCTTTTCCACCATTTGTTGCAGCATTGAAAGGCTATTTTTTAACTAACTCAGTGGATTTTTGAGTTGTATTAAATTTTGGGTTTTTCTTGGGTTAAATTTGGGTTTTTAAAAGGTCTAGTTTGATGGGTTTTGGGGTTTCCATGAGCTTCATTTATTAGAATGGGCACTGCTAGCTCTCATCTTCGTCAAATACATATCCCAAAATTTGCAGATTTATAGGTTCTATGTCTATGAAACTTAACCATAATGAAATGTCATTATTACTGCAATAAGCAGCTAGAATATTGGATTACATTAGGAGGTGAATTTTTAGGTGGGTATGTGACTATTAACTCTGTTTTGCTGTTTTATGGTGGCTTAGTGGCATAACGGTCGGGTGTTGGACTTATGATTAAGAAGTTGCGAGTTCGTTTTTCGTATGGGTCACTGTCAAGTAGATATTACTTGGATTCTGGCCAATAACTAACACAAGGTAAACTCAGCCAGGCTTTCATCTTTCTAGGGTAGGAAAATCGATTACTGGTAGGTAACACTGTGTGATCCCATATGACAGATGATGTTCTGTAGCTTTGTGATGGGTTTACTTTTTACCTTGTGTATGATTGTGGATAGCAACTTATGTGTAGAGACAATCCCGAGCCAGTTGTTCATCAACCTGACTGATCTGATGTATGTCGACGTGAGTGACAATCAGTTGGATACTCTTCCGCCTCAGATCCGTCGCCTCACTAATCTGCAGACTCTGATGTTGAACAATAACCCTCTCATGCATGCCCAGGTACTGCTAGTAGTAGTAGTAGTAGTAGTAGTAGTAGTAGTAGTAGTAGTAGAAGTGGTGGTGGTGGTAGTAGTACACTGTGTCCCAAAAAACATCTCCGACATTTTCGACTGTAAGTTGAAAACAGATTTGCAGATTTTGATAATTTTTGGTACATAACATGCTATCAAATGACCATTCAGTTTCTTACCTCACCTAACGTTTGTTCCTGCACTACCTGGGAAAACACAACCAGCGAAATATCACTTTTTATCCAATGCGATATGATTGCATAATTAATATAGCATGTAAAAACACATTTTGTTCATATTTCTGACACTGTGACTGACATTTCATTTAGTTGTCCATTTTTCAACTACCTGCAGTAAAATTGCTTGAAGTGTTGGCCCTCTATGTGAACACAGGCATTCATTGACAGCAGTATCGATAATGTTCTGCTTCAGACCAATCCAGGCTGTACCAGTCGCTTCTTGACTTCACAAACATCCTTAAACTTCATCTGGTAGACACACTGCTGCTAGACAGTCAAAACTTGTAATAGACCGGCTGTTGGGGCTCACAGATTAGGTTGGATGGCACACGTCAGTTGCCGGCACTGGTTGTGCTAGAAACGCTTTACATGTGTGGGATAGCGCATATTGCGTTAAACTTCCCAGCCATCGACTTAACTAGCCCCATCATGTCCCATCTAGCTGTCTGTTTCTCATAGTATAGGAGGATTCCAACTAGTCTCCTCATTTCATGGTATGTATTGTTGATGTTAAGATACGTCGGTTGCTGGCGCTGGTTGCTCTGGAAATGCTACACATGCGTGGCATAGTACAGACCATGTACAACTTCTCTGCCACCAACCCAACTAGCTTCATCATGTCTCAACTAATAATAAATAATAATAATAAAGTGGATTTATACACGGCGCCTAAAAGCAGAAGTCACTAGGCGCCGCAGTTTCAATCAGTCAAATGTGTCTTTAGTTGTGCTTTGAACTGTTCGTAGTCCTCTACGGCCCGCAGTGCAGCCGGCAAACTGTTCCAGACTCGTGGGCCGGTGACTGTGAATGATCTGTCACTGAGCCGTGTCCTTGTCCTCGGTACAGTACAAGTGACAGAGGCAGCTGAACGTAGTCGGTGAGTGTCGTCGCTGACCAAGTTGCAATCGTCAACCAGGTATGGAGGTGCCAAATTGTTCAATGCCTTGAACGCCAGTGTGGCTATCTTGAACTCGACACGGCGTCGCACTGGCAGCCAGTGTAATTCATCCATTGTCTTATGGTATTTGTTGATGTGTGGTGTTCAGATATGTCAGTTGCCGATGCAGATTGCACTAGAAACGCTGCACAGCATGTGCTATGTCAAACCGCCCCTGTCTCACTGTTTGGGGTGCCAGGTAGCCCCATTTCAGTGCATAGGGTCCAACTAGCCCCAACATCTCATGGTATTTGTCGCTGATGTTTAGATACGTCAGTTGCCAGCGCTGGTAGCGCTAGAGACGCTGCACATGCGTGGGACGGCACGTACCGTGTCAAACTTCCCAGCAGGTGTCGAGTCACTGGTGAACCTCAAGGACCTCGATCTGTCATACAACGAGCTGGTGCGTGTGCCGGAGTCGCTGTACAAGCTAGGGTCCCTGGTCCGTCTGAACCTGTCAGACAATGAGATCATGGAGTTGTCGACTCTCATGGACACGTGGGAGTCGCTGGAGTATCTCAACGTGTCGCGGAACAAACTGACTGAGCTACCGGCATCACTGTGCAAGCTTACCAGTCTACGCAAGGTTTGATGTGATCCTGTCAGACGTTCTTCGGAACACGAAAGGCATGATTTTGGTACCGTAGGTTGAACGTGTTGAACATGTTTGCAGTCACGCAAACATTTGTGATTTCAGAAAGCTGTTCAAGTTAACCAACAAACATTGTTTGACATACAAGTCAACCAATGCTAGTTGCTGTTTAAGAAGCAACTTGACTAAAATCGATATATGGAAGTTAAACATGATTATGCTTTTTGACGGGTTTGACCTGCAAAAACATGCTTTAAGTAGAGCTCTGGAGGCTCACCTATAGTCTTAGAGCTGTGGGAGGTTCTCTTTGACAAAACTAGCTAGAGCCGTGGCGGGGTGGGGGGTAAACTCAATAGTTTTCCAGGCCTGTATGCATGAAGCAGTCATAAGTGCCAGTCTCACACTAAATCCAGGTTACAACGAACTAGTGGTTTAGCCAAGTTTGTATGCACGAACTGGGCTTACTGCTAGTTCTGGCATAAAGCTCGTCTGCTTCACTGATGACAAACTGTTGCACTTTTGGGCAAGCAGCCCCAATACGTGACTGAGTTATGAGAGGAAAAAGCTGTCTATTCTACGAAACATCATGTTTGAATACTTGACTGCTTACCAATACTACTGTAAGTTGTTAAAATGGTTATTATCATTACTTATTTTGAATCTAACTTACTCGCTTAGCTGAAAGGTGATGGGATCTTTCTATTGCATGGGTCCAACGCGAGTAATTACTTTTTCATTCTTTTAATAACATATAACACATAATACAACGCATCACGAAACGTCGCTACTAGGGGACCCCTAATGATCGTCACACTACAACATCACTACCGACGGCGAGTCGACGGTCATCGCCGTCTGAGACTTGCTCGTCACATCTTTCCGACCGACCAGAACTGACTGACTGTCGAAGACTCAACTGACGACTGACTGACTGCCAACACTGCATCGACGCTAAGCGTGTCGCTGCAATGCTGTCTCCTCCTACTCACCTATGATTGGCCACGGGCCACCTACTACACTACCACTACAGCCATGTTCTGGTCACTGTATTGTGCTCAGGTGTACGTCAACGGTAATCAGATAGATTTCTCAGGCATTCCGGCCGGCATTGGAAAACTGAGTGCACTGGAAGTGTTCAGTGCATCCAGCAACAATTTGGAGATGATTCCGGAGGGAGTATGTCGGTGCGGAAAACTCAAGAAACTCATACTCAACAGCAACCGGCTGATCACTCTACCGGATGCCATCCACTACCTCACTGACCTAGAGGTATCTGATTTTGTTTCAATGATCAAATAAATTCTGAACAAAATTTGGACTTTTTTCCAACATTACTCAGTAATGGTCAATGATGTGTGCTTTTTTGGACAGGAAATGTCACCAAGATTTCTAGTAAATGTTTGTAAATTGTTTTTTTTTTACTTTATACATTTATAAACATGCAGGTTTGTTGATTTACCAGCTAAATTGGCTGCCTTATGGTGTACCATGTACTTTATAGTGAATATAAACTAGTGCTGTACTTTGCAAATGACAGTTAGAACCCAACGAAATACTAGGATACTAGGACTTCTAGGATACTAGGACTTCTATGCAGTATTTGATTATCGTCTTGGTATCGCGGTAGGTCGGATTTAGAACTGTCAGGCCATAAAATCGATTTTCTGACAAGTGTACAGAAACAAATTGAGAGATGCAACTGTAACATCATAAGTTTCCGATTTCACATTCACAATTCTGTTTGTCTCCAGGCACGTAATGCACTTCTAAGTGCCGCAGCAGGTTTAAAAAATGTCGGACTGCTATTAAACAATTTTTGCCTGCGGAGGCCTCAAACTGTGGAGCTCTTATTCGGCAAAACATGCTGAAAACATGCCTAAATCTGTCTGTGGTTGGTTGGTATTTGCTTAAATACTGTTATCCTCGCAGGTGTTGGACGCGTGAGACAACCCAAAGATGGTGATGCCTCCAAAGCCATATACAGGTGGTTTTAATATAGTAACACAGTGTATTTATATTTATGAGGGTCAAATTTTGCCTTTCCCATAGACTTTGAAGGTGTGAGGTGTGATTGTCATTGTTGAAGGTGTTAGGTGTAGTTCTGCTATTTGAGACATGATGCACATGTTTCTAAATATAGTGACGAGGAATATTTCTCAAGGAATATGACTCGGTAGTCTAACGGTAACGTGCCGGACTTGTAATCCTGAGGTCACTCAGGGGCGCAGGTTTGACTCCACACCGGGACACTGCCGGGTAAAGACTCTGGGCAAGTTGTTCACACACATGTGCCTCTGTCACCAAGCAGTATAATTTGGTATCGGTCAAAGGGCGGGAAGGTAACCGTAGGTCTGGCGTCGCACTGGCCATGCGTCACAGACTCAAGTGGTTTATCCACCTACGAGCTCAACGGCCGCGAGTGGGAGATGAGCACCCCACCTACGCCCCAGTGGGGCATGGCTAAGGACCAACCGAATTCACGGAGAAAAATCCATGATTTCACGGCAGAATTTTAAAAATGTTTCTAAAAGCGCTAAAATTCACGAAAAATCACGGATTTCACGGAAATCAGCATTTTTCACGGAAGAAGGCCAATTTCACGGAAAATGTCATGGCCGTGAAATCGTGAATTAAGTTGGTCCCTAGGCGTGGCTCCCTTTACCTTTAATATTTAAATTGTTATTTTCCCATAGATCTGTTATTGATGCAATCCAAGCCATGTATGTGTTTCTATATATAGTAACATAAAGTATTTATTATTATGATCTCAGTTGCTGGACGTGCGTGACAACCCAGAGATGGTGATGCCGCCCAAGCCGCCGGAGCTGCAGCGGGGCGCAGGGGTTGAGTTTTACCACATCGACTTCTCACTCACCCACCAGCTCCAGCTGGCAGGTGCAGCTCCTCCTGTGCCCCCGGACGAGGTGCCACGCAAGAAGGACACCCACGCCCGGCTGAGAAGACTGAGAAAGATACGTGATTCGGAGGACACCGGGGACAGTGCTAAGGTTATTATCAGTGTAGTGGTAGTAGTAGTAGTAATAGTAGTAGTAACAAGAAGGGCACTCACGCCAGGCTGAGGAGACTCCGAAAGATGCATGACAGAGAGGACACTGGAGACAGTGCAAAGGTAGCAGTGGCATAGTACTACTAGTAGTAGTAGTAGTAGTTGTTGTTGTTGTTGTCTTTGTAAGATATGTGACACGGAGGATGCTGGAGAGAGCACCAGAGTCTGATTAGTGTTGTAGTAGTAGTTATGCTAGTACGGTAGTGGTTGTAGTTGTTGTAGTTGTTTTTTTTGCTGGTATCTTTGTTGTTGTTTTCATTGTCGTTGTTATTTTTTTCTGTGATAGTCAATTTTAGGCCACCCAGAACAGTAGTTCCTGGAATGCCTTATGTATTATTTTTTTCAACGCGAGACCTCCGAGGTCCCTCGGTCGATCGCCGAGAAATTTTGCCACGTGCTCGGAAGCATGTTCAATTTTATAACGCCTGTCCAAGAAATTGGGGAGCCTGCCCCGCAAAAAATTTTTATTGCCAAAACCGTGCTAAATTCTGCTCGATTTTGGACGACTTTAGACTTTGAATCGGTCAGTTACTTTACCGACTGCAATTCCTTCCACGTTAGATGAAAAAACTCCAGTGAACTTTGGTCCACTTAACACAGCGTTCACACGGCTAATGTTCACCCACCAAATCGATCTTTTCCGAAGATCGTATTTTGCATCCCCAAATTTTTACATGTGCTAGCGCACACCCCACCAGAGATGGGGGTTTCCCCAACAATTTTTTACGAAGCTGGGTCAAAAATTGGTTTAAAAAGTAGCTTATGCGTACCTATAACTTTGGAGCTAAGGGGAGTAGCCTCACAAAATTTTACCACTTGATGTGCCGTTATGTGGGGTTGATAACATGTACAACTTCTGGGGGGCACTGGCCACTTTAAATTTGAGAAGGTAAAAAACGTCCAAAATTTGCCACAATTTACGACAACTTTTGACTTTGACTGTGAATGTCTCTGGAATGGATGGACCTATCGACAAGCGGTAAATGGCATTATCAGGTACTGTCTCTCTCACGTTAAACAAAAACTGCGTGAACTTTGGTCCACTAATGGCAATGGTTTAGTGCGTGGATTTTGACCCACCCTAACACGACGTTCGTGATATTTTGGCTTTTGCCAGGATTGAGACCGTGTGTTAATTGACCTGCTGCCGTAAGGGCATGTCATTGGAACCGCTCATGGGCCCCAGTCAGCGCATCAAAAAAAAATTGTGCCACTGAAGTCTTTCTTTTAGCACATGCTGGCGCTTTACAAGTCAGATTATTATTATTATTATTATTATTATAAGTCGACAATGGGTGTTCTGTGTATGTTAACGTTTTTGAGTTCGGGCCACATGACTTTGCTATGGAGGGAATTTCAGTTCTCTAAACTTTTTTACGCATCAGGTTTACAATTCCAGGCAGCCTCATGTTGAGCTCTGCGACATATTTCTAGCTGTTTCTTTTTGTTTTCTTCGTTGTTTTTGTTTTGGGGGGTTGGAATTTCTTTTGTAGCAGCGTTAGATGGCACTAACGCATCTGCATTAGCCTACGGAGCTCGCCTCGGTGGATCGTAACTTTTAGCTAAAGGACCAAAGTTGATCAAATTGTGTTTGCTCGTTTGAGGGATTGCAGCTTATCAGTTTCTTTTTCTTTTTGATATCTTGATTTGTTTCAGATTAGGGCTATTAGTTTTCGAGAATGTTATTCTTTGATACGAGAATTTTTCTTCCTGGACTTGACACGCACTGCGTCGTCCTTAGCAGGCATGCTGTAGAGATGACACCTGCTGCTGCTGCTGCTGCACGAATGCCTTTTCCCCAGGCACAGTATCACGGGTGTCTGCCAGGAAGCGTGCACTTTATACTGTGGACACTGGGCAGTGGGGGAGAGAGGGGAGATATACCATACGTGGGGGTTACCTGCTGAATAGACAGAAAGCCAACAAGGCAGTTGTGCCCTATACAGATTTTTGAGTTTTTGATAGACGAGAAATATTATTCTCAAGGTCGAGAATTCTTTTAGTCTTGAGTGCATCAAGTCTTGTTAACGTCCTATTCCAGATATATTTGTGGTCAAATACCCCATTTTCAATGCAGTTTTCAATTTAGTAGTTGTTGTAGTAGTAATTTAGTAATTGTTGTAATTAGGCTAATTGTAATTGTTGTAGTAATTGTAATTTAGTGGTAGTTGTTGTTTAGTAGTTTAGTAGTTGTTGTTGTTGGCAGGTGTTGAAAGGCATGCAGCAAGTGGCCAAGGACAAGGCCAAAGGCCTCACTCCAGCACAGCGTGCGGCCGAGGAAAAGGCCGCTGAACCTGTGAAGGCCAAGCGCTGGGATGAGGCACTCGAACGACCAAACCTTGACTACAGTGAGATCTTTGATGAGGACGTTGGACAGGTGGTTTAGTAGTAGTAGTAGTTGTGGTGGTGCTGGTAGTACATGTAGACCAAAGTAGACCAAATTTTGAGTACAGCGAGATCTTTGACGACGATGAACCGTCCACTCTGGAGATTGATGTCTACGTTCAGCGCTACGCAGTTTTAGTGGTGCTTGCCAGAAATGATGATGATGATGGTACAGGTACCTGGACTTGTACTCGTGTGTGTGTGTGTGTAAATGCAGGCTATGTACCACAACCGTTTTGACAAGTAGTAGTAATAGCAGTAGGTGTAGTCATATTCCTGATTGTAACGATAATAACGATAATGTCATACATACATACAGTGGTAAGTCTGCATAAAATCATACTCGAAGTCATAAAATTTGCAGAAAAGATGAGTTTTCAGTCTTTGCTTAAATGTATCAATGTTAGTGATGGTGTTCACATGCAGTGGCAGGTCATTCCACGCCTTCGGAGCCGCCACGTGGAAAGCGTGCTCTCCAAACTTCAGGCGTGTCCTTGTGATTTGTAGATTTGATCCGTAGTATTTTATAAATCTTGTGCTGTGCAGATGCCAGGTCTGTTCTGTTGGGAGATTGAGAACTTTCTACCAAACCCCATCGATGAAGCACTGATAGGCAAGTTCTATGAGGCAGACTGCTATATCATTCTGAAGACGTACATTGATGATTCTGGGTCGCTCAACTGGCTCATCTGGTACATATTACACGTACTACTACTGCTGCTGCTGCTGCTATCATTGCTGTTGCTACTTTCTACTTACTACTAGTGTTTCCAGCTTGGTAATCTAACGGTACAGTGGGTCACTTCACTTTTTGACTTAGACTTTCGCCGAGACTTTCGCTGAGTCTAAACTTCGGTCTAAGTACCTACTAAAGTCAAAAAGTGAAGTGAGACTTTTTGCTGAGTCCAATGGACTTTCCCGGATCTTATTTGATATCCAATGGACTCAGCAAAAAGTCTCAGTGATTCACTGAGTCCAAAAGTACCTACTTAGACCAAAGCTGAGCCGAACTAACCTGGCTAAAGTCAGTTCGATTTGCATGGAAGAGATAGCTTTAGCCCTTAGGGCTTAACTTTCGCTGAGTCTGAATCCACTTCAACTTTTGACTTTAG
>Ga0056128_1007521_pt1 | contig 13752 bp, 9 predicted proteins | sample WorMetLIZISLAND2_FD_71113 | JGI IMG/M metagenome (GOLD analysis project Ga0056128, IMG submission 71113) | Marine gutless worms symbiont microbial communities from Max Planck institute for Marine Microbiology, Germany - Olavius geniculatus... ... | reverse complement strand
TTTGGAACATTTGCGTTTAACACGGTAAGGTGATGACGCAAATTAGGTGAGGTGGAAAATGAGTGCACCTTGCATATATTTGGATCGTTTGCCATCTTTCTGCCAAAAATTATCAAAATCAGTGGAAATTTGACACAGTTCTGACAAAAACAAATCTGCTTAGTTTTTTTGGGACACGGTGTACATGTCCAGTGTTTGTGGACAAAATCAGAAGTCTGTCATGTTTCACTGTTTGTAGTTGCAGACTTGCGAGGCAACAAATAACAAGTAAATATAATGAAGCAAAATTTATTACTGTCTTGGAAAATGGGCTTGCTTTATTGCTTCTCGTTGAGATGCTGACATCTGTGAGGCGTCGCCTGAGTAGCTTGTCTCAGCTCACCATCAGGTAAATTATTACAACGGTTCGCGGCGTCGCACCGTCGTTTCTCATGATTTCGATTCGGCTTAACGGTGACATCGTTGTGTGCATCAACGAAATTGCTTTACGTCGAGCCGGATTAGTAGCGAGATGCGCGACCGTTTGTCTTGACATTCAACCATGCCTGCAGCCAGCCAATTCACCCGTGGCCGGGTATAGGCGTAATAAGTAGTGGCATTAATGTGCCACCTTTGAGCGCCCGCTCAGAGCTGCGTGCATAGAAACATTCAACAGCGTGTAAGTGCTGCATTTTCTCGCAGTTTTCGGTCCCACATTTTCCATGCTCACAGTCTAGTGTCATATTTTTTGGTATCGCGTTTTCCTTTCTCCCATTTTAGCATCTTTCGTTTTCACACTGATCTAGTCGGTTTAAATAGATGGCTGTTAACGTAGCCGACCATGCGGCCAAATTCAGCTGCATGATTATTTAATTGAGTTTAACTTCGCTAGCTAAAAGTTGCAAACGGGATGCGTTTTCAAGTTTCAACACACCCAAACCTTGACGTGTGCTAAATTTTTGTCTGGACCGTTCACATTTATTTAGATTTTGTTTTTAGTGCTATTACTAGCTGCTATTGATTATGGCCGCTCTAGACTGTGCATTATGGTTTGCTTCTGATTTATTTATATCTTTCCAATGCATAATTTCTAAGAACCTTTATCGATCGTCCAGAAACGTTTTTCGCATTATCGAAAGCGTTTATAGTTTTTAAAACTCTGTCGCCAAATTTAAGATTTTTCTTAAAATCTAGGGACAAGCAAAACCGTTCAAAAATCGTCACAGTTTCGGACAACTGTAGAGTTTGATCGCGAATATGTCCGGAGTGGAAAAAGCTATCGACAATTGGAAAACGGCGTTGCGAGCTATAATATCTACCGCATAGATGACCAGTTTGTTAACTTCGGTCCACAAACGGCCAAAAATAGGACGGAAATTTGGACACACCTTACGAGCCACGTAGGACAGCCATTACACAGTGCAGTGCGCCCATTTTCCGGTTGAATTGTTTTTATGCTGTGTTCAGGCACCAGCATGATAATGACGAAGGTACATCAGCGTCACCGGCTCGAGCTAGAGCGATAGCCGCAGCAACAGCAAGCCGTCGTGGATCAACATTGTCCAAGCGCCGAGTCACTCGTATGGTCATCGTCGTCGTCGCTGTATTCGCCGTCTGCTGGCTGCCGCTTCATGTAGCCTTTGTCATTCAGTACAGTTCAACGCCCGCGCCCACCTGGCTGGTTCTGGTCAAGATACCGTTCACCTGCCTCGCCTATATCAACAGCTGTCTCAATCCGTTTCTCTACGCCTTTTTGTCGCACAATTTCCAGCGCAGCGTTCTTCGCCGCATTTGCGCCGCGGGCCAACAAGGTACGTGACGCCGCGACAGATGCCTCCATATAGGCCGATGCAGTTATGCACGTACGCTGCTGGTTAATTTTGCATCCACGTTTCACGTGATGTAAAACTTTTTTTTACTTTAGTATAAGTCCAGTAGTCGTCGAATCTCGGTTACTTTGGAAATCTATCTGACATTATTGTCGTTTTCTAACCAGCGGCATCGTGAATTTGAAAGATTGCCGACAAAACGTAGCAATTTTTCGACGGACAACTGCACATTTTTGACAACTATGTGTGCTCAAAGTTTGAACTTAGTCGGCATTTTTCCCAAATGGCGATTTCTAGCCCAAAATGTTGTATTTTTGACGTAAAAATCTTCCGACAGACAAAAAATTATGGAAAAAAGCAGTTGCTCCCATTGCCTCCGCCTCTGACTTCTGTCACGACTTCACTGCTTTTGTCTCGAGTGTCAACGGTAACAAATGAACCTGTTATCGTTGTCGCTTCGTAATGACGAACAAAAGTTTTAACGTGAGCTGGCGTGCTGTTGCTGCTAATGTCATGCGCTGAAACGAAGTCACGAACTGCACTGTGTGCCAAAAAAACACCCACTAAAAATGTGAGTAGGTGTTTTTCTGAACACGGTATATAGTGGACAATAAACATGCTACGAGATAGTGTATAGCGACAGTATTAAGGTAATGTTGGCAAAGTGTAGTTATTTCCGTCAAGTTTTTTTGTTGCGTGCCAAAAATTATTTATTAAAATCGGTTAACGTTTTAAGGAGTTATTCAAAAAATAAAAATGGCTTGTTTTTGGGACAAGCTGTAATTCTGCAATTTAATTTTACTTCTGTGCCTAATCGGTTAAAAAAGTAAAGTCCGGTACTTGATATATCACCGGTTAGCCTACATGATCAGACTTGTGATCGTGATTAGAAGCACTTTACAATCTTGGAAGTGGCAGCTGATTGGCATGAGCTAATGATACCACAGCGCCCATCCATTATGCGGTCATCCATCGTCCGCATCAGCGAGCAGTTGGACCCGTGATGCTGCAACCAGTAGACATGCCACCAACCAATCTGTGACGCTAGGCCTTCACCCCGAAGCCCGTAAGCCACTAATCATTTCCCATCCCATTGAGGGTAGGAGACTGAGTTGACCTGATCACACAGTGGGTTAGCAACTTGCTCGGTGTTGCTTGCAACTGACCCGTGGTGGGATTCAGGCCGTGACCTGAAAGTTACGAGTTCGACACTCTAACCACTGGAGCACTTGACGTTTACGAGCCTCGTCTGTTGTCGCTAAATGACGCCGCAGCAGCACAGCTTCTGATTTCTAAGAGCTGCGATAACTCGGACAATTCTACTGCTGCACGGTCGGTCGCTAAATCGCATTAGCCACAGATGGCAATCGCGTGTAAGCGAAACAGTAGTGCGCACCGCCAACGCTACGTGATCTTAGACACACAGCTGCTTTTTGACCTTCTCGAAGATCACATCGTTGGACTCTATGTTGTCAAAAAAACTCTTTAACTAGAATGCTTTTTAAAAACATTTATTAGCCTTTTTGTTAATTGCACTCATTTTATTACACTTTACAGTTTATTGTAATATTTTCCTTAATTTCTAATGGCACATTTTATTTTATTGCGCATCCACCTTGCAGCCTACAAACTATGTTAATACTGGCGCAATTATTGTATTGTAATGTTTTGTATTGGATTTAAATTGTAAAATTTGTAATGCGAAAAAACACCGGGGGCTTTATTTGATTTTTGGTCGTATACCCGGCAGGACAAACGTTCATCTCGAAATCATTTTAAACTTAATCAGCAGCGACAAATGCCTTGAGTGTGCTAAGCTGCTCGGTAATTGTATTGACTTTAAGCTGTCTGTATTCATTATGTCGGTTTTGAATCAAAATCTGGAGATTTTGTCATTTTATCTTTTACAAAAAATGTGCAAACAAGACCTTGAAGATATTGTTTGCGTATGTTATTTTCAACACCATTATATAGTTGGTTTCAAGGGTGCGGAAAAGTTGTCTACCGAACTTTGTACACAGTCGTGGCTAGATGTAGAAATTGTAATCGGCGGTCGATGCTGCTGAATGCAAGCAGCGACAATGTTGTTTCTCATGTAAGCCGAGCACAGTTGGCGAAAGCCGCGTAATTCACTTTACAGTTTCTTCAGTGATGTTGTCTTCATAACAGTGTAGCCTACTCGTATTGCGTGTACAGACGACAGAAGACGAGGAGAGGTTCGCCGCCAGACGTCGCCCGTGCAGACGAACATTGCCGAACGCCGTCGAACCGACAACAACTGCGCCACCGACTACCGCCATACACAAGACTGTGTGGAGACAACACACGATTTCCTGGAAGCAACATAAGACTGTGTCGAAACACAGTCTTATGTTGCAACATAGGACTGTGTCGAAACACAGGACTGTGTGGAGCTGCTACAGCTGAGACGTGACAGTGACGTCATGGATGACGCGTCCTCGCCGCCCGAAGTGCTGGCTGCAGTGACCGTAACGGCATCCGTGGAACGTCTGCATGCGACCGATGCCGCTACTGTGGAAATACTTGATAACGCCATGATTTGACACCGACTGACACCACTGACTCGGCAGGCAGCTGACAGCCGCAATTAGCATGTGACGTCGCACACAACACGAGCTTACTGATGAACCTGATTTTGATGTCAAGTAAAAATGGGTCAACTGCATGTGTTTAAACGTATTATAATATAAATTTGAATTTCTAATGAGTAAGTTTTTTCGATGTTCTTGTTTTGCTCCTTAAGTTTTTTCCGTGCTGGAAGTGTAAGCTAAGCCGACGATGAAGTTACTTGCCGGTTTTTGAGGTCACACTGAAGTCATCTTAACGTATAGTGTAATGTTCAGATATGTAAATATTTGTGAGCAACTTTAGTCTCATTTGAAACTTCGTGACCTAAGGCCGATTTATGTGGGTGGTTTTGACAGAGAAGTTGTTAGAGTTGTGTTCGGCCGAACCAGTGGTGTAGAGAAGGCCTGGAAGTGTACCGAATTTCGGCTCTTTGGATCTCAGTAGTGTACCTCCGAGACAAATTCCTGTCTACGCCATTGCTTAGCACAAACTGTTCAATATGTTTGCTTTGCTTAGAATACTGTCTGCATGCGGAGCTGAGTGCGCTAAAAGCTGATTCGTCTGTCAACAGCTGACCGGCTTATGTACAGCTGTGTACATTAACGACGAATTTCTAAGTGTTTGTCAGCGATTGATTGGATTTCTAACAGCTTATCCCCGATTGGAGCTCAACGCCCGATCCACTGCATGATGACAGATGACGTGTATGTAAAACTGCAGTGAACACTTTGAATAGATTCATAGGTTAAAACAGTGACTTAATAAGTTATGTAAATTCATCGAAATACAACAACCTTTTATTTAATTATTGGTGACGTTTGAGCAATCGCTGCTGCCTTTTTCGGAACGAATGTCCACCAGGTGTCGCTGCGGCGGATAGCGAGCGGGACAGTTGTTCCGAAAAAACCAGCAGCGGTTGCCGAAACATCAACAATAATTATGTAAAAGGTTATTGTATTTCGATGAATCTACAGAACTTATTATGCACTGAACACTGTTGCCGTTTGTTTCACAAATGTATCGACATGGTCGATGTTATGCAGCTCGTGTATCGATACAGTTTGCGCTTTACCTGTTTTTGTCGCCACATTGTTATAGTTGACAATATTTTGTTTAGGCTATACAGTGGACATGACTGAGGAAGTCTACACTGTTTGAAAGGATAATGGCTCAGAAATTGTTTTTGCGACGATAATTTCAACGAATGGCCTTCAATATATTGATTTAGCATTCGACCATTATAGCTGGATAACTTAGCATTAGTAGCCTACAAGCACTGCAGTCACTGCATGTAGCACGCGTCGCGGACTTGGCTAATGTCGGCGCAGTATTGCCGGAAGCCCTGACGTTAAGTACTGGCTTAATTGGAGAATCTTGCTGCAATCTCTGCGTGACTTAGCATGCATCCCGCGGAGCACGTAAGAGAATGTTTCTACCTCGCTGCTATCATAGCGCTAACAGGTGTCTCGTGTTTTTAAGTTCTCTGCCTTTACTCGCATTCAGAAAACATACGTCGCTTAGCTCTTGCTGTTTGTAATGTACATGTACATTTTAGTTTGCGATGCACTGCACGTGCAGAGCGCACTCATGTCGCCATAAGTCGTCCGTCCGTCTGTCCGTGGCGCTAATGTACTGCTGGAGACTACGTCAGAAGTAATTAAACGGATAATTAGACTATAAAAGTATCCTGCTTCGAAGCTGCAACGTTGGTACTCCATAGTCTGTGGTATATCGCTGAATTTTAACTGAAGTAGAGATGGGCGCAGAAAATTGGCTGCTTTTGCAATAAAAAAACTACAACGGCTCTGAAACGAAGCAAGGTATGTCCATAGATGTTGTTGATTGTTAATAGAAAGTTCATACGCGTTTTCGACTAGTAAAACGTAAAACGTAAAGTCCTTCCCGAGCCTTACGGCCCACAGGGCGGCGCTGATCTCCGTTTCCTAACACCCTCAGCCAGACAACAGGTTTTACACTGCGAGACCACGGATACGGGGCCAGTGTATTGCGCGGTGCGCCTGTTTACGTCCCAGCGGTGAAGCCGGTACCAAATTATACTGCTTGGTGACAGAGGCACATGTGTGTGAACAACTTGCCTAAGGTCGTTACTCGGCAGTGTCGCGGTGCGGAGTCGAACCTGCGCCTCTGAGTTACCTCAGGATTGCAAGTCCGACACGTTACCGTTAGACTACCGAGCCACACAGGCCTACCGAAATCAACGAGATCGACTATCAGGCCTACGCACTCAATCGCATCACGAAAATGTGAAAGACGATAGATGGACCCATACTATCACCAGCAGAAATATTGCCATTGGACTCTAGTTGCTGGTAACACAAAAATTACCCATGTTGAAAACGTATGTCGTAAGATTGCTACGAGTTTGTAATTTCATTTATCAAGCAAGATAAGTGGTACATGTAAGACCTAATTTGTGCGTGAGAAACGGCTTAAAATGCGCATGATCATTCTATGTTGTTCAAGGACGTTACATGATAACAAAATATTCCAGGTCGTTCGTTACTTTTCAAATTACATTGCCGTATTCGACGTAATTTTTTTTCTGTTTGTTGTTCCGACAGTGACATTGAATAACCTTAAAACTTTGAACAGAATATGAAGTTCAACAAATTAAGTGTGCACGTATTTCTGTTTACCAAATAATGCTACATAGGCCTATATAAAATTTGTCTGTTACACGAATCAACAACAATGTTACGTCGTCAGTAGGCCTATACAGTTCCTAACGTTCTTTCTGTTTCTTCCGTAGTTCGTCATTCGTCGAGAATGATGTAATTAGGCCGCCCGGAACGGTAGTTCCCGGAAGACCTTATGTTTTACAGCGGTTTTATTTCAACGCGAAATCTCCGAGGTCCCTCAGCCGATCGCCGCGAAATTTTGCTCGGAAGCATATTCTATTTTATAGCGCCGGTCCAAAAATTTGGGGCCTGCCCCCCAAAAAAATTTGGGGGTGAAAACACACTAATTTTGGCCCGATTTCGGACTTCTTCCCACTTTGAGTGCAAATATCTCTGGAACAGATAGAGATATCCAAAATCGGAAAACTAGTTGACCGACAGCGTTTCCTCTGCGTTGGAAGAAAAAATTCTGTAAACTTTGGTCTACTAATAACGGAGATTTAGAGGTGCAATTATGCCCCAAAAAATCAAATTTTTGGAATACCATATTTCGGCCCCTAAGGGGTGCTGCGTCCCGAAATTTTTACACGCGCCACAGAATAACCAAGTCTTGCTAGCCCATACCCCAAAGGGGATGGGGGTTCCCCAACAATTTTTTTCAATTGGGGGGGGTCAAAATTGGCTTAAAATTTAGCGTATGAGCCACTAGAACTTTGGCGCTAAGGGGATTAACCCAATGAAAATTTATCACGTGATGTGCCGCTGGATGGGGGTGTTAACCCGTGTATAATATTTGGGAGAGGGGGCACCGCCCCCTTAAAATTTGGGAAGGCAAAAAACGTCCAAAATTCGGCGCGATTTAAGACAACTTCCAACTTTGACTGCAAATATCTCTGGACATATCGGTAAGCGGTAAACCGCGTTATCAACTGCCATTTCTTCTGCGTTAAGGACAAAAAATTTGGTGAACTTTGGTCCATTAACCACAAAGTTGTGTTTGCTCATTTCGATCTACCAAACATCGATAGTTCGCGCTTTTTCAAACAACTTTAGACTTTGATCGCATATATCTCGAGAACGGATAGAGATATCGATAAACGGAAAACGGCGTTTACAACTACGATCGATTCCACTTCGAACGCAGAAAAATTGGTGAATTTGCGTTCACAAACAACAAAGTTCTGTTGTCTCATTTCGAACCATGCACCCAAGTTTAACATTGCGCTTGCTATACATGTATATGATAATGCAGTTGTGTTCGGGCCACGTGGCCACGTGACTTAGCTGCGAACGAAATTTCAACCCCTCAACTGTCCCCCAATCGGACTTACGGCGCCGGGCGGCCTTACGTTGGGCTCTGCTCCATATTTCTAGTTAATTTTAATTTTTCGTATATTTTACAGTATTAATTTCAACACTTTAGGTTATCAAAATCTCGTGTTAAACGTTTCAAGACAGGTCACAAATCCGGTTAACTACTTAAGCCTACATCATGATGCTAAAACAGTTCTGTCGTCTTTTCCAGCTGAAGTACGGATGGTGCCATCTGGCGAATGATGATAAGCTTAAGCTATTGCCGTCGCGGTGGTAAACGGGAACGAAGTCGGCTGCTAGAAGTTACGATGATGGCGTATAAAGGAAAAAGCGCAGTGCTAATGTAATCGATTGTCGGTCTAAGAAAACCTCGATAGCCGAAAACGGTTTCATGCATGAACGATAGAACGGTTCTGGAAGTAGTTTAAACAGCACATTTACTTTTTTCTGTAAAAAAATAATGGGCCTATTTTGTAATATTGGAAATTGCTTGTTCTTGTTTTTGAATATTCGGTGTCGGTAATGCCTTCAGCTACGTCAAGCACGTCTGTTTTTGATTGTTTGGTATTTGGCCGACTACGCTGTTACGAAGTAGCAAATATTAAGTTCAATTTTCGTCGATCAGTAGCCAACCACGTTGGTGACCTATTTTAACTCGTAGTTACATAATTACAGTAGGCTATAATGGTTTTCTTCTACATTGCTGTTATTTCAAAAAGCCCTACGTGCCTATTAGTATATACTCAGATGAAAAATAGTGATTTCAACAGCAAAATATAACAAAGACAACTTTGTGCTATAGCAATCGATACAACCTACAATAAAGTTGATTTTCCATCGACGCTGTTCGTGACACTGCTAAAATTATCACCAAAGTTGAACCACAAATTCCGAATCATGGGTCGTAGGGCCTATCACAGAATACAAATCCATGTCTTGACACACTAACCCAAGCCGTTTGGTCAAACAGAAGTACAGTATTCGATATGGGTGTTTGGTATTGGTGGCGGTTTGGCGAAATACTTGACGCGTTGGTCTCCATCAACGAAGTTGCTGTACGCCGAACCCGGTTACTACTTGGGTGGATGACTATCTACAGACAAGTATAGCATCTCGGTCTATAACCAACCATTTAGGTCAACTCAGCATTTCATCCCTCCAGGGTATAGGTAAGTAGAGTACCGGCCTGTTTGGCGGGGCGCATTCACCTTTGTTGGATGGCAGAAAACTGTTCGATCCCTAATAGCATCTGATTACGTAGCTGTGGAACGGAGTGCCATAAATAGGCGTACACACGTTTTAACAGGCTTATTTAATAGGCCGGAAATGGAAATAAAAGGGTCCGCAGAACCAAAAGTTCTACGGCAGAGAGTCGTGCTCATGACAGCGATAGTTGCGTCTCATCGGCGTTTCTCCACAAGTCGTAAGTTCTCGCGTTGTCGGGTCGACTCCGGGCGCACGTAGCCGCCGTTGAGTCAACACAAGCGTCGGACGCTAAAGACGTGCCCGGACAGCTGCAAGTACCGCCACAGTCAGTGCCCCAGCTGCTTGGAACTGCCTGGAATGACTTCTTCGACGGTTTGGTGCGTCGAGCTGGTTCTTGCTCGAGTGACAGAGAGCGACACCCAGCGAATGACCGGCAGGCGTCGACCTCCGGTGTGCCGTGAGCATGCGCAGACAGCACTGGCACGTAGGCGGTCTTGTCACCGCGCAGCACGTCAAAGTCACGACCACACCCAGTGCAGAGGACGCGAGTGACGTAGTCGGAGCCGTCAACGACTGGAGCAGTGCGTAGTTCCAGCGGTTCATCGACGCCGAACTCGTGCTGGCCAGAGGCGGACTTCATCATGTCGGCACTGACGCTCGACTGCACCGGCCGTCTGCGCCGGCAGCTGTTCTTACACACACCAGACACACGCATACACATAGCAATATCAGCCAGAGAGACCAATCAATCACTCGCGAGCTTTAGCACGCAGTCACGCCATCTGTGATAAACCGAGCAGTATATGTACATGTATATCCGCTAACCGAACTGTAATGGAAAGATTTATGAAAAGATGAGTTTTAAGCGTGCCATAAAACAGGTATAAAAACACGAGTAACATATCAGAACTGAAGTAAAATATCAACTAAGACAAGAGTCGAAGAAGGCTATATTAAAAAAACTTATTATCGTCATTCCAAATGACAAAATTAGGTTGTCGTCAAACAAGCTCAAAGAAAACAGGTTACACAAATGCTGAAACAATTAGTTGAATAAACAAATTGTTCAGCATTTTTTAATATCTATCAAAGATGATACAAATATGATGACATCAGCCGCCAACGCATTCTGAAATTCAGTAATACCTGAGTGCTGCTGCTGCAACTGGCTGACAAACATCCAAAGGCAAAGCTGGAAAGATCGCCAGACTTCTAGCGTGTCATACATATTTAGGACTCGGCGGATCTCTATTCTCAACATACGAAGAAGCCAACTTATTAAAGTCTTTCCACGTAGATCCCTACACATTTACGCCAACACGTGTATAATTGAACAACTTGTTTGGTGATAAAAAATGCCCGAAAAAAAAAATTTAATTTGCAGTCAGAACTTACCGCCTAGCCAAAAGTCCAACTGCGCCAATGATTAGCACTATGAGACCCATCAGGAGAGCCACACAGAGCACCACTGCAATCGCTGTACCTATTGCAAGCACAACACATTAACCCATTAGTGCCTGAATTATTTCATAGTTTGCCGTCAAACTAGGTGTCCCATTTTTGGGCACGCTAGGCATGAATGGGTTTAACAGATAAAATGACGCGACACCATTATTTCGTAGACTGACCTCTAGTGTACGTATACAGCAGGTGGCGGTATACAATAGTAGCTCGCAGCACGGGGGATGCCTCGTGTATGCGACTGCACGCTCTTTCGTGGCCGGGAAACCGGAGCCTCAGGAAGGTGGCGGGCTTGGTCAGGCCCAGATCGTAATGGTCCAAAGCCCCGATGAAGCGCCCGGCGCGCGTGGAGGGGGCAGTGGCCACGAAAGAGCAGTTTTTGCTTCATTTTGCTTCGTTGTATAATTTGTCCAGTATTAACCCGCAGCACGAAGCAAATTATTGTAGTAGATAGCGTACTCAACGCTCCATATGCACTGATAGTTGCATAACCCATTAGTGCCTGAATTATTTTATAGTTTGCCGTTAAACTAGGTGTCCCATTTTTGGGGACGCTATATGAATGGGTTAACAGCATCATCTTTATTGTCACACTTAGCTTATTCTTTCTGTTAATATCGCTATTACAAAAGCTAAGTACAAAGCCAGCTGAGTAAATGTTTTAATTTCAGCTCGTCTCGCCGTTTTTGACGTCAGATAGTTGATAAGTAAAAAACGAACAAATGAACCAAGATTGACGCTGAAGCATTGGTCTCAGTCGGTAGATGACAAAGTTTCTAATCAGAATTTAAAAAGCCGGACTGCCAGAAACGATTCCGGCATGGCAGCACATCCAATAGCGCCAGCATAGAAACGCCATGTCGCGTGGTCTATAACGAATAAATAACTAAAATAATTGATTGATTGCTCGGCGTACAGTATACAGAAGCAAACATACCATGTGATAATTCTCCGACTAAATCATCTTCTATTTCGCCGAACGGCATTGCTACAAGCAAGCATACACATTTATATCAATAACGCGATATTGTTCTAAGGCCTGAAAAAATCCTGTGCTTCCGATTGCCGCCCATCTCTAAAAAACCTGCGTCCTTAAATTTTTATTGGACCTTCAAAAATATCCATGCAGTTTTTAGCACTTTTTCGAAGTTTTACTGAAAAATATTGTTTGCATCTGGTCTGAAATGTTGCAGTAACTTTGCTTAAGTTCTCATGAGTAAGACTTACTATTTAGTGTGCCAGTGTGTTTTTGTGAGTTCTAGGTAATATCGCATGACACGTCATGATATAAATATAAATAACAAAAATGTTCTGCCTCCCCCTTCCCTAGTTTTTTACCAGTGTCGCGAAATAGATCCGCCGGCGGATTATTGGACGAAATAAGATCGCCCCCGGAGACTCTATTTAGTACGAGAGTAATGCTGAGTTCAACAACAAACTTGACTGAGAGTGACAACCTCTGACGAACAATGTCTTAGTTTTTACGCGCGAGCGCTAGCATAGCTATAACGCGTATGAGCTATGGCAAGTCTGTCCTGGTGTCTGTCTGTCACGTCCCGGTACCGTTCCAAGACCAGATAAGATAAAGACTTAGGGTTTTCACCATATGATAGCTTAGAGTCTCTAGTAATTTGCCACAAAATTCCATGCCACTGGGTGAAGGGAATCCTCACGAACGAAAGGGCGAAAGAGGGGCACCTCTTTAAAAAGACGTTATTCTACCGCTATTGGCTCGTCTAACGTGAACATGGTTGCAGATAGGCACAGATATGCCGCTTATCATAACAAGCACTGGCAACGAGCTTCTTAGAAATGTTAACATCGATGACCTTGAACCCTCAAAATAGAGGATTATAGTGAATTTTTCGCGATTACGGGTAGCAGCACGCATTTCAAGAGTGAACTGCGTCAAAATGGCTGAAGATAGACTAAGACAACCTGCGTACTATAAAATTAGTTATCAATAATTGTTATCAAATTGTTATCAAACTTTACTGGATTCACGTTTCAATATAGTGTAGGCCAAAGTTAATTTGCGCGTCTTATTCATTTTGCAGTGACGCGACACAATGCAGCTTTAGCGGTGGCGAGAGGCGATTGAGGGCAATTCTGTTTCGTTGACGGGGGCGAATTATTTGACAGGGGGCGAACTTTTCGACGTTGCAAAATCCGCCGGGGGCGATCTATTTAGGGGAGCGATTATATTTCGTGACACCGGCCACAACCGGAAGCACAGATTTTTTACGCTTTTATTTGTCTCACCGCTGATGGCTGACCCAGTCGGTTAAAGACACTGGCAGCTGTTCACCCGGCCGACTTGTGTTGTGTGCTAGCTTAATAGGGTCTAACCCTCGCCTGCTCAAAGCGCTGCAAAGGGGATAAGCTACTATGCAATAGACCTAGCTGTCTGCGGAAAATCTTTTTTTCTTCTTCTGTAGTAAAAATGACGTTATAAAAGTTCCGGCAGCGCTGAGCACGTAGGCAGTTTGCCCAGACTCCACTGTTTGTATTTGTTATAGAGTTGTTATACCTCAGGTCGCATGGGCGGCGCCAGAAAGGGACAGGTAGCAGCTGCCTCCTGTGCCTCCTTTGCCCCGGTTCTCCCCTAGGAGAAATTTTGATGGTGATAAAGTGCTCTCGGGTAACTACACAAATGTCTAAGTGTGACTTATTAAACATCATTTTTTGAAAAAAATCAAGACAGATATCTGTGATTTTTTTGCCTCTCCAAATAT
>Ga0056128_1007519_pt1 | contig 13756 bp, 7 predicted proteins | sample WorMetLIZISLAND2_FD_71113 | JGI IMG/M metagenome (GOLD analysis project Ga0056128, IMG submission 71113) | Marine gutless worms symbiont microbial communities from Max Planck institute for Marine Microbiology, Germany - Olavius geniculatus... ... | reverse complement strand
GATGAAGATATTCAAAATCGGATAGTCATTCCGTCTATGGCGATTCCTCCTGCGTTAGGCGAAACAAGTCCGGTGAAGTTTGGTCCAGTGACCTTGGAGATTTAGATGTGAAATCGTACCCCCCTAAAGCGCATTTTTCGGAAGACCATATTTTGGCCCCTAGGGGGTGCTGCGCCCCCAATTTTTTACACGTGCTAGAGAATGACCAAGTCTTACTAGCACACCCCCCACCGGGGACGGCGGCCCCCCTTACAACTGTTTTCAAAGGGGGGTCAAAAATTGGCTTAAGATGTAATAAATTAGGGCTTATAACTTCGGAGTTAGGGGGTGTAGCCCGACGAAACTTTGGCACTTGACGTGTCTCTATGTTGGGGTGTTAACGCAAGTAGAAATTTTGGGGGCACCACCCTCCTTAAAATTTGGGAGAGCAAAAAACGTTCAAAAATCGGTGCGATTTACAACAATTTTCGAGTTTGAGCGCGAATATCTCTGGAACTGATGAAGATAATGTCATAATCTAAACGGCGTTGACGAGTACGATCCTTTCGGCGTTGAACAAAAAAAAATTTGTGAAATTCCGTCCACTACGAACCAAGTTATAAGCGCCAATGTTGACCTACCCTAAGTCGCATTTTTCAGAAAACCATATTTCGGCCCCTAGGGGGTGCTGCGCCCCCAAATTTTTACACGCGGTAGAGAATGACCAAGTCTTACTAGCGCACCCCCACCGGGGACAGAGGCTCCCCTTACAACTTTTTTCAAAAAGGGGTCCAAAATTTGCTTAAAATGTAATAAATTAGCGCTTATAACTTCAGAGTTAGGGGGTGTAGCCCGACGAAACTTTGGCACTTGACGTGATGTTGGGGTGTTAACGCAAGTACAAATTTTGGGGGCACGGTCCTTTTAAAATTTTGGAGGGCAAAAAACGTTCAAAAATCGGTGCGATTCACGACAACTTTCAATTTTGAGCGCAAATATCTCTGGAACCGATGAAGATAACAACATAATCTAAACGGCGTTGACGAGAGCGATCCTTTCGGCGTCGAACAAAAAAAATTTTGTGAAATTCTGTCCACCACGAACCAAGTTATAAGCGCTCATGTTGACCTACCCTAAGTCGACAATGCGCGTTCGGCGTATGCCAGTGCATTTGAGTTCGGGCCACGTGACTTTGATGCTGGGGAAATTCTCCCCCCGTTTTACCCCCCCTAATTTCTTCCAATCGGACTTAGGGCGCCGTGCGGACTCACGTTGGGCTTTGCCCCAAATTTCTAGTTTTGTCTGTTCTTAGTAGGGAAATTCAGTTTTGGTACCGGTATCAAACATTAATTGTTACCTTCCTTATGCAGCATACCAGTTGCCTAATTTTTCTCTTGTATACTAACATGCAGCGGTTTAGCCATAGACCACTGAACCATGGAGCAGGTGGGCATGTTTCCCCAGTTCTTACTTTTTTGAGTGGGCACTCACACCTTTGTTTGTCCACACTGTTTCATGGGTGATAATTAACTCTTCAACTGTTGGGTTTTAGACTGGTAGCCAAATGTGAAATGCAAATAATTAGGCCATTAAGTTTCAGAGGACTTAGCTTTGTGATTTCATGGGAAGCTATAACCTAGACCCAGCTGGGTCTGTCACATTATAGGCTCCGTCTACTTGCTCTCTGTGATGTGACCCGGCTTTCAGACACCTTCTTCTTACCCCCAACATATTACCAAAACCTCTACTAAGCAGAGTGTGTCGGTCTGTTTCTGTCTGTGTTTGAGCAAGATTATGCAAATAGTTTGGATTACGTTGGACAGGTAAACCTTGGTAGAATGAATTAGGTAATATTCGTCTTATCGATAACCCTATTGTGTGGCAGAGATGTTATATGATTACAAATAATTCATGCAACCTTGCCTCTTGAAATATGGTGCCTTAAACTACTTTGTTCGTTATCAGTCAACAACCTGTTGTGAATTCGGAATTCTTGTGGCAGTCACGGTACTACCGGATGAAATGCTTATACACTGTGAGTTATATAATGTGTACCACTTCTAGTTGTATTGTAACTTTTTTGCCATATTTATCAATAGTCATTATTTGCTCTTGCATTTTGAGATGAACCCTGTATGGTACTATAGGAGAAAGCCAACGACCTTGTCTTAAATTTTTACTTAACTTTGTGAAAGTTTTTGTGTTCAACTATACAGCAAGGCTGATAAGTCTAGTAGGTAACTGTTCTTCTTCATGTATACTACAATAATCTGATTAATTTATTGATGGAGACCAACACGTTAACCAATACACTCTCTCCTCACATGTAGATTACTCATTGGTTACTCATCGTGTATAGTGAGTCTCGTGTCTGGAATCAGCTTGCATTTTTGCACACGATTTATTGGAATGTACCAGGGAGTGGGTGTTTTTATTGGGCTGGCTGACCGGCTGGTAAATGCAGTTAAAGTGATAGGTTGTTGCAGTTCTCTATGTATGTCAGTTTCCTTCACATTTTAAATTTTTCGATGTTGTTGATGGTATTGATATTCATCTTATTATTCACTTGAGATGTTGAAGAATTTGAGATGTGGACGTTGAAATTCCATTACTTCTGCCTCGCTCAGAACCAGTTCTCCATTTATCTTGGCATCAGTGCAGAGTTTTTAATGCAGTGTGGATAATCACAATCATATCTAGTATGGCTAATCTCCATCTTGTCCTCCAATAGACGGCATTATGAAATCGATGACTGTCTGGAGGAAAACTGGGAAGATTATTAGAACTGCCATTTTTGATACATATGCACAATTATAATCGGCAGTTCTTACAATTTTAGGTTAACCTCATTTTTGTGTTTGTGTTTCTGTAAAGGTTAAACTTTCTGTTTATTGTAAAGTTTAAACCTACCATTCCATTATTGTGTTTGTGTGCATTCTGCCTGAAAAGGCCGTCACCGAAATGACCTATACTATGTCAGGTGGGACGTTAAACCCTACTCACTCACTCAGGTCCCCATCTTTTGTTTCAGCGGCTATTAACCAGGTCTGTGACCAGTCGTGTTTGTCACAAACGTCTGAATCTATAGTCAGAGACTAAATGGATGCAGTAGATTATGGAGTGGAGTATGTACATTAAAGATGACTTACGGTACAGTATACTATTTCAGACTTTTAAGGGGGGGGTGGTGGGGCTTTGTATGGAAAACTCGTTGCAGAGCTTTGTTGGGTTGCCACTCGACACATATAAATGCACCCAACCAGACAATATTCAGATTACCTACCACAGAGGGATGGAAGGCTGAGTTGACCTTGGTGTTGATTATATGCTGAAATAGTTTACCCTTTCACAGACAGTCACACATCTAAGTATTAACCGAGTGATGTGTCATCGAGACTTGATCTCGTTCTCCAGGCGCCTCTGAAAGCGGCTTTTGGATGTCTTTGGTTTTTTGAATTTTGACCTTGAGTTTTTCTTCCCCTTCTCAATGAACCCAAGTTCTTGGCCTGGCTTTTTTGTAAGTATTTGGTCTTGGTCTTGTACGCCTTGGCATCGAACGCAAACATATTCGTTCATCACCGGTACTAACTACTTGATAGCGACGCGACCAGAGAGGGGGGGAGTCGAACTGACGTAGCAGTTGGACTGGTAAGTCCAGCGTCATAATCGTTACGTCGCCAAGCTGCCCTTATCCCAGAAAAGGCCCACTTTTTAACCTGCCAGCTTTTGGAGTAGGACATCAGTAGACTTTGTGTATTAAATGCGTGTGCACTGCATGATTTCCGAAATTGCTAAAAACGTGTAACTTACTGAAGCTGTTGACGTTTTCGAGACCGCGTTTTTACGTTGTATAAATTTTGTGGTGATGACACCGTCGTAAGTGCACAAGTTGCATCCAGGTGAACGTGCTGTGAGAGTTGAACCCTACCAGGAACCAGCTTGGGAATCGATGGGTTATAGCTTCGTGCTGCTTGTAAGCGGTATACGTAAGCACTTCCGTATGCATGTAGAGGTCTTCGTCTTGGGCGCTTTTTCTTTGCGTGACTGTTGACCTGGACGTCAGACCTCTAGGGTTGACTGACTGACCTGGTTTGTGTACGGCGGCTGGTCGGTCGGTGCCCAATGGCCACACACCCATACCGTTATCAGTCACTGTTCTGCTGTAATCGTAAGGTGCGTGCAGCGGCGTGCATACAAGTACAGCTACATGATTGTGTACGTCTTGCAGTGCGACGTGATTTGTTTACCGAGAAAGAGTGGCTGGCCCTGGCGATGTCCGTCCAGGTCGTCGTTGTGGTCGGGACGATATGGATATGCCAGCCACCGGTTAATGGATTAGTAGAAAGCAGGGCTGGATGCGGCCAGGTGCCCAGGGTTGTCAGACGTTCCGTGCATCTCGTTTGATGCTGCAGTGGGACGATTCGTGCACTGTGGCACCGATCTAAATGCCGCCTTGCGTAAGCAGGCATTCCACATATTATGCAGAAAATATACTGTTGTTTAGGCTACGTCGCCAGTGACTTCTAACGCTGTCTGGTGGCCTACTTTGCACTTCTGGTCATCTGTTGGCTGCAAGAATTAACCAATGAAACGGCATTCGTGGGTGCATTCACTTTCCTCTCCTCCCCGCGCCCAGTGCACGAATCGTCCCATGATCGCGGCGGGTGGCCAGTGCGGCGTACCTGTACCGCTGGGGACTGGGTTGAGTTGTACGCTGTAGATCGTCGAGGCACCAGCAGGCAGGCCGTGTGGGCACGGGCAGCGGTCATCGGCCACGCTGCCGCTAACTGACCAGTACTGACCATTGGTCGGCCACGGCCTGTTATCGTCGGAGCAGGTGCCTGGCTAATGTCGGCCCCTGGCAGTGGATTGATTGGCAAGCCGGCCGACTCGGGCGACTGAAAACGCGGAAACGGAAAACGCAGGACCATCGTCTATGGAACGCCAAATGTATAAGTACGTCGTGCATGTGTGAGCATGAAATATAATTAGTGCATATACACACAAAAAAAACAAATTACATGTGAAATACATGCTCCTTTGTGCTTAGCGTTTAATTCATTTCAGTTGTAAATTAATATACAATTTTTTTCAGAAACTTTAGTTCTTTCAATGACTAAGATTTAGTCATCCTATCACGCAAAACGTTTTAATTTTATTGTATAAGCTGGGCCTTATCCTAAAACGTAATGCTGCTAAAATAGTTATACTCGGCCATTTACTTGTATTTCATAAATATTTTTATACATTTGTGAAAATGTTGGGATAGCTCAACTTCCAAAACTTTTAAGTTTAAAGCTAAGCGTGAAGCGTGATTGCTTAAAGTTATGGGGTGTTTACACGATCCAGCAAACTTCCAGCAAATGTAATGCTGGATGTTTGCTGGACGTTTGCTGGATCGTGAATCACCCTATTACTGAAATCAACACGCAGTCAATGTCATTCCTGATCTCAGCAGCAATTTTTACCAGCGCTGCGATCGGTAGCGTTGGAAAGCGTTTTGTCCTGATGTAATGCGTTGTACGATCTGTGTAAGCCTATGGTTAGTTGCTGTAAGTAATCTGTTCTTACTTGACTGTAGGTAACTACAACACATTTCTTTCAACACTAGTGCTATCAGTCAGCCATCTGCGAACTCGATTTCGTTGTTTCGCTGTGCGTACGCACTCCGTTCCCGTGTTTTCCAGTCCCGCGTTTTCAGCGTCTCCGCCGACTACCCTGGACGCACGGCCACCCAGCACGATGTGTTGTATGAGCTTCGTGCGTGCCGACCGACCGACCACCTTTTCACTAATGCACGCTTTGCCTGGTTTCGCCGCCGGCCAGCTGCGCGTGCAACTCTCTCCCTTCCCGGTGGGAACCCTCGGCCCGTAAAGAATGTGAAAGCACCACGGCGGGCATTCGCACCGTTGCTTTGGTGGCCCTGATCGAGGACGTATGTAAATGAGTTACGCCGTGCGTGGTGATGGCCTTGAAAGTGTGTCTACCGGCACTGCACTTGCACGCGCTGTGGTGGTCTATGGATGTTGATCGTTCTATTAACGCTGCTACTTTGGCTTGTAGATTACTACGGCTCGACCGTCCACGGTATTTACTGGATGGAAGCGGGCGCTTGTGCAGTATTTGATGAAAGGTGTCTGGAATCAGTGATCAAGGTCACGCACGGAATAATTAACCTGCACCATGTTGTCGTCGCCCCGTCCGCGATGTGGTTCTGTGCGTCTAGTCTCGTTTCAGTGCACTGACCCAGTTTCAAATCTTCCGTCTACCGTCACTCATCTGCCGTGTGAAGTCATCGCGTCAGCCATGTTAAATTTAAAATTTAACAAAAAAACTCGTAAGACTTGAGACGATTGGTGCTATGTCGCGACGGAAGAACGGCACTGCACGTATCTGACCCCTGTGCACTTGCATTCTTGCGCTACAAGCCTACAAGCCCTAACTCGTATCATACACGGAATTGGAATTGAAACTTACCGTATTAAGGTGGGAAATGGGCTTTGTTGGTAAGTTTCGTCATTCTCGCGTCAACGAAGTTAATCAACGTCGGGCTCGGTTAGTAATTGGATAGGTGAATGTTGACAGGCGGGTAAACCACTAAACCCACTAAACCGTCTTGGTGTGTAACCAGCCACCCAGGTAAACTCAGCCAGGCCTCCTTCCGTGGGTGGTGCAGTGAGTACCAGCGAAAGCTCGGATGTAAACATCGGCATCGATGACCTTGAATAACCTTGAATCCTAAAAATAGAGTTTTTTACTGATTTTTTATGCGATTTTCGGCTGCAGAAGAGTGAATTGCGATTAAATGGATGGAGATAGACCAAAAAAACCTGCGAACAGGAACTGCTATAGGTTCTCGCGTGTGTCATGAGCATTAGCTCATATTTCTTGTATTAATAAATGTGAAAAGCAGTGGCAACTAAGATAGTACGGACATTCATTTGCGTCAAAGCATGCCCGCTATAGCTAACCATAACCCAGGACCTCGCATCTTACATTCCGTTAGCTCATAATCGCACCATTTCTACACACATGCACGAGATGGTTAGTTTCAATGCTTTTTTCGTTTGCTTTTCAATGAACTATTTTATTCCCTCCCTGTGCTATAGCTAGCGGACCTTTAGTCGGCCTTGGCTATAGCGGGCTGTCCCCCCGTGTTGGTTTTGATGTACAAAAGCCTTCAGTGAAACGCGTCGTTGCGTCGGTCGGTCCCTGGAGACAGACGGTTCACAGATACTATCGACTGGCTCCAGCGTGAGGTGTTATATGCCTGTCACAGTCTGTCTGGTCCGTCGCAGCTATGGCAGCAGTCGCAGCAGCGGTGGTGGTACTTACGTCGCCGTTTGACATTTCAGCCGGTGCACGGCATGGCCACCCGCATCGCAATTGTCTTGTGACGGCCGTTACGCATGGCGCCGGCTGCAGCCTGCCTGTGGCTGGCTTTGTCCGTGCGTCCAGCTTGCAGCCTAAATGTCAAAGGATGCAGCCAAACTATATACAAATTGCACATTGCAGGAGGCGCATGGCGCACATGGCGCCTGAAATCTCAGCTCCACTGCTACGATTTGTAGCGGACCTGTTTGGCGACAGTCTTGTGGATTTGTCATGTAAGCTTGGGATTTTCATGGACCTGTTGTAGGTTTGTAGAGCGATCTAAGTACTGTGTGGCTTTGAAGCAGCACCTCTGCATTGTTGGCCCCCATTACACTCTCGAGTCTTATTGTTACGTCCATCAAAAGAAAGAGGCCGTCAGCGACGTGGGTTAACAAGATTGGGGTGGGAAGATGCAGTTTTCCGGCTATCAGCTGCAAATTTTTGACAGAAGATATGGGTGCTCGAAATTTTAATTTTGTTTTTAATTACCTTAAAACTGGGCTGTATCCAGTCCAAAATTTCATATTTGTGAAAGACTTTTCCGTCGATCAATTGGGCGGATCAGCTGTAGTCCGTGCTGAACGGACCAGTTGATAGCAGAATGTTGAATAATTGATTAAAAGTTGTCACGAGATGTTGCATTAGGCCCGATGGAGGTGTTGAGAACCGATGTGATGCGATGTGGAGCTGTATGCAGTTGAGCTGCAATGTGTTTAATAGTAATGTGATGTGGTGGTGTGTCGTATTGCTGTAGATCATCAACATTCAGAATGTGCTGCAGCTGTACAAGGAGAATTTGGAAGCTCTCAACGCCGAGTTCGGCATGCACAGGCATCCACCATCCATGTACCTCTCCGTGAGTCTCCACTCATCTATCTGCACCATCTCTTTTTGTTTCTCTCTCTCTCTCTCTCTCTCTCCATATACAGAGACCTCATTTTTTAACTTTTCAAAAATAAACCATTAATTTTGACCCAAAAAAATAAACTCAAGTTAAAAAGTGTACGGCTGAGCTAAAGCGACGTTCTCATGGCACGTGTTCCATTGCAATGCTTTGTTGGTGAATGGTGATGTGATTAAATTGCCAGCTTATCGATTAAATTATTTTTTAATGATCGAAGCTTTTTAATTATTATTCCTGTGGTTATTTATTAATTCTTGCAGCTGTACATGCAGTACGTTTTGAGTTTCCTTTTTGCTACACTCACTTGATGTGTTTTAGCATACTTAATCAGAAGTTTGGGTTGGGCCATTGCTTCATGACACTTGCTAAATTTTATTTTAAAAATTTTGTCTGTTAACATTAGGCCAGTTTATTTTGTATTTGTCCCAGATTCCATGAAACGTTTTTCTGTTTACTGTTGTGATACATATCACATTTCCATTAGAACACACTTGAAGTTTCTGATTGAATGTCTGTTCTCGTAGTGGTGCGACTAGAAATTTGGGTGCTAATTATGTCATCTCTTTTGTCTGGCTTTTCATGGAATGATGTAATAACTCATTACAGTAGTGTAATATTATGGCTTCCGGCTTAATAGCTGTTGTTTCTCGCCTATAATCACTGTGTAGTAGTAGTAATTATCTAATAAGTAATAACTATCACATTGATTGTTGATGGTTCCAGAAATAATTCAATCAAATTCGCTTGTTGATGAAGAATTGAATTTAAATGTACAAAAAGAATGTTTAAAATGAGAATCAGTCATCATTTTTGGAAGATTCAGTGTCCTTCTTAGGTGATCAGAAGAATACATGTCCTTGTTTTTGTGGTGAATTTTTTTTATTTTTCCAATGTACACTGTGTCTCAAAAAACGTCCCACTTTGTGATTGTCCATATCTTCGCCAAATATTGACCAATTTTCAAAATTGTGTCACCGGCAAACTCTGTGGACAAGTAGCAGCCATGTGGTTATTAAACATTCCAGGACGCCATAACTGCGTCGCCACACTACCATGTGAAACTTTAGTTGTCAAAAGTCGCAAAAATCTCAGTAATGCATAATCAAAAACTATCTTCTGAGACAATTTTTCACTAATTTTCATATTAAAAGTAAACAATGTTTAGTTTTTGATACATTTCTTGTATTTTATAAATAAAAGCACAGATTATTATCGTAAATAATAATTTTTGATGCAGTGACGATACACCAGTAACGCAACATGCATTTAGTAATAAGGACAATGCTCTGCCTACGAACTTATATGAGTTCAAAAACTGCAGTTCACGGAGAATTCTAGCAAAATATTTGAGGATAAACAGCAAAAGAGAAGAACTGGACACATAATTGATAAGATTTGGAAAACAAGAAGCACTGACCAAAGGCATCAAAACGCCAGACTGAAGCGTGCTGATACTGAGGAGAACAGGCCCACTGTGGATGAACTGGCAGACCTAGTAAACGACAAAGGCCAGAAACAAACACCATCTCTTTTTGTCTCTTTTTCACACCAAATATCCACAAAGACGGGTCTAATACAGTGTATCATTGTGCAGATCATTCGTCGTGATTTTGATGTAAAGTGTCATTCATCTAACATGCCTGTTGCCTATTATTGTTAGTTTATTCTTGCATTTATATTTCACGAGGTAATGTAGAGATGCAGTTATGGTGTGGTGAAACATTCAATAACCACTTTATTGCCAATTGTTCGAGGAGTGTGCCAGTGAAAGAAATTTCAAAATTGGTTAATATTTGTAAAAGATGTGGACAATTACAATATGGGATGTTTTTTTGAGACACAGTGTAGTTCGAGACCAGTGTTAAGATGAGGTGGGAAATATTATGTGGGTTTTGTTGAGAATTTAATTCTCTTTCCATTGGTGCAAAAACCTGAAAATCAATTAACATTTGACAAAGTTATCGCCAATTATGTACTGGCTTTTTTTCTATGACAATCGTGTATAGTTGTGCAAGCGACGCACTCAAACCTGACAGTGGCTGATTTGACTTGACTTTCTCTGAACCAATTAGACCATTGGTCAACTAAACTGTGGTTTAAGTCTATAGATTTGAATACCAAAATCGATTAGAAATACCCGAGAAATGAATCAAGCAGTTGTATGCTTGTACTTGCTTATGTCATTGTAAAGTCATCAACAGCATTTATTTTCGATGACCTGGCTTGCTGCTTTAGTTTACTTAACTACAGTACTTTAGTAAATTAAAGCAGTTTTAAGCATGTCGCAGAGAAAAGAAGTAGTCGTTCTGTCTTAGACCTGATATTTAGTAGCTTGTGTGGGTGTCTGGTGTCAGGAATACGAGGGTCTGACGAACAAGATTCATGATTTGCAGACCCGAGAGCAGCATCTTCATGAGGTTTTATCTGAATACCAGAGTGTGGCGGCAGCAGCTGATGCGTCAGGGTCTGTGCTGATGATGTCTTCGGGTGACCACCATCACCAGGCCGTGGGTTCCATGTCTCCCGCCGGCCGCACCGACCTGTCTCTGTCTCACCCTGCATCCACCTCCGACGAGGATTCGTCTGCCACTTCGACCTCCGGGGGCAAGACACCCATGAGGGGCATCGTCCGCGCCTATCTGCCCAAAAAAATGACCACCGTTGTAAGTCCATCTTCTTCTTCTTCAGCTTGTGGTGGTTTGTATTAAAAATAAGTGTGGTTTACACTTTACATGCTGTGTTCGTTTAACAAATTTTTTTACGCTACACTGGTCCCTTTTAGTATTTGGAAGTCTTGGATCGTCGTCCGTGGATCTTTTTTCAGGTGGATTTTTGTCTGGGAGTGGCATTTCCAGTAACTCTTTGTTCGTACATCAGTCAACTCAGCCTGGCCATCCCTCCATGAGTCACTGATGGGTGGGCGCAATATTGGTGTCATGTATAGTGAGGCATTGTCTGGGCGTACTGCCCAAAAAAAATGACCACTGTCGTAAGTTCATAGACTTCTTCTTCTGTGACTAGTAAGTGAAGCAAGTGAACCGTAGATTTATACAGCTCATACAGTTTAAAAACCTAATGTGCTGATCTCACTAGTAGAGGCTGAACAATATTGTCTTTAGAAATTGTCTGAAAAATCTGTCAAAGCTGTGTGCCAGGTCCCTGAGCTTGTCTGGTAGCGAGTTCCAGACCGTCGGACCAGCAGTCGGCACAAGCGATGGCCATGAGTGTTGAGTCAACAGCTGGGTGATGAGTGATTTGCAGTATGCACAATATCCGTTGTCTGGTCCTTATGAACCTTTTCTTCTGAAAAATTTTCTGAATTCATTTCCGAGTGCCATACTTTTGAAGTCAGTATTTTAGGATATCAGACAGCTTGCGTTAGGAATTTATTTTTAAAAAACTACATACGGTAAGTTTTCTTTAAAGTTTCTTAGTTTATGTTGTTGACGTTGAACTGACTTTCAGGTGCTTTGCAGAAATCACGATGAATAAATAAGCAATTAGCTGTAGTTAAGAAAGCCCTTTCACACATGTGCCAGGTGTTGTTTGAGTAAAAGCTACTTCAGTAAACGTTGAAATCCGGCGCTAGTCTAAGCAGTATTTTGCAATGTACGTGAATGACCAGTTGTTCACCAGTGAAAAATTTTTGATTGAAAAACTAGAAGCATTCGGAGAACTAGTTGTACTAGAGGGTGTACTGCACTCGTGGTTCGTAACTAGGCGGTACGTGATTGTTAGGGACCAACTTAATTCACGATTTCATGGCCGTGACATTTTCCGTGAAATTGGCAGTCTTCCGTGAAAAACGCCGATTTCCGTGAAATCCGTGATTTTTCGTGAATTTTAGTGCTTTTAGTTTAATTTATGACAATCCCAGAGTTTTATCAGCAGCTTTTGTACGGATGTTGCTGTTTGCTACGTGTCGCACTTCAGCACTAAGTAGTTGACATTGACTGTCTTGAGTCTTGACTAAGTGTAGTAAATATTCGTTGTTCTGAAATTTCTTCGTTTGCATTAGCACAGCACCTCGAAATAACGTCTGTGTGGCCCGTGAATTTCCGAAAGTCTTTCCGTGAATTTTCCGTGAAATTTGACACATTTTAAAAATTCTGCCGTGAAATCATGCATTTTTTCCCGTGAATTTGGTTGGTCCCTAGTGATTGTGGTGCATAAAAGGCTGCAAACGCGGCTAATGATGCGCTTGTCATTGAGACGAGATAATCCCGTTTATTCTCAGTCTCACCTGCACTTGCTCAGGTGCCAGAGTGTATTGGGGTGCTGCCGTTCTTGTTTTAAGATGGACCATGCAACTCTGGATAATAGCTTCCATCTTTTATGGACGGACGTAATTATAGATGCGTTGAAACTGGTTACATTAGAGATCATGCCTCACCTAGTTGAATCATGGCTGAGTTACTGGGCCGTCCCAGTTGCCGAATTTGCATTTGCCTCAGACATCTGGCGTTGAAGTGTAAAATATTGTGAAATCGCAGAGATCGATGTGCGGTGGGGGGAGCGAGTGTCTGTACGTGCGTCGCCTGATATGTCTGCCAGTTTTGGATACGACGGACGCAGATATAGTGCGGCCAGCCAGACGGGGCGGGTAAGCGGCTCGCTTTCGTGCGTGTTTGTAGTTCGGCGATGTCGTGCGCGCCGTCTGACCTTCGCTGAGCAGAAATGCCTGAAATGTTCGGCATAGAATCGCTTGTTGACGTGCTTTCTATGGGCTGGGCCGGCTGGCCTAGTACGGGAACGCCGCGACCAGCCAGTTACGTCATCCCGCCGGCATCTCTATAGTCTGTATACTGACTGTCTGCTAGTGCTGTGTCGCCTGCGATTTTTCGGATTCGATCCGATACCGACGTACGTTTGGAAGTTTTCACGGTGTAGGCCGGCCAATGGTTAGCGACCGTAGAGGGTTAGTGTTAGGGTCAGTGTCGGAGTTAGTTCAGCGTTTAGTTCGTACGGTTTCGTCTTCGTCTAAAACAGGTTTTTGGCGGCCGGTCGGAATGGCGAACCCGAACCGTTTTCAGGGTCGGGACCCTGTACTACATGTCACATTTATTGTGCGGCCGTTCTAATAGGCCGCAATACAGGTCTTGCCCGTCTGTCTGTCTGACCGTCTGTTTGTCCCGTACCGTACGGGCTTCTCACAGACATAGACGTTTTAGAACGTGTGTCCACGTATGGCCCACTCATCTTGCTCGGTGATATTAACCTACACTTGGATATCACTGATGATCCTCACACTGTCAAGTGGCAGTCCATCCTTGATAGCCACGATATTGTTCAGCACGTGACATCGCCCACTCATCGCGAGGGTCACATACTCGACGTCGTCGTCACTCGATCGGACTGTCCAGTTAGTGATGTTCGCGTTGAACCGCCGATCCCGACCATGTTGGAGACTGGTGCGCATCTAGGCGTCTGAAACTGAATGAAGACAAGACAGAATTCATGTGGTGCGGGTCGCGTGCCAGTCTCAAGAAGATCGCGAGC
>Ga0056128_1007518_pt1 | contig 13756 bp, 9 predicted proteins | sample WorMetLIZISLAND2_FD_71113 | JGI IMG/M metagenome (GOLD analysis project Ga0056128, IMG submission 71113) | Marine gutless worms symbiont microbial communities from Max Planck institute for Marine Microbiology, Germany - Olavius geniculatus... ... | reverse complement strand
ACTGGCAGCAACTCTGGCAAGTGTATTTTGGACGCGCTGAAGACGGTTAATATTTTTCTGAGTGGTGCCGAAAAGAAGAGAATTAGCGTAGTCTAAGCGAGAGCAGACCAGGGAAGAAGCGACTGATTTGGCCATATCATATTGGCTATAGCTTTATCTTCGTAACGGATATACTGTGGCTTAACGGTGCGAGATAGGGCCTAGGTTGTTATTGATCACTAATAGGAAGTCGCATATTGGCTTTGAAGTAATATAAAAATTATTACCTTGGATGACCTTGAAAGATCATAACGCACTATGGCATGCCAATCGTGCGATATTGTGGCTATAAGGTACGCCGTAGGGGGTCGGCAACGGTACCATTGGATAGGGCGCTAGCAAGATCCTATAGGCTGTCAATAATAACCATGTCTCTATCTGCAGCGGTTTGGCCGCAATTTTAAACGGAATTTTTTAAGCTATAACTGGCCATATCTCGGAAACGGTCACAGATAGGGCCAAGATTGCTATTGATCACTAATAGTGAATCGCATGCGTTTTTTTCAAAAATAAGATGAAAATCATTGACCTTGAATGATTTTGAAGGTCAGTACTGCAACAGGAACTGTATAAACTGTAGCGCGTTTTCGCTAGCGACAGCTGGGCTTTCTTGTTATTTTTTCGTTTACATCGTTTACTGATTTACATCGACAGACTACCTCAGGACTCGGAGATTTAAATCAGCGTCCCCCGGATCACTATGGCCTATATAAGGATAATCCCAGGGTTGCTGATCGCGCAGGTGGTCATCACGGCGTCCGGATTAATTAGAATCAGCGTAAAACAAGCCGATGCCGAACGGCCGTTTAATGTAATTTTTTTGCTATTAGCGTGTGCCGAGTTGTACGATATGGGACCTATAAAAGGTGCATTTATCGCACGGATATAAAAACATGTACTGCTGCTATTTTGCACAGGCTCTATTATTATAAAAAAATTATTCACCACAGTGGCAGAGAAACGAAACAAAAAAACTTAACTAGGTGCAAACTAAAAGACTTAATAGACTCTGAGATACTTTTTATGCCACGCTCAATTGGAGTGAAATTGTGGCTCGTTATAACACTCCAGACACTGTGGCGAAAGATGAAATTATGCGTAAAGCATGTGTTATGAAATAAGAGCGTTAAGCCTCGAAAAGAATTAATTAGGCATAGAGACCCAGCTCAGTCAGCAGTCGTCTTTATTTGATAAATTCGCAAATCTAATAACACTCTTGCAGCACTTTTTGCGAAATTAAAAAATAATTTGCTTTACATAGGCCCTATTTGCTCGTAAGTAGATTAAAAATTAACTTAAAATAATTATGGAGTCAGTATGGCCGCTAATAAACAATCTAGGCTATCCGCCTCAATTTGGCGAGTTGCTCGCCAACATTTTGTGCATTTTATAAATTTATTTAAGGCCTACTAATTATTTACTTTAAAAATCTACTCATTGACCGTTCGGAAGACGCGCCTGTAAACAAATGCGGCATTGGTGACGTTTGCATGTATCTTGGACGATAATATCAGAAATGAGCCTATAACGGTTAACTCAACTGTGTCTAGTTTTCCCGCAGTGTTTTGCTTTCTGTTATTGCATGCAAGATGTCTGGCGCCGATATCCGATCGGTGATGCGGGCGGCGCACAGCGACGTACAATCAATTGAAAGCACATAAGCGGCATGCAGACTACTCCAGAGTCCGGAGTTCTTCCTGGTTTACGGCTTACGAGACTACATCGAAGCTATAATAGCGACGTTTATCAGTAGACTAGAGGATGTCGCGCGCACGTCTGACCCAGCAAATAGTATCTATGGACCATTTATGTGCGTGCGTTCCGTAGAATGCATCTCACGACGATCGTTTTACGCAACGGCCTTACTTTAGGCTTATGTGACATTTCCAGCAGCTCTCAAAACTTCTTCGTGCACTGCACTGAAATTTTTAACAGCTTTATTAAATTAAAAACTTTTGACAGAAATGACAGTTAATGTTTCTGATGTCGCTTGGTTAGCCGGATGTACTTCATCTGCTTGAGTAGAGTACAATTTGGATTTTTTAGATTTTCTTTGTTTTTTAACTAATTGGCGTACTTAGTCGAAAGTGAAAAGTGAAGTGTATGTGGGAATCGAATTAAAGCGCTTCTTTACTTTTGGCACTGCAGACGTATTTTTATTGGCGATCATTCGCTGTGTCTGCTTTCCGTGTTTATTTCGAGTTTTTCTATTGTCTGCCAAACTAAGCCGCGCGGTTACAAATATATTTACTTATTGATTTTATACAATACAAATACGTATCGGTTCCGGTCGTATTGGCAGTGGATCGATATTGTGGAAGACGATGTGGGGGGGAGGTCGAGGCACTTAGACGCGGCGCATTGAACTATCTGGCGCTGCAGCAGACGACCTGTGTCGAGACATAGCACCCCATGAGACTGTCGGCAAATCTATGGCACTTCCCGTCGCGTACGTCTTACATATGTGTGAATGATTTATTCGTCTTATTTTCTACCGTATCGAGTCTAGCTGACCATTTGTCCGGTGTGCCCATGTCAGTTGTAGGAATCTTAATGACATCTCCTGGCATAAACCGCTTCTTTCCTCCCCCAGCATGTTCTCGGGCTTTTCTATCAGATTCGTATTGTTGTCGCCGACGCTGCGCAACCTTTGTCAGCACGCTATCGCTGTACTGGGAGTCGACCGGATATATTAGGCCTACTACTTTTGCACATTTTTTTCTGAAATCAGCAACAGTGTCGAAGGCGAAAACTCTCTCCAAACACTTTGAACAAAATTTTGTTTAAAATAACGTGTTTCACGAAACATACTTCTGATGTTTTATCTGGTTTAAAATAACAAAGTTATCGTCATTAGTATCGGTATTAGTGTTAGTATTAGTATTAATGTCTTCCGACTTAAGGCATTTTATCATTTGTTGGTATTTGAAGTGCAATGAAGCGTGTAAAAAGCTATAGCTATAAGCTGATACACGTAGCCCCAACTTGGCAGGAGACTAGAGGGAAAATAAAAGAACGGGGAAATTGCTTTTTACTGTACAGTATATACGGTTTGAAACTTAAGATGTTTCGTTTGTTTCATTTATTAAAAGTTTAGATGTTTGACATGAAATCAAATACGCTCTGAAACGCTTAATGAAGATTAGCCTTGTTGTCCGTACTTTGACTTACTTAGATTTAGATTTTGCTATTTGACATAAAGTTATTAATTTTAAAACCAAGTATTTAAACAAATGTGGTAAAGATATATTGACGTAATATGCTACGCCAATGAAATGTACACTCAGAGATATCGCTGTTACTTCCAGACTCAGGTCAGCATCAATGTAACTTGTCTCCGATCTGTCACTAAAACTAAACGTTGCACATTTTCTGTTCTGTACTGTTTGTTAAATTACCAGTAAACTGAAACAATATAAAGATTGTCAATTTTGTAACCGTACTTTTCTTCTCCTATGTTTTTTTATCGCTGACGTTCTGAAGGTTTTTTGTACTTTCGTATAAATGCTATATTGTTTCTGCTATAGCCATATACTGACGTCGTGCGTTTCACTGTCGTTTGGCGGCAGGTCAATAATGTGCATCGGGACGCCGCCTATGCAATTGATCACTCAGATTATCGACGACAGTGCTGCCGTCTGTCGGCCGGGCATGATGAAGATGGATCAGTTAACTTCTGACAGTTGTATTTGCCGTCTCATAGAATCTCAGTCACGTCCTACTGACCGCCAACTATTTATTATTTGTAGCATCACGTCGGCCAGACGACACTGATATATCATGATAGATAAATTTGTGCTTAGCGAGAAAACATTCAGACAGTTTAAACGGCTGAGAGTTCGGACAACAAAGCTAAGCTTCATTAAGCGTTTCAGAGCGTCTTTGATTTCGAAAATAATCATTAGCAGTGGTAGTAACAAAAATAGCGTCGTTTTAAAATGACATTGACTTCGAATGTTTCAAGCGGTTGCTAAGTTGCTGAAACGGTTGTGCGGCGCATTGGACTTATCTATGAAGTCGCAGCTTTTGTGTGCTTTTTGCTTACTTACTTACTTACTTAATTACTTAATTATTTATTTCACGGTAGGAAGAAATTTACATAACTGTTCTCTTTTGTTAGTTTAAACTGGATCGCGGTGCATTGCGTACAATCTATCTCACAAAGGAATGCGGAATAACTCGGGTAGTAGGCCTACTAGGCGATTACGCGTGCATCAGTCGACTGGATTATATTACTAATAGCACTGTTTTTTTCTGAAATCAACAACTGTCAAAAACAAAAACTTTTTAAAACATTTAGAACAGAATTGTGTTCAAAATAAGGTGTTTCACGAAAAATACTTTTGATATTTTATCTGGTGAAAAGTAACGTAGTTGTTAACATTAATATTAACACTAGTATTAGTTTTAGTATTATCTCGGGTGGCCGACAATTAGTATCGAACCGACATTAGTCGCGTTTTGCACAAGACGTCACGGCGGCGACTTGGTGAAACCGTAGGAGACGATGCCTGCCAAACGCCGAACCGCCAGCATGGTGGCGGCAGCGATCGATGGCTGCGGGAACGTCTCAACCAACCCGACTATGGGCTCTGTTATCGTCCTGGTACCCGATACGACCCCCCTCCTCCCATGCATCGGCATCGTTCGTTGTCACCGTCTGCTGCATAGCAGCGTCACTCTGAAAGCACTCTCTTTTGTTTCGCCGCAAGCTGCGTGACGTGCTTCGCTTGCGTGCCCGTCCCTTCTGTCCGTTTGTCTGTCTGTCTGTCATTGTCAATGACAACGCGTGCACAGTCGCGATCTAACGGCTTTCTTCTTCTGCTATCGCCAACGATTCACTCCGTTTTTATGCTGCTTCGGAATCAATATGAGCGAAACATGCAGTTCTTCTAAGCAGCCAGTCTTTCGGTCTCAGACGGCGTCGAATAACATAATCTTGACTGTACACAGTCGTCGCGTTCCACAAACTGGGACACACAGTCACATCATTGGTTATTGATCGCTGTAATGATCTGTGATGTAAACAAGACTGTTAACTTAGCACTGCCTACGGGTAGCCGCGGTATCACGCACATACGAAAAAAACGCAATATATCTATGTGACCTTAACTTTTGACCTATGATCTTTGTATTTAATAGGCTTCTAGAAATTCTCAAGGCACATTTTCACGTAAAATATCAAGCGCAGCGGTTCATGCGTTATCGTGTTCACAGAAGAAATTTGGCCACGATGCTGAAACAACACCGTCGTAGCTTTTGCGCGCAGTAGGTCTAACACGACTTATTGTCAAGGTCATTTTTTCATGTAGCATCAAATGGTTTAGCATATCCCGGTTACACAGTGCAACACTGCATACCATGGTACACATCTATAGACTATAGCTATCAGAAATGAACGTTTTAACCCAGTAACGTGTGAGTGGTCATAATAATTAACTTGTAGTTATGCCATTGCATTTTAGGCCCTTCTTGGGCGTCTTGAGCGTAAGCGTCGAATTGACAAAATAGGCCTACCATAAACATGGCACTGAGCGCTAGCTAAGGACCATTGTTACTATTCCTAGAACGACATAGACACAGAACCGTTGCGCAGTCTGGCGACAGTAAAAACTGCAGGAAACTATTATAAGTCAGTCGGGCGAGGCGCAATGTATGACCAAGGTAAGCCTAAAGGCCGGGCCGTGATGGTTGGCTGGTCTCCGAGGGGCTTAGACGTGTCGTGTTAAAACAATATCGGCGTGTCGCAGGGCGGAGTCTTCTCGGCTGCCTGCTCGGTACGATGACTGATGATTGCGGCTGGCTGATGTCACTGCGTTCTAGTTCTGGAACGCCTGAGCGCTTTCGCCGACGTCGACCGCTGCTCTGACGGAGATAATTGCCGTGCAAGTCGTCCGCGCATCCATCTTTGTCCGAACCTAACTTCCGCTCTGAACGACTCCTCGCATATTGCATGCTTAAAGCGAGTCAACCGGCTGATCTCTGACCTATCGGCGACGCTTAGCGGCGACGTGGTCCTGTCGTTGTTGATGTATCGTTTGAAGTTCGTCTCGAGTCCTGGCTTTGCACAATATTTCGCAGCAAAGTCGAGTCCTGCAGTTCAAAGTGAACGATTAATAGGCTTGAAGTTCATATTTGTAACTGTGCAGTGTATGATGGATGAAAAAACTGGGAACAATCCATCGTCATATGTCAGCTGACTGCAATCATTTATGTACTTAGCTGTTTGCTGACAACGGTGAGTGGTGACGATCACAGTGATGACGATAATGATCAGAAACGAATTATTGCAACAAACTCAAGCTCAGAGTGATTATCGATTGATGATAAATTGTAAATTTTATCTATTTAGCCTACATGTCAGTGCCTCAGTGCCTGTCAGCAATTTGAAATAACCACTTCGCAACACCAAAATTATCTCCATGCCGTTGAACAGAGTTGATATTCATTCTGAAGTGAACACAAAAAAAGAAAGAAGAACTAACTCAACTGAGCAACGAACACTAAACCTTGAATAAAAAAGCGGCGCATTTTGCTAATAATATTATTCATCTAGGAAACAAACCAGTATGTTACTTTGCAGTGACGCAAACAAAACTATTTTTCCAGACCAAGACCATTTTTTTCTAAGACTCATGACAAACTTCAACCGCTGACTGTTTCGCCCATCCATGATCCGTCTGTGCTTCAAAGGACATTCATTTAGGCCTATGATTTGTTTGGTTCATACAGTAGTCATACAGTCAGTCAGTCAGTCAAACACTATTTATCGATCAGTCAATGTCACCAGAGGTTTATAGCTGGAAAAAGCTGGAAAATGATACATTATATCAAAAAAACTAAAAACGACTAAAATATAGTTAACAATTTTTAGTGACAAGTAATTTGAGCTAATGCTCACGAAACGCGCGACAGCTGATATCAGTTTCTTTTCGCAGGTTTTTTCAGCCATCTCGTTGCAATTCACTCTTGAAGTGTGCGTTGCAGCTGAAAATCGCAAAAATAAATTACAGTTTTTTATATTGGGAATTCGAAATCATCCACGCTGATGCCCCTTACAAGCTTGTCAGCAGTTCTTGTTACGATAAGCACCAAGTTACTTGACCAGAAGTTTTTTGGGAGGCTAAAGAAGCACTAAATTAATTTATGGCGGATCTTACTCTCTCTAGATTCCCTGGGTGTGAACTGTAAAATACCTCCGTCACCACTTCATTCGACGCCGCAGCCTCTTCCCCTTCCCCCCTTAGAAAATTTTCTGCTGGCCCCCATGAGTAATGATGCCGTCAACCATCATTAGGGACAATGCAGCACTTGACTAAGATTGACGTGCGAGAAGTACGAGCCGACGTAGAGAGGGGTTAACATTGAAGGCGGTGTGGGGGATTGCGTAGTGTGTCCAAGGGGGATAGACGCCCCTGCTCGTTGTCCTGGTTTATTTTTAGTGAATAGTGATTTCGGCGTGATTTGCTTTTGAAATGTATGTCGCAGCCCAAACATCATAATAAACAATTAATAAAACCTCTTTTCGCTGTTCGAGGTCATCCAAGGTCATTGCACGACTTTTATTAGTGTCTCGCACCGTTTCTGGCATACGACGACTTATTGGCTAAAAATCGAAAAGTTCGCCGAGTAAATAGGTCTATATATATGCAGCATTTGCATGTTGCTTTGGCTGGCAGTGGCTGTTGCAATTTTGCTGGTTGACAATTCTGAGCAGCTGGTGCGGCGACGTCGGCGCACTCGGCCGAGGGTATAGGGCCGGCCTATGTAACTGGCTGCGTAAGTGTCACGTCTTGTTGCTTTATTCCCGGTCGTGGCACCAACACTGATTTCCTGCTTCGGCAGCTGTAGCGGAAGCAATATGTACGTGTCGGCCGGCGTGCTAACTAATTGTGCTAGTTGTTACAGTCCAAGATGTCGTTTTCTCTCCGCTAGGTGTCGCCGCTGTGAACACTGACTTACCAAGAACTACTGATTTATTATGTTGCTTTCACGTTGATTTATCTTTCTCGGGTGTATGGATCTCTTTGGGTATAAGTTTAGACAGTGTGGCGTGAACTCGGCATAGGACTAACTACGGGAAAGTTTAAATACCTCGATGTAACGAGCGTTAACTCTAACCACAATGAGGAAACCATATCCTACTCATTTTCCCGGATCTTATATATTTTAACGCCGCTTTATTCCGCTTGGTTTTCTCTCTCATTCTATAGGTCTATCTTATCTTATTACTTTCTTTCGTCTCACTTTCGCTATGCCTGAAAGCGGCAGTTAGTTTAAAGATAGGTTTGCTTTGATATTGCATTGTCTTGAGCAAGAATACGGCGTCACTTATTAAAATGTCATTAATGTCGGTTTTACAGTTGTACGGCGACGGTAAATAATCCGCATACGTGGCGAAAGTACGGGTCAGTTTGAAGTTTAAATGTTCTGTGACTCTCCCACATTTGGGGGTCATGGCGTTTAACCTTTAATAGCGGCCACTGCTTAACTATTTGAATAAATATATTTACGAAATGCGAATTTGGATCGGGATTTGCAAATATTTGGATCATTTGAAACTATTTGCGTTAAATAGCTTACTTGGTGGATTTAGAGTAAATGCAAACGCGTTTTACATCTGGCGGATTTACAGCGGGATTATTGTGTTCGTTGTAGAACGGCGCCGCGTGATGATGCGAGAACAGCCAACGGCCAGTCGCTGTAGCCTGGCGCCGCCCGCTCGTAATGTCGTTACGCCGGTGACGCTAAAATATTGAGCACCGATTTGTAAATTAAATTTGCTTTCCGGTCGGAGCGGCCGCACGGCCCGTTAAATGCTTTGCGCCTGTCCTCGCTCTTCTGCTTGGCGACTGAGCGAGGTCAAGGTGAAATGCCGCCAATGTCCGCCCCGTCTTGTATATATTGCCCTAGCAACGGCGCAGCATCAGCAGCAAGCAGCGTCTTCACGGGGAGACCTGTGAGCCCGCTGGATTGCGCTTATTGTCTTGTTAACGGCCGCCGATAGCCACTTTATCGTTGTGTCATTGCAATACTGTAACAGATAGCTGACGCCCGCCACTGCCGACGTTGCTATAGTTGATACGACTAATACAAGCCCGATGAGGAGCACTTCCTACCGCGCTTTCACGTGAATTTTGTCAAGCGTTCTCTATTTGAAAAAAAATTCGTTGTGCAGGGTCGGCTGCAACATTTGCGTTTACTTACAACGGGACATATTAATATTAATATTATAGTGTAGTCGTGGCCTGTAGTCGGTGGGGATTTATTTTTTACACTAACAACAGCATTATCGCCTTGAATGTTTCTTGACGAAGTTCTGGTCATCGTCGTCGTCGTCGTCGACGCGAGACCGGCGGCACCTCAGAGCTTTGTATCTGTATGTTCCTGACGTGGTCAATCACTGGCTGATATTAATGGCTCAGCATGGCACATTTAACAGACGCCCGTCATTCTCCTACGACGTCTTCAAAGTTGCGATCGACGCTGCAATACGCTGTTTTTTGACGCGCTACAGAGGCGTCTATGGCTCGGTTATCGTCCGTCCTTCTGTTCGTACATCCGTCCATTTGTTCGTCACGGATGTATTGTGGTTAAACGGTGCGAGATGGGGGCTAGATTGCTATTGATCACTAATACGAAATCGTGTACGCCTTTTCACATAAAATGAAAATCACCTTGAAGGTCAATACTGCAACAGGAACTGTATAGACTGCAGTGCATTTTCCCTAGCGACAGCTGGTCTTTTTTATATTTTAGCTCGAGCCATAAAATGCGTTATGCTTTCTCGTACGTTAGTTACCTAACTTTTGCTTATTTGCACTAAAGATGCAATCTGTATGCATATGTCAGCTGTGATCAGGGGCCCAACGGTGGTTAAATCGACATTTCTTTGTCGTAACTCAGTAATGTAGCGTCGTAAGTTATTTGATACTGGGATTAACCAGAGAACATTTAGAAAACTGCTAAGGGATACCTGCAGCGGTTAAACTGTTTTTGGTTTCTCACAGGAACTCTTTACTGTAACATGACGCTCATCTGTCAACTGTTTTTAATTCAGAATTAACAAACAGTAAAGATATATTGGCATCTAGAGCCATTTAAAGTCAAATACAGCACGCCAACGTTTTGCCAAACTGTTTTGTTCATATTTGTTCTTGGAGGTCAAGAGTTTCAGTGTAACACTGATCTGACGAGTTTTTTGGCACAGAACACGCATTAAACGAATATCTGCACGCATGTTAAACTGTTTTTGGTTTCTCTGAAAAAAAACGTAAAGTCCTTCCCGCGCCTTACGGCCCATAGGGCTGCGCTGATCTCCGTTTCCTAAGGCCCTCAACCAGACACCAGTTTTTACACTGCGAGACCACGGATACGGGGCCAGTGTATCGCGCGGTGTGCCTGTTTGGTTTCTCTCTATAGCTATTCTATTAATAACGTAGGCCTACAGTGTCCATGTAGTAATGACGAGAGGTCACAATATCGTTTACTGCCAGGAAAATAAGGCAACGGTGCAATTGGTGACTTGACAGTAGAAACAGCTGCCGCTACTGCCGCTATTACTAAGACCATAGATGCGGCAGTCAGACGCAGAACAAACTTTCATTGCACATAACTTCTGCTTCGTCACTTCCGGTTTACAGACAGCGTCTCACTTCCGTCGGTCATACCAGACCTACTCATCTGACACATTTCCTAATGTGGTCCTGGAAATAGTGCATATTGTCTAGGCCACGTTAAGCCTCGTTAAACTTCTCTGTGGTCGTCTGCGGTCGTGCTTTTTAAACTGACAAGTTTCGTTAACGCAAACCTGGAATTCAAGAGTTACTTCTGATGATGTTTATGATAGTATTGCAACCAAGACTTTGGAATTATTAGAAGATGCAGTGCACGTTCGAGTCGCAGCACTGTTGGCGAGTGGTTTGAATTGATGACGAGAGTTTGACCGGGTCATCTGTTGTCACTGTCGCCAGTGCATCGTTTGCACTACGCTTTGGCCTACTAGAATTATGAGAGGAACTTAACGACGTCCTTCTTCGTGAAATATGAAGGGCGCGCGACGGTTTCGTTAAAGGTCGCTCGCTGGCTAGCGGTTGTCCATGCGGTGGAATGACGTGTGACGGGCCGGCCCGGCGGTGGCGTGGATGACATACGGCGGTGACTGAGTAGCGTTGGAACGGCAAGGAGCGCACTCTGACAGACTCCGTCCGTCCGTCCGTCGCGTCGCGTGGCGTCGTTTGTCGCGCTCCTAATCCGGTTAAGTCAAAGGGCGGCCGAGTGACCGCGCCCGACAGGCTTGCAGCGACTATGGGTCGGGATTCAGGGCTGGTCGGCGTGTGGGCGGTAGTAGTACGGCTACTGTCGTGGTTGTGGTGGTGGGCTATAGTCAGGTGATTGAGATCCGTCCGCTCTAGACCGAACGCTGCGCCACGAATATGCCACATTGAGACGCTGAAGCTCCATCTCCTTTTCTTCTAGTGTTTCGTCGTCTCGATGTTGCCACTTTTGCACTTGGCTATAGCTTTGCAGCCGCGTCTGTTATTACGGGATTGGCGTTGTTATAGGCCCTTACTCTATCCTATAACGGGAACATTGCTTATCATTGCTTATGCATATATAACGATAATAACAAACAAACATTTTGGTAAAATTGAAAAAAGCATTCCAGACCAACATTGCAGTGAATGGTCTGTATGACACTAGACTGTTGTTATAACGCAGTATAGTGTCATATGAATCATTCATCGCAATGTTGGTCTGAAGCGTTTTTTTTCATTTACCTAATTTTTTGTTGTTATCGTTAGTTTTTGTTTACATTTATATTTCACAAGGTAGTGTAAAAACGCATTTACCGTGTGGTAAAATGTATAATAATCACATTATTGCAAATTGTTTGCAAAATGTGCCAGTGAAAGAATTTTAAAAATCGGTCAATAATTAGCGAAAATATGGACAAAAGTAAAGTGGCACGTTTTTATGGCCCACGGTGTACATCCATTTCGTCACAATTCACACCTCTGTGGCCAAAAAGCACAAAAAGATACTAAAATCCATATTGTGGGGTTTAAGGTCATTCAAGGTTATCAATGTTAATTTCACTAAGAAGCTGGTCGCCAGTGCTTGTTGTAATAAGCAGCATATTTGTGCCTATCTGCAACCGTTTTTACGCCACACAAGCCAATAGCGAAAAAATAACCACTTTCTAGACGGGTACCCCTCTTTTACACCCGCGTGCACAAGCCTCTTTGAACGTAGGGGGTCGGAATTTGGACCGCTAAAATTTACATTTAATGGCGAAAATTTTATATGCAGCTTATCTGGGTCTACTTCCAGCCATTTCAGCGCAATTTACTCTTGAAATGCGTGTTGCAGCCCGAAAATAGCGAAAAAATCACTAAACCCCCTATTTTGGAGGTTCAGGGTTATTTAAGGTCATTTATGTTGACAGCACTAAGAAGCTCTTCGCCAGTGTTTGTTATAATACGCATCATGTCTATGCCTATCTGCAACCATTTTCACGCTAGACCAGCCAATAGCGAAAAAATAACGTTTTTTAGAGGGTGCCCCTCTTTCCCTCCTCGTTCGAGGGGATCTCCGTCACCCAACCGCATAAAATTTTGTCACGAAATACTAGAGACCCTAAGCTGTCATATGGTAAAAACTAGAACTCTCTATCTCACCTAGTCTTGGATCGGTACCGGGTCGTGACAAGACAGGACAGATGGACAGACAGACGGACACCAAGACAGAATTAGCATAACTGATACGCGCTATATGCTAGCTCTCGCGCGTAAAAAGCGAAGCAAGTTAGTGTCGTTTAATACATATGCGCTGTGCAGAACACAGTGAAAACGTGTAGTTAAAGATGATAGGCTCCATTGTCTGCATTCTTGTTGTACGTTTTCGTATTACAACTTTTTGTGCTGTGCATTTTTATTATGCTCGTATGGTCCAAACAGCAAAAATAAATGATAATTTTCTAAGTCACTTTTGGTGAAACGTGCAACAGGAAGAACGTCCCACTTCTCTGCCGTGAAACAGAGCTACAAAAGGAGTCGGCCGAGACGGTTTACAAGAGGAAATTGGCTACAAATTAGCTCTTTTGATCCAACGGATCGGCGACGGCCAATTTCCATGTTCTCGAAATTATTTATTATACAGAGTGACAAGAAAAGTAGCGGAGAGACAATGTCACTTGCTGTTGGTCAATAACAAAATTATGATAAATTAAAAATGCATAATATACGTTTGTTTTAGCGCTTTTTAATTTTTGTAATGCGAGTGGAGCAAAAATGTCCAGTGGAATAAAAAAAAACCTTGGTCGGTTTTTGTGTAAATCTAGAGAAGCCGTTTTATGAATTTTTCTCACTATGAATGGGGCACAAGATGAAGCAGTGCGATTGCTAAACTGGAATTTGTTTGGCATCTCGTTAAACGTAGGTTTTCGAGAATTATTTCTAAATTTAATTTTACTTTGTTGGAGTAATAGGCCCTACATGTATTAGTATTCCACAATTAAAGTAAACTAAACCCAGTTATCACTGTTTATTAGCTACAGTTAGTGAGTATGTAAAGTTATGCGCATTATTGTTTAAATGTCCGCAGCCGATTCACGTCGCAGCTGCTCAGCCACGTCAACAGCAGCAACAACGTACAGTACGCCGTGCGTCGACGCTGATCGGGAAGGCTACTAACGTGAGCGGAACTAACCTTACAG
>Ga0056128_1007514_pt1 | contig 13757 bp, 9 predicted proteins | sample WorMetLIZISLAND2_FD_71113 | JGI IMG/M metagenome (GOLD analysis project Ga0056128, IMG submission 71113) | Marine gutless worms symbiont microbial communities from Max Planck institute for Marine Microbiology, Germany - Olavius geniculatus... ... | reverse complement strand
AACCCTGCAGGAGTTAAGCCACGCTGCCCTAGATAGGCAGCGGTGGGCAGCGATAGTAAGAATGGCGTCAGACACCAACGGGCATTGAGCCCACGGTTGTCGATGATGATGATGATAACTTACATCTGAGATGGGACGTGTAAGCTTGGGTGCGGAAGCGGCAGGAGCTATGGTTCTCTGGCTGCTGGAAACTGACTGTTGCTGCTGCTTGACAGTGCTGGTAGTACCAAGCCTCTGAGATGCTGGGATCCTCTGAGCCAATCCTGCCGGATGGGCTGACACTGCTGCTGCTGCTGTAGCCTGTAGTGCGACTGGTTTCTGAGGCTGTCTCTGTCACACAATACAATATGCAATATCATTATTATATTTTTAAATACCCCCGTAGCAAAGGTTCCCGGGGGTTAAAACCAAAAAAAAGTTAAAAACAAAATGCCAAAGTGACTAGAGATCTGGTGCATCGTCGGGCTGCACAAATGTTTCGCTGATCAGAATAGTGTTAAATCGTTGTAATACAACAGAAACGCATTGCCAAAAAGTGGTGTCGCTTGGGTCTCCCGTGACTGTGGTTGACCGACCACCCACAGCATTCAAAAAGTCTGTTGCTGATGAGTGGGTTGTGCTGTGGGTTTCAAACGCCAGAGGCTGGAAGATGTGAGTGGCTGGCAGATTGGCGTACTTAGAAGTTTTCCTGCTCACTGCAGCCTCGACCAGCAGACTAGGATGACATGTGGACATACGAGTCTGCCAGTGTGCTGACTACCGTGACGTCCCAAGTCAGCGGCTTACCAGCTTGCCAAGAAGTCATGGTAAGTCCATCCGAGCGCCTGCCGTCAGTTCTTGTCAAGTGCATGGCTCCTTCATCACTGAAACACTGGCTGTAGTCGGTGACCATGCTATGACGTCATTGATAGCATGATGTCTGGTTATCTTGCTTGGTACTTGTTTACAGACCGAGCCATGAAGGACGCGAGTGTCTTCTGGCGATGCGCAATATGGGCGACACAGACGCTGCAACCAAGATGCAAAGCGACTGCCACACGGACTGCGTCGTCAGAAAGTCTCAGTTCACAGCCAGAGATGGGCAGTGCTAAAAGCCAGTCTCCGCTGTGAGGTGTGGCAGCGGCAAGGAAGTTGGCTGTCTGCTGTTGCTCAGAACAGTGCTCAGACCTCTCAAATAGTCTGAAAATGTATTTCAGACACCGGGCATAAGGAAAATGAAAAAGCAAGCTGTGAAACAGTCTACATACCTGCATTAAATTCTGGCGTTGCTGAACAGCAACGGTCGCCTTCGCCTTCGCTACGACCTTCCTACTGGCAAGCAATCGCATCTGTTTGGCTGACGGCTGCATATCGGCATCCAGTCCTCGATCAGAGGGTCGTTTGATTCCCAGCTTCACCATGTTGGACTGCGTCTTGACTGACACTGGTGGTGGCACTGAAAATCTGCGCGCACGCTCAGCAAGCTTTTTCTTTTGTTCAATCTCTTCAGCCGACTGCGGGGGTGCAAGAGCCGAGGGCTTGGGCTGGTTGGCTCTGTTAACAGCAGGTGCCGGCCTATTCCTGTGCAAACCAGCATAAGCAAGTAGGCAATAAGTTTATATAGCATGCTAAGTTAGCCAGGCGCAGTAATTCACAACTGCTAATGTAGTTTACAGACTAAGCTGAAGTTTCAAAAAAGACCGCTGAAAAAATGGACAGACAACACCAACGACTAGACTGGACTGAGCAGATGCTGTTAGACTGTCACAAGGCAGTGTGACATGAAGCAAGATTGTACCTAGTCCCAACAGTTGCTGGCCAAGGAACAAAAAAGATTTCAGCATGTGTTTGTCAGAAAAAAACTACGTGAATTATAACAGTAAATCTAAGTGCAGCACACAAATTCCTGAGAATAAAGAACAAATGAATCACAAAATGAAAGAAATGGTACGAATGATGAATGTCATAGAGATGTGAGACACATCATTTAATCATCTATTTGCTCAGCAAATAGAAGTAAACAGTTGCTAACACAAAACCAGTAAGCTGGACAGCAAGGCTCCTAAGAACACCGACCTTGAACCTAAGACTATGTGAATCAAAAGCACTGGAGAAAACTATAGTTAAGTCCACATTGACAACAGAATGCTTAATGCTCTATAGACATATCTGCTTAATGCCCTATAAATACATCTGTTAACAATCATCATAGAATATGTTGCAGGATCTAAGAAAAGTATCGAGAGACTAATCATTTGCCAGCTGATGATGTGTATTTCATATGCCCTGGCACATAAGCATACTTCCTCAAAAATATTACTAGTATCAGCTTGCAATCTTTCTGAGATATTCTGCAAACACATCCCCTTATTGGAGATTGTACCTGAACAAATCATTATCACCATCATCTAAACATAAAGGCACACAAAACAATGCAGCACTCACCTAACACCAGGAAACTGCTTCAGTCGGTTTTGTCGGAATCCCACTGGTGCTCTGCGGTCATCGAGCCATTCCGGTCCTTTGCGACTGTGGATGACCGTCTCAATGGGCTGACCCACGATCTCCGGATCGCTGTAGAAATCCGTCCGGAAATGCAGCTGATTTCCCTCACCCCTGCCAAAGTCCACGTAACCCGGCAACGGGGACTGCAACGATGATGCTGGGGTGCGGATAGTGTTACCATCGAACGACGGCCGGTCACCACTCGCGGGTGTCATCAGTCTCTGATAGACCATGGGTTGGCCTGGGGGATGTTGCTGTTGGCCCACGGGAGGGGTTGGCAGCAGAAACTGGGGCTGCTGCGGAGTCAGAGGTTCCACATTCCTATACATCGGCTGAACGGTGGCCGATCTCATAACATTCACGCCCTGCGGCTGCTGCTGCAATGGCTGACTGACAAAATTCTGACTCGGGAAATTCGGCTGGACGGAAAACACGGTTGGCTGGTGTAGAGAGACTCCTGACTGACTGGGCTGCATGGGAGTGTACACTTGCAACTGTGGTGCGGGCTGAGTGGGATAGGTCATGGTAGGTCCAGCAACCGTGATGACCTGAGCGGCCTGCTGTGGTAGTGAGGACATCGGATGTTGCTGTGGCATCCGCTGAGGTGAGACAAAAGTAGCCGGAGCGCTATGAACGGTGACTGGCGGTGCTATAAGCCTTGGTTCGACATGTCGTGGCTCCATGGGTCTCACCTGAGGCTGCTGCTGGGTCACAAACTGTGGCCTCTGTCCTGCTCTCGCACACGCAAACCCAGAAATAAATAGATATCCACTCCAGCCCTTTTATAATATATACATATTACGACTCTAAACTCACCTGTTCACCAAATCTTTTTTTTTCTGGCTATTTCACGACCGGATTCCACCTAGCCTGTCTCTAGTGGACTTAGCAGCAGCAAAGTCCCGAGTTGATTGTTTGATTAGCTTCCAGTATACAATATTCAGCATAACTCGATAAACATAAAGCAGAAAGGTTAAAGGTTGTCTATAGCTCCGAATGGTAACCCATCAAAGACCTATGGAGCATCACCTGCTATATGGCACCACAGTGTTAACTGGAACACAACACAGGTGAACATGCCCCACCTTAACACTAACCAAACAAACTGGTACTCGATTTACCTCCCCTGTAGGGATAAAGGGCTGAGTTCACCTTGGTGCTTGGTAATATACTGAGATGATTTACCTGCCAGCAGACAGAAAATGATGTCTTTTGAACATCTTGCAACTAGTTTGTAACGCGAGTGTCACATGGTTCCCACTCTTTTAACGACAAAAAATCCACAACTTTTAAAGCACTTTCCAGGACCACCATGAAAAATTGTTTAAATATAATGTACTGGCACCACAAATTTCAAAGTAGCCCTAACAGTAATCTGTGATTGAAGCGAGCAGAAAAAAGATTTCCATCTAAGCCTATGAAAATACGCGTGACAAGAATATTTTTCCAGGACTTTCCAAGTCCTGGAATTTTCACAAAATATCCAGGCTTTCCAGAAAGCGTGGAAACCCTGGTGTCATCTCTGTAGCAAAAATGTCTTTGCAACCAATGACTCATGCAATTACAACTTTTAGTGGCAACTGTGCTGGATATGCGGCTCTTTAATCTCATATAAACCAACACATTGTGGTATCCAGTTTCCAATCTTCAACAAAGTTTAATCTAGTCACAGAGTATTTCATGATTTGATATTATGAATGATTTGCACCAGAAAACACACAGACAAATAATTACATGATTTGAACGACAGCAAAGACAATTGAATACAACAAGAAATTTGAGCTAATGCTCACGAGATGCGCAAAAGCCTATAGCAGTTCCGGTTCAGAAGTTTAGCTGAAAATTGGGGTGTTCATGCTAAGTTAATATACAAATACTAAATTCTCTGTCTGGATCGCATAACGATAGTTCTGTGGCGCCACCTTGTGAATGATATAGACTTGTGTCGCAGCCTGAAATCACCAAAAAAAATCCATAAAACCCCCTATTTTGGCGTTCAAGGTCATTCCAGGTCATCGAATTCGATGCCAATTGAGAGCCAGCGTGTGACTTCCTATTAGTGACTAATAGTAACCTAGGCCCTATCCCGCACTGTTACTGAGATACAGCGACTTATTGGCCAAAAATCGCAAATTTTCCCTACCCCCCTCTCATTTAGCACCCTTGTTTGAGGTGACCCCCTTCGAATTTATGGAAAAGCTTTACGGTTCCTGAAACTAGAGTCTTTCAGGCAGCCAATGGTGAAAATTTGGTAATTCTAGCTTGCACCGCTTTTGACTGATCCACCCGTGTGACAGACAGACAGACAGAACTGCTGAAAGCAGAAATTACTGACAGCAGTAGCTGCTTTCGCACGTAAAAACCAAGCAAACCTTGGTGGACAAAAAGTGGCCGATTATTATCCCTTTGTACACTCTGATAGACGTAGTTGGGCTGACCAGAATTCTGCAACAAGACACAAAAATTGTTACATAAACAGCAGACTACAACAGTTAAACCATGACAATGCACAGTTAATATAATGTCCACATATACAAAGATAAATGCTGTCTCAAAGGCAAAGTGGCTTGGTGGTGTAACAGTAGCGTGCAGAACTTGTTGCAGGTTAAACTCCGCACCAATATGACGTCACCATGACGTCACCAGTGGCAAAGAATATTTAATTTTACACTGATGAAATACTAGTTTCCTCCTAAACATTCCCTGAAAATTTGGTGTTAATCTAAACATTTTCCATGGAGATATAAAAGAAAACGTAAAGGTGTGTTTTTTCTGAACACAGTGGGTGACTTTGAACTTCGCTTAAACCTAAGTTTTAAACTATAGTTTTAGACCAAAACTCGGTTTAAAACCTAATTAATGCAAAATTTAAAGTGACGATTAAATCCGGTTTTAAGTAGGGCTTTAAACCGGATGCTTCTTCTGAAATCAAAGTTAAAACTGAACATAATACCAAACTTCGGTTTAAAATCAAACTTAATCTAAACAATCCAGTTTCAAACCTGATCTCCATAATGCATCGAGATAAGCTTTTCTTCTTAAAGACTAGTCTTTAGATTTGGTTTAAAACCAAAACCACTTTAACTTTCGATTTAGCGAAAACAAAATGGTGTTTGTTTACCCAGCGGTTGCTATTGCTGCCGGCGTTCTAGGGCCCAATCGCCTACGATGTGCACCTAATGTAGAGCTCGAATCATGTTTATCTGACAAAAATGAGTTTCTTTCAATGTGTCTGAGTGCTATCATCTGCATATTTATAGGGTACCAAGGACGTTGGTTTTTGGTTTAAAACCGAGTTTAAAACTGAAGTTAATCTGAGCATTGGAGTCCAGATTAAGGTTTGGTTTAAAACTATAGTTTAAAACTTAGGTCTAAGCGAAATTTAAAGTCACCCAGCGTATAAGGCAGGGATGGGTTCACCTGTATCGAGTGGCAGATGTGATAGCACACGACAGGCAAGGCATCTGTGGCACACTGCTGGCTCGGGACCATGGAAACAGAGATAAGCACCGCTCAGATCAATCACAGAGCGGTGAGACAGCCTGTTGACTATCGTTGATTTAATTTTAACCTTAACCTTAACCTTAACAAAAGCAAAGTTAACAATCTGACAACACTTCTGTCTAACTTTGGCAATACATTTTTTGAAGAGTTCTCAAACTCCTTGACGTTTCTTGGTTTTCCAGATTTGCGGTCACACTATAAAACCCAAAATCGTACACATCGAAAACTTCCACACCTGATGGCATCAAAGTAATGTCAGTTGCCAGGGCTGTACTGACCGTAAACTGTGGATGCTGCTGGGAAGGCCGTGCAACGTCCATGCTCATCAGCTTTGGAAACGCAGACGCCGGCTGCGGGCTTGGTGCCGAAGGACCTTCTGCCACTGATGGTGTAGACACAGTCGGACCTCGGAAGTGTGGATTGACCAGGATCTTCTGCCTCGGTGGCACTCTCATGGTTGGCGGTACATTACCGCCGACACCGATGGGTCGAAATGGTGGTATGCGATTACCGAGGCGAACAGGAAACAGCGGGCGCTGCTGCATGCCGGGAAACCTCGGACGACCGAAAGTCCCGAAGCCCAATGGCCTCACGAGTGGCCTCATCGGGGCTGATGGCCGCAAAGGCATGCGACGACGTCCTCTCTGCTGCTGCTGTTGGTTTTGCATGAACATGTCTATCTTCTGCTGATCTTCCTGGCTCACCTCTGTTATAGCACAACCACCAGTTTTTAACAATAATAATAATAATAAAGATGAAGGCAAAGGTCCGGTACTTGCTATAGTACTTCTCAGTCATACTTGCAACCAAAAGCATTTCACAATATTGGAAGTGACAGCCGACTGGCCTGAGCTAATGATACTGCAACACCCTATGCAGCCATCTTTTGCCCAAGTCAGCGAACAGCAGTTTGCAGCTAGCAGACGTACGGCCGCTTCAATCAGCCACACTAGGCCTTCATCCCATAGCTTGTAAGCTACCTACTCATTTCACATCATAATAACAACCAAAGTAATTTGGCAAAGGCGGAATTGCTGCTTCTCATTTGTATCTGCATGTTATGTTCTTTTTATTCTTAAACACATAACAATTCAAACTTGATGCATAAACTCAAGGCATGTGCAGCCATGTCTCTTTGTAACCGACTGGGGTCAGAATAGCACACAGTGTTGAGTTAATGCTGTGGCAACACAACTGCAACTATAAGTATATATGGGATAGATCTGGCCAGCCAACTGAATACGTCATGTACTCTGTAAATCAGTCTGGACTGTGAGTAGGCCATGCAATCCCAGGATTAATTTCTCAATTCTGGGATCCGGGATTAAAAATTTGTAATCCTGAAATCCTATTTGTGGGATAAGGCTTACAGATTAGTTGATATACCTATTATCTTATTGCACTGACTTTATGCCTAGGATGCAGTCAGCCACCTACCAATAATAACTGCTACTGTAAAAATCAACTTACAGTGCACAGCAAGGACTCTTGAATGAAAAAATACTTCATTAGACAGTTAGGAGTCTTATTTTATCATCTAAGAGTTGAAAGCAGTATTACTTAACACATACACAGTGCGATATCTCCAAAAAGATCTGCACTACACTTGAAAAAGGATGATGATGATTTTTTTGTAAACACAAAATCCCGGGATTGGGACTACGCCAATCACAGGATTCAGGATAGGTGAAAACGGCCGGGATTCCAGGATTGCAACAAGTACTCATGAGTCTCACCGAGAGTATCGGGAATGCTGCTGCGTTTCTCGGCATTGTTGGAATGCGTCGACGTCGGCTTCATTGTAGACTTGCGCTCGGTGCGGAAGCGATCGCGATGTCGACTGGACGTCTTCGTATCATCCGAGTCGCTGTCGTCGTCGCTGGCTGTCGGCTCATGCGGCTCGTCGTACTGAGTGTCTTCGGTCTTGCTCAGCTGACTATTGATGACCGCTTTGGACATGTTCTCGGAAGGCAAAGATTCCTGGGGAAAACTGGCTTCATACTCCGGTTCAGTGCCTTCGGATGCCGAGATATTCTGCATATGGTACAGGCAAAGGTCAGGTTCTCAACAAGAGAAATGCTTTAAAATCTCGACAAAAACAGCAGATTGGCATGAAATAATGATCCTATGGTGCACAATGCTGCCTGTGCCAGTGAACAACTGATCTCACACCAGCCGGCAGACACCATTGCCCCTATCAGCCATACTATAAATTCACCCAGAAGCCTATAACCTACCACTCATTTCCCATCCCACAGATATTCTCCAAATATCAGCACACAGTAAAAGAGATAAAGTTAAACTTACTATAATGCTGCTGCTACACGGGTCAAACTCACCACAAATAGCAGTTTATAATCTCAGAACTGGTAGCTGATTGGAATGAGCTAATGATACCGTGGAGCACTATGCGGCCATCCAATGCCCGCACCAGTAAACAATTAGACCTGCGGTTTGTAGCTAGCAGACATGATACAACACTAGGCTTTCACTCCATAGCCTGTAAGCTACTACTCATTTCCCATTCTACTAAGGGTAGAAGGCTGAGCTGGTAAAAGCATGCAGTAGGTTAACAATTTGTTCAAGGTTCCCTGCAAATGACCCGTGGCAAGAATTGAACCATAACATGAAAATTACAAGTCCAACATTAACTGCTGTTAATAATAATTTCATGTGATAACATATAAAATCCATGCTAAGCATTAAAATCTTAGCCTTAATTCATGCACAAAGACCAAAATTAATCAACAACCACATTTTACATATTGTCCATTCATAACACATAATAAACTTCTCACCTCTTCCGCCTGATACGGTTCTTGAATGTGTCGAAGAACATCAGCCCTGGTTTGCAAAACAAATCAAAACTTCAAACTAGTAGTAGGTATTTGTAGGTGTTGTTGTAGTTGTAGGTATAGTTGTAGTTGTAGACGTAATAGTAGTAGTAGTAGTAATGTTTAAATCACTTCACTTGGCGGAGATATGCACTCTCTCAAGCGCCTTCTAGTTATTTCACGGGGACAGTATCTAGCAGTGCTTAAAACCCACGAAAACCAGCAAAGCCCATTACAACCAGTTCAACCAAAATTTAACCAAAATCAGTAAAGACCACTGAGTTGGGCTTAAAAAACAGGTTTTTCAAAACTCTGCCAAAACTTATCACTAAAACCAAACAGAAAAGATCTGACTAGAAAAAGACAAATTATAAGCTACGCTACAACAAACACCGGTTCTTACTCATCCAAGTCGTCTCCATCATCCACTCCGAGCTGAATCATATCCTCTTCTTCCAGCAAACCTCGCTCATCCCGGCTGACATTCGTTGGCCTCTGAGCCGGCTCAAAGCTGAACTCGTCATCACTGCCTATGCCCAGCAAGGCGTCCTCATCCACATCATCTATTTCCTGCCAACATCACACTGACACTGTAGGGTAAAGGTAAAACTCCCATAGTCAACAGGGCTCTCACAGCTCTGTGTCTGTGGGGTGGTGCTCATCTCCATTTCAAGGCCCTGAGCCGGCAGTGAGCCGCATCTGAGTTACATGGGCGGTAGGCCAGACCTCTCCCATATATACTGCCGTTACCTTCCCGGCAGTGAGGACGATACAAAATTATACTGCTTGGTGAACAGAGGCACATGTGTGTGAACAACTTGCCCAAGGTCATTACCTGGCAGTGCACCAACACTGAGACAAACCTGCAACTTCAGGGTTACAAGTTTGCACGCTACCGTTAGACCACCAAGCCACAAACACTGACAGTGTGACTGCTTCCAAACAATCATAAACTTTGAACAAAAGACAAAGACTTCTATTAGTACAAATTGCCTTGACCCCTGCATCCAGAACCCCTGCATTTATTCAGAACATGACATTATATACAGTAGGTACAAGTTACTCTGAGCCTTGGGGCATAGGCAGAGGAGACAGACTTTGAGAATGAAAGAATTTCAGCATATTGTGTGACTGACAGCCTAAAGCTGACACAAATCCTGAGTTGTGACATAATTTGTGAGTTCAGTACAGCGCATTTGACAAGAAGTGCTATCAATAGAGCCAAACCAACCTTTCCTGTAGAGAGAATGCTTGGCAGTCCACCATCATCCTCCAACAGCTCTTCATCACTGTTCCATCAGAACACACACAACAGACATGTGGTAGCTTAAAAACAGAAATCATAGATCATAGATCTTAAATCGTCTTAATTTGTGCCAGTGCTGGGAAAGGAAAGGGGAAGGAAAAGGAAAAAGGGGAAGAGGAAAGGGCAAGGGAAAGCAGAGGGGGAAGGAAAAGGAGATGAAGAAAGTTAAGGGAAAGGGGAAAGCGAAGGAGAAAGGGAAGGAGAAGGGGAAGGGAAAAAAGAAGGGAAAGGGAAGGTGGAAAAAAGATAGCTTAAGAAAAGTTGGACGCAAGGACGAACGGACACACGCACGCACGGACACTCAAGTAATTTGATACTCTGTCGAATGCTATGCATTGCATTGGAGAGACAATTACGAAATTGTTATACACTAGACATGTTTGTAATTTTAAGATGCACTAGAAACTTGTTTTGGGCCAGGGCCCAGGGCTTTATTGAAAACTATGCTGAAAGAGCTTATGATACTCCACACACATTAGTCAGCTGGGGAGGGAATACACTTGGCACCTTGTGTGACAGTACCGTCCTTTTCTTTTATATAAAAACATCAGAAATGATGACTAATCCTGACATGTGATACAGTAAACTATACTAAATGAAAAGAAATCTGCCAGAATGCACTGTGACTGACTGAGAAAAAGATCAAAAGCCACAAAATTCACGAAGAATTTCAATGATGACACAAAATACTGAAAGGTAATACAATCATTATTCACCTATCCCAAGATGATTCCATGATCCGCTTTCTTGGCATTCTTGTACGTTTCTGTGCTCACTCCTAAGACAAACATGAAACATTACATCTTAACATTTGACAGTCAACGAAAAATTCAACAGCGATGGAAGAGGGAGACGTAGTTTACATTTCGTACTCAATACCAAACATGGGGTCATACTAAAGAGTACGCACGCCGCACAGTGCAAACAGTGCGATCTGTGTGGACAGCCCGTTACTACGGCCATCCGCAATGTGTGCCGCTATCCCGGACAACCCATACTGTGACAGCAGCGCACAATGGCTGCATGGCTGCAGGCGGACGGTGAGCTTTGATCTAATTTTTAGCGGCGGCAACCATTAATTGACGTTGATAGGTGATGTACACACTTCCCACACATCGTCCGCAGTCAGCACTACTGACAGTTATAACGTAAGTAGCCGTCCAGGCTGATCGCACTGTTGACTGCTTTCTGGTGTGCTGCGTGCGTGCTGTACTTTTCATCTTGCTGCAGGTGACGCATGCAGATAACGATGATTCGCACTGTATGCACTGTTCGCACTTTTAGCACGACTGCCAAACATGCACACTCATACATCTTACCATTTTTCATACCAACATTCTAACTCACAACTTTAATAATTTCAGACTAACGCTAATGATAACCTTAAGTCTAACAAGCAGGCTGTGCGCAATGCGTATCCACTGTAGTGCATCATTCTTTTCGCGGTAGCACTAATTGCTGAATCAGCTGAATCGACTGAATCGGCCTGAATCGGCGCTGATGGAGCATACTAATTACTGAATCGGCCCACTGCTGCGTTCACGGCCACCTGAGTCAATCAGTTTCAACTGCGTCCGATGGTGGTATTACTGTGCCTAACAGCCCAGGTGGTGGAAAGAAGCCACATCAGTGCAAGAGAAAACAAGCAGAAAAGATGTCATCCAAAGTTGTTTGAAGCTAGACAAATAATGCTTTTGCTGCTGTCGTTATACTTAATTAACTACTGCCTATTTTTATTGAAATATATATAGAGACATTATGAAGTTTATTAACGTTAAAGTCAGACATGACATAAGGGTTACGTTCATAGTTATGGTGTTTCGAAAAGTATTAACGTGACGTAGCCTATTAATGTTTTGGCATGTAATTTTTTTGTCGCCAGTGTAGGAAATTTTCTGATATGCTACGTAGGCCTATTTTTAAATCATTTTTAATGCAGCAGACGTGTGATTTTAAGTAATTTTAATTCAATTTTCCGATTCTATTTGGATTTTAGGCTGGTTGTAATTATACGATTTTAAATGTGTTGCTTTCTTACAATGTGGCTTAATGCAACATATAGCTTCACTAAGGCTATGACAACAATGTGCAAATAACGTTTGTATTGAATATACCATAATATCAAAGACACTAGAAAAGCAACGTTCAAATAATGCTTATATTAAATATACTACAATATGAAAGACACTATAAAATGTGGTATAAACCATTATGCAATATAACAGAACCCATAAAACACAAAGTTGTACATGCACTTTAGACACATCAAATATTCACAAACGCAGCAAAAATGACGCATGACTGATGTTGTGGACGCTGATGATTCAGACACTCAAATATTCATAAACGGAGTGGGTGATTCAGTAATTAGTATACTCCATCGGCGCCGATTCAGCAATTAGTGTGACCCTTCTTTTAGCAATCAGATACATGGATCTGCATTCTGCAACTATACCTGTTATTGCAACTACGACTACAACTAGCAATATTGCTAAGTTAAGTCCGATCTAGTGCTAAAATTATCGATAAATCACGTAAAGATGCATGAAGGCATACAACGGCACAACAGCACAACGGCGCCGACACGTGTTTTAGGCAGACCGTGTTGCAAAACATCGTCGGTCATCGCCGCAGTTTCTATTTACCTCTTTGTGCGAATCATCAAACGAAACAATTACTGAGCTTTAACTCTCATAAATAACGCCGCAATGTTGTAATCTTAACAGTACAATAACGCAAAAACTTACTATCAAAGCACCATTTTGACGCGTCAAGCGCACATGCAAAGAATATTGATATTAGTGATAAGACATGTGTATCGTTTCGCGTTATTCGTATCAAGTTATCGGTATCGATGCCAGCGCTGCGGACTGAAGTCAACCAGAGCTGGAAAAACCTAGGTTTTTAAAGAAAAGTTTTAGGTTTTAGGTTTTAAGTTTTTTAGGTTCTTTTGTTCGATGAACACCGTGCACAAAATACAATCCAGGAAAAACGTGTTATTATAGCCTACAGCCCTACACACTTTAATTATTATGAGTGAATGACATTGACGTTCAAAGTCATAACACAAAAATCACGATCAAAGTATGATATGTAATAATTTTTTAAAAAACCTTAAAACCTAAAAAATAGACTTTTTAGGTTTTTACGTTTTTTAAAACAAAACTTTAAAACCCTAGTTTGTTCCATACCATTATTTTCCAGCCCTGCAGGAGTCAACCTACAAGCCTAACTGCAGTTTCAATGGATATATCAGCAACGCTTTCAAATATCACATTTATCAGTAAATTTTACGTTTTTTGCACACTTTGGTATGAACAAGAAATTTAGCTGCTGCTAACTTGCTAGGGTTGGCCGACCGTATCGCCTATATCTGAATTAGGCCAGCGTCCGAATTTTGGTCGAAAAAGAAAGCGATTTCCCAGATTAACTGCAGTCGCATACATTCTATGCCATCTATGGTAACGTACACAATATTTGAATACGATACAGTAGTTTGGTGCATGCTGTCGATCATCATCATCATCGACAACCGTGGGCTCAATGCCCGTTGGTGTCTGACGCCATTCTTACTATCGCTGCCCACCGCTGCCTATCTAGGGCAGCGTGGCTTAACTCCTGCAGGGTTG
>Ga0056128_1007511_pt1 | contig 13759 bp, 5 predicted proteins | sample WorMetLIZISLAND2_FD_71113 | JGI IMG/M metagenome (GOLD analysis project Ga0056128, IMG submission 71113) | Marine gutless worms symbiont microbial communities from Max Planck institute for Marine Microbiology, Germany - Olavius geniculatus... ... | reverse complement strand
GGCCCGTGGCATCCAGCAGCCCTCCACCCACGCCTTGGGTGAAGCCGCCGTGGGGGTAGTTGACCAGTGACTCGAGTGACGCCGGCAGCTCACCGCCGACCGGGTACTTCATCCCGCCACCAAAGTCCTCCAGAGGCAGCAGTGACGCCAGACTTCGAAGACTCAGAGGCGTGAAATCCACTCCGCCCCCGCCACCCCCGCAAACCGCCGCTGCTGACCAGGCGTCCATGTTGTTGTTGTTGTTGCAGAGCGCTTTGTCGAGCAGATCAGCGCGCAAGGCGGCGCCGACGTCATGAGGGTGGTCGAACAGTGACGCCGCAGCGGGGGGAGGAAAGGCCGACGACCTGGCGGCGGGAGGTCCGTTGTTGTCCGGGAACCCGTTGCCCACCAGCTGCTGATGATGCAGGGTTAAGGGTTTGACAGCTGCTGCGGGACGGAAGCTGCCGCCACTGAGAATATCGTTGTTCGTGGGCTGCGGGGGTGCGGCGAGGCGACCTGCGCCAAGGTTGACTGCGTTGTTGTAAGACAGCAGTGCCGCTGCCGCAGCCGCAGTGGTCGACAGCCCCCCGCAGCCGTTGTTCTGCGCGCCTCCGGACTTGAGCAGTGAGCTAAGCAGGACTCGCGGGTCCACGTCAGACCCGGCGGGCGGCACCGGCGGAGCACTGGACTCGGGTAGGGCCGGGGTGCCCGTACGCAGCGCGATGTAACTTTCGATGTCCCGGCGAGCCTTCTCCACCCCCTCGCAGCTGCCCGTCACCTCGAAGACGGGCTCGCGGTCTCGTGATGGTGTGACGATGTACGTCGATGAGTCCTGCTGGATGCGTTTGATGGTGGCGCCTTTCGGTCCGACCACCAGACCAACCACACGGTACGGCACCCGCACGTGGATAGTCACCTGCAATCCCATATACGCCAATTCATCAGCGGCTACTGAAACCGAAATTACAACCACTGATTAGGACGTTAACTGCAACTGTAAATGATAACTGAAATCATATCAAGAACGACGAAAAAACCAGCTGACGCTAGGGTGGGCCGACCGTACCGCCTATAATATATTATTCGAAGGCTAGCGTCCGACTTCAGGTCGCGAAAAGAAAGCAATTTCCCACAGTGAGTACAGCCCCGTACACGCTATGGTAACGCTGATATATCGCACGCTGCAACAGACGCTAGGATACGATACGGTAATGCGATGCATGCGGGTGATGACTGCATGGCAGCAACTTTGCGTTCAAAATTACGGCTAAACCGCTGCAGATAGAAACATGATCATTACCGACAGCCTACAGGAACTCGTCATCGCCCTATCCAACGGTGCCAACGCCCTCCTACGATGTACGGTTTAGCCACAATACATGCGTTACAGACACGACAGACACCTCGTACCATCCAAGCTTAATAAACGTAACAGTCGACCAATTATCCCATTAGAACTGCATTATGACTACCTACTGTATGTGTGGTTTTTGCAAAGTGCATTTTGTTTAGTTGACTTTTACTGTGAAGGTCTATAAACGTTGTGATGCTTACCGTGATGTAAGTGGCCCTTTTGCTGATTAAAACGATGAAATATAATGATCAAAATTGTAATTATATAATTATCTGAAAGAGCAATGGTCAGTCACCTGTCCGACGGTGTCCTGTCCACACGGACGTCCCAACACCCCACCACCAGTACCGCCAGCGACTACCAGTCCGCCTGCACCTCCAGCTCCAGGACTGCTGGTGCCGACACCGGCACTCAGGCGACTGGCACGGATCTGACTGAAGTGTTCCGAGGCGCTGAGGATCTCACGCTTGGCTGCGGCTACATCTTCGCGTCTGCCGGTGACGACGAACACTGGTTCCTCGCCGCGTACTGGGGTCTTGATGTACGTGTTCGTCTTAGCTCGCAACGCCTTTATCTTCGACCCTATACACAGACCAGACCACAGACCACAGTCAGCAAATTTATACCAGCCACAGGACACACGGTTTTTTAAGAAGAAGTTTAAATGGTATAGTTTCTCATGGGAAACCCATCTCAAAGCCACGGAGCTCCACCTGCCATACGGGATCACACAGTGTTACCTGCCACCCGACACGGGTAAACGCGCCCAACCTCAACCCCAGCCAGACAGGCCAGTGCTCAATTTATCTACTCCGGAAGGAATAGAAGGCTGAGTTCACCTTGGTGCCGGATAGCGAGAAGTCCGCAGACAGTCACCCATCCAAGTAGTAACCACTCGATTGCGTCCCGACTTGGAGTCGAACAAACGATCTCGAGATCACATGTCCAACGTCCTAACAACCAGCTGACTAAAACACCCGCGCACGTACCCCCAACAGTTGGTTTTATTGGGTAAACCCACATAATCAAACCCAAAATCCACCCCTACCTTAATCCAATATTAGTTTTGTGTTTCATTTATAATAAGATGTTATATTATTATGATTAAGTTTTTAAAACGTCAAATTTATGACTTGGCATTTATATTTTTGATATTTACTTTATGCGGACAATATCTATAGTGCTCATTAAACAAACCTCAAACCTATCAAGCTGAGCCTTTTAAAAACCAGTTATAACCCCCAAAACAAAATCCAGAAAACTCACCAAGTTAGAATAAAAAACGTTCTTACAACTCTGATACGTCCACAGTAATTCACACAGTGGATAGTTATCTCAGTCGACGTAACTATGTTCTAACTTCTTGTTACGGTAACCCATGTCCATCTGTCTATCTGCCCAGATCATCAAGATGGGTCCAAACAATTTTTAGCCAACCGTACTTAAGTAACAACCAAGCTGTTGTCCTGGTTGTCGTCTGTCCGTCTGTCTGTAGCCTAATGGATGTACTGAGGCTAATGGGTAGGGCAGAGGGAAAAAACATTTCACACGAAATAATTAGCTATGCGTCTTAAACTCGGACATGCAAAATTTCAGCAATCTACGCCAAGGGGAACATTTTCAAATTGGGGGTTAAATGAAGGGGATAGGAAAAATGTGCGTTTTTCAACAGAAAAACTGGCCATATCTCGGAAACGGTGAGAGATACGGCCTAGGTTACTATTAATCACTAATAGGAAGTCGCATATTGGCTTTCAAATAACCTGCAAATCATCGACCTTGGATGACTTTCAAGGTCAATGATAACCAGTACGATCGGCTATCCTAGCGACAGCTGAGCTTCTTGTATGCCTTTAACCTTATATGAAAGTCCAAAATGGCTCTGAGAGATTAGCCGCAATTAAGGATTAATTAGCTAACGATTGAAAAAAGTTCACTAGTGGAACTTCTTCGAAGTGACAAAGTGCGAACATTTTATAAATTTATCAATTTTATGATTTAACAATAGCAGGGTGGATATATGCTGCGGATATATGCTAACATGGGAATGAATTCAGCTATTGCTAACCAATGCTCACTAGTCAAGAGTTCACATGCAAATATGCCGGCTGAGTCACATGCCATATTAACTCAACGGGGAGTCTAATCTATGACCACAGCAAGAGGCAGGAGGTAAACAGGTCCCTCCCTACCACCGCCTTAGACCACTTGCTAATAAAACTACGGCATACCAACTGGCAGAAATTACTTTGCAGCAAACTGCAAGGCTAGTGCACAGGTGAATGAGATAGGCCTATAGCTATAGAAGCACTAGGTGAACCAACCAGGAATCAACAGCAAGCTCAAGAGCAGCACGTTTGCCCAACCGTGTCTTGACAAAACCTGGACGCAGTGATAGGCCTATAGGCTTAGGTTTAGGAAATAAGGTTAAGGATAGTGGGCTATAGTTTTGATGGTCCAGATTTTGTCGGTCCAGGTTTTGACAGGGAACCCGTTTGCCCAGAGGCATGAAACTGTCAAAAAATGACTGTGCACATCCAGCATACAGTGGTGACATTTTGTACAGTCCGTGATCATCATAAAAATTATCTGCCTACAGTCATTAGGCTACTGGCACATAGATTATGGACATTGATATGTTGACTATATAGCTAGACGAGCTAACGAACATTGACATTGTCACATTGACTTTACAGTAGATGTCATAAACTTTTTTAATATATTTTTATGCAGTATATAAATAGATTTCCCATAAAAAGTTGTCTCTTCCGTACAAAAAATCACGTACTTTGCTTGCGTCAGTCAATCAATTAAGACAACTTTTTGTTAAATACTGCGTCATTGGGCTTATAAAAAACGTATTATTACGTATCTTCTACATAACGTGATCGTCTCTATCCTACTGTGGGAAGAAACAGCCATCAAAGCGGGGGTCTAGACTAGTCCTGCTCCTGCGAGGCGGCATTACTTCAAATATCAGACACGCCAACTTCCGCCACACGCAGACGATAACGCTCGTAGGCCGTCAACTGAACTCAATTTCCCACTGTCCAGCGGACAAAGTCAGACAGACAGAACAAGGCCGACGATGAGATGACGCCGTTCAGGCCAAGAGCAAGATTCTCTCACGTGACGTCACGTCCACCCACGCACACAGAAACAAACACTGCGTGCATTGGTGCTTCTACCTTGATTACACAGACACCACGTGACAAACGCACTAACGTAGGCCTAATACACGGAAGCCTTTATTCCAGCACTACTACATAGAGTCTCTGACCTAAGCGTACACCATCCATCCCATGCAGATACCATATCCACCCGGCCCGACCGTCGCTTCGTAAGCCGCCAGAATCAAATAAATCCCGCTTTGCTGAATGCTGAACCGCCAAGAATGGATGCCGTTAGTTTCCAGGAACAGAGAAATCAATTATCGTGAGCTACACAACTGGTATGCCAAACGCCATGCATTTGACAGGTACAACTAGGTCGCTATTCCGACAGATAGTACCCGACAAACGTTAACTGCATTATTGTGGGAATAACGTAACTAGCAAAGTTTAAGCTTGTTGCTAAGGGTTTTCGGTTGTCATGGCAACAAACGGCTGGTAAGCACCCTGTATCCCAAATTTTTTCCTGTCAACATAATTTTTTCTAAAGTTCAGCCGCTGGAGTACAATAAAATATGCACGGCGCCAGGAGGCGAAATGGAAGAGGTGGATTTTAAACTCAAAGGCCGTTGACTGTATGCACTTGCAGTTGCAGTATGCATAGCGTAATAAGCTTGAAACACGGGGTAGTGTAGGGTGTCAGCCAGGAAACGAGACAGTGACGGCAAGGGACGCAACATGAAATAAGCAGGAGGGGTGGGGAAGGGGCTAAGAGCACGCACTGCTGGACAGTGGACAGTGCTGGTCTTGAATGGGCTGCAGCAATATCATTAAGCACAGAGTGACGTCGATCAACGTAGTGAGCAGAGAGAGAGAGGTATAGAGAGCCGTCAGACAGACAGACAGCTGAGCCGAGTTGAGCTGACGGGTGTGTCGATGCGTCAATAACTGTCTGACAGCCATGGCCAGGGCCGGGCCCTCAGCCTGCCAGAGCATGGCACTGACCACGAGCAGTCAATCCTGCCCTGTTGGGCGGCGAAGGATAATAAGGTCCATAATCGGACAACTCCATTTTGCCCAATACCTAACCCTAACCATAACTCTATCCCTAACTCTAAGTACACTATCGCCATGGTCACCACCACCCCACCACATGACGGTCAGAATCGGATTATCGAACCCTCAGCCAAGACGAACGTCCCAATCCCTTCATAGAAAAAATTATCAGCGGCGGAAGCAGAAAAAAGGCTAAAATTTTCTCGCTTGCCTGCTACGCCATCGTTCCACAGGAAGTGTTGGAACCGCGATGCTGCTAAAATGCACAAAATAAATAGTTTCGATCCTGGGCTCCACCCCGGGCCACGCTGGGGAGCTTACGACGCTCTCCTAAACCCCGTATTCGGCTAGGAAGGGAGACAGGTGCCTCGTGCCTCGACCTACGGGGGCCCCCAATACTGATGATGGGTGGACGCCGTTAGTAATGGCATGTGCAAGACAGACAGCTCTGCACCTGCTTGCTAGCTCTAACTGTGCATGCCGCTGCTGCTGCTACCAACGCTCACTCACATCAATTATACAGCAAGCAGTGAATAGCCCCGCGGCCAAAACACCCCATGACAAACCCACCTGCCATAAAATCCCCTCGTCTACTTACCCATATTTCACTCCTCGTAGGGGAGGGATCTTGTTGTGAGGGCGCGGGGTGAAACACCGTGGCTGGCACAGCGGTACTGTAACGATTTCTGCACTTCCCTCATGTCTGTAGTGGGTTAAGTTCTATATGTATATGAGGTGGGGTAAGATGGGAGGGTATTTTAACGCAATCTTTACTGCTGTATCACCCCCAATGTCCCACTTGCGAAATTACATACTGGCTTTTCATTCAGTCCTATAAAGCGATCGATTCTGATATATAACAACAATCCAAATCAGGAGTATTTTACCACGCTTACAAAATGGACCAATCGTGCAGGATTCATTGTTGGGCCTTCTCCAGCAGCGGCTACTCACACCTCCGCCATGCAGAATTGTAGACAGATCAACTGGGGGCATTAAAGGCCGCGTAATGGGGAACAGAAACCGTCACACAATCGGCGAAGCGGTGAGCAGCTGGCGTCCTTGGTGCAGCAGCAGCAGCAGCAGCAGCATGGCGGGCGGCAATAGGATGTTCAGCTACGTCTCGTCTCCACTCCAGCTAGCCAGCCAGCGTGTGAGCGGCGCCACTATCAATTAACAATTATTTCACGCGTAGCGGCAGGCCGATGCCGACCGCAATTAGCCACGTGCGACACCTCCTGTCTGCCACGGAGACCAGCGCGTCTCCAGCGCCGGCTCCAGCCAATTACGATACAGTCACCTCTGTCTACATTACACATTCATAACCACCACTCGCTGCTGCTGCTGCTGCTGCTGCTGTGGGTGTAATGACCACGCTTTATGAGCCAGCCAGTCGCCGCAGCTCTCAGCAAACACACAATCAAAATGCTTCTCTGCACAAACACCGCACCGCCGCCGTCTTCATCGGCATGCAAAATAATGTGTTTTCTTTCTCCACGTTGTTTATTTTCTACCGATGTCAGTGAATTAAAGATTCTAACGGAATAAAACGCTGCACACTCAAGCAAGTTTTATCTGCCGTACATACATGACGCACCCATCGTCAACAGGTGTTCATTTCTGCACCTATTTTTGTCTGCAAAATTTGCCAAACGCTATTTTTTCATTTACATGTAACCTCGTGAATTTAGTACAGGCTTTGTGAAATTTTGTATAATGGCGCCTGTTTTTTTTGCAATCTGAGATCACAGAGTATGCAGTAATTATTACAGAAAGAATGGCCAAGTAAGAAATAGCGCATTAAATACTAAGTGTAAATCGGTGGATCTCCAAAATTTCTTGGCAGATTTACTTATATGGGAGCTACCTATTAGTACCCGAAGCTTCTTAACTGCTGCTACTTTTAATTTAAAGTCACTGCATCTGATGAAACAAAGCACAATGTGTATTATATTAGGGTTAAAAACGGTTTAAAAGCCCAACCTAAAAACAGAACAGAGAATAGCGTACAAGACAGGTAATAAATCTGCCAGCAGAGATTTTTTAAACTTCTCTAACCAGGGCCGTAGACAGGATGTGAAAAACGAATAGGCTGTGCAGGGGGTACGGGGGACAGAGTCCCCCAGCGGGATCCAGGGTCAGAGCCCCAGTGGGGGGTTTGGCGGCAAAGCCGCTGGAGCTGAAAGCTGCAAAATTCACTTAGTTGAAACTCTTGTTTTGTGATACAATTTTGCAAGCAGTCTGAGAACAAGGAGACAAATGCCTCTTCGTGCTTCAATGTAGCTACGGTCCTGCTAACTGCAAGTCATAATCGTCAGTCATCTTCAAGCAGTTGAAAATACTGTACTATAGCCTGCAGAATGCAGTACATTATTAATTACTATTTAAAAGATTCTTAGCATTAAAAATACAAATTATCTTTTTTAAAATTACACAATACCACTTATCATTAATTTCTGAAAATTAACTACCAGTATTAATTTTTTACAATTATTAGGCTTACCTGCTTTAATAGAAACATGTTTGTAATATATTTCAAAATAAATTTTTTGACTGCATAAATTCTCGAATTTCCTCCTTTCTCATATACAGTATCTGTCAGTATGACAATTACTGTCAGCCTAACGTGAAAGAGCAAAGCCAGACAGTAACCTAGCATCAATGCCGTCCTCATCCAGGACTATCCAGTCTATCCAGTGGATAAAGACAGCTGTATCTAGTCTGGATAGCAAGACAGTAGAGTTACAGAAGAAGCTCGTGGTTAAGTACCCTGTCTGCCGACGATCTCCGCGACATGTTCTGAGCTGGGTACGGGAACACATTCGGTCATGTTGGCACTTTTCCTTCCACCACCCGCCGCCACTGCAGCCGCCGACATGTCCGACAGAATACCGTTCGCAACTACACCGCCGCCGGCCGTCGTGGACACAACCCCGGCCCGACTGAGCACCGGGGAACTTGACGCGTTTCCACCAGCAGACGACGACGACGACGACGACGCTGCGGCCCCGTTGCAGCTCGCTTCCGTAACGGCGCCGCCCATGTTGAGATTCGACGCCAACTTGGCCAGGTCGATCGCCAGCTGATGCGCGGCCGTCGGCGCCTGGAAACCGGAGCTGGGGCGCGCTCCGCCGCCGGAGTGAAACTGGATAGCAGCAGCGTTGGATACAGCAGCGACGGCGGCATCCAGATCGCCGGCACCGGTACAGAAGACATCGGCAGCAGCAGCAGTCATCGAGTCGGTGCTCGCCGCGCTGGAGTTGGCAGCCGCGTGGTGATGCTGGCCGTTCGGCTGCTGCGTCGGAGCGCGATCGATCAAAACGTTCGCCGGCATCACACACACTGCTCGTCCGCGATCGCCGCCAGTTGTCCGGATGCGTTACTGTTTCCCCTCGTCGGCGTCGATCACTAATCGCGAAACGAAACAGACTAGCACGTCAAAACTGCGCCGCAGATTATCACGGATAAACCGCCACAGCATACAATCTTCACACTCGCGCGCACTCATCTGCCAGCGGCGTGGCGCTGGTGTTTCTGCTCGTCGCTCGCATGCCGATCTAGGTCAGTAGGTCGGCCGCCGATTGGTTCCAGGAAGAAAACTGGGACGGGTCATGCCTTATTCGAACAGCCATTGGTCAGGAATTCGGCAGAAGTGCGGGATCATCGCGCGAGATTATTTCTGACGGGGGTAGCAGGTTAGATAAAGTGTCGACTAAATCACTCTTTTTTCGTTATTACTGCACCATTATGTGCGGCTTGTCAAGTAATGCTAGATTAACTCAAAGCGATCTGTATTTACTTTTTCGCTTTGAGTTGAATGTACGTTCTGCTTAGCCAAATACATCATTATTCCATTTTCTATTTTTCGCTTTTCTGGCGCCAAAATGCTTGGCGTAGCCGCGTAGGCGTAGACAGAGGTCAAACACACGGTGACACCGAACTGTGCACCTTTTACTTCAAAACTGGCCAGTGAGCGTTGCAATTTATTGCAATGCAAACACTAGACTTACAAAAAAACTTGTGTTATCTACAATCTCTTGAAGGAAGACCGATCGAGTGAGGTGCATCGGAGTGTTTCCAAAGGTTTCAATGTGGAAGTTCAGCAGCAGCGAGAACCGAGAATGAGTGAATCGGTTACCGGTAGGCCTACGACGTGCAGACGTTGTGCAGTGCATGCATGCAGTGAAGGATTTGTTTCAATCCGATGTTGTCGCTGTATGCATTCTCGCCGACTTCTGCCTGCGACACGTATCATAGTCTAGTTTTATTGCGTTTTCAGTCAATAGGCGCACACGACTCCCTGGGCGACGAGAGTCCGAGACGGCATTGAACAAGCTCGACCAGATGAGATCACGAGAGCGCCGTTTTGTGTCTGTCCCTCTGTCTGTCTGCTAACAGGCAGGCGCGCGCTAGCATACCGCCGGAAGCCGACATTGATTCCAGCGGCCCTGCTGCCATTGTTGTTGTCGTCGATTCCCGCGGGTAGAATGATCGCTTGTAGCCGTCAAAGAGCCGGATGCCGGACGGACAACATCATCGACGCTGCAGACTAGCTTTATATGGAGTCTATATGGAAACTGTAAGCTGGAACGCGTTGTCGCAGACTGGTTTCGCATTCTGCACGCTATCCGTTCATCGTATCAGCTGCGAATGAAGTCACTGTTATGTAGTCTGTCTTGCGCAGTGTTTCAATTGTGAAAAATCAGCTGGGAGGGTTGAATTTTTCGACGGTCGGAGACCAAACAAAATTGTGATGTAAATCGTATGTATACAGTTCGTATAGCTGACCCCCTGTACATAATTTGACAGTGTGTTAGGGGGTTGAGAAAACAGTTGGGGGGTTCAACCCCCCACCCCCTCCCGGCAATTCTTGCGTTAAACAACGCAGAAAGTTCATTCACGTAGGGACAGTCATCCATTGATCACAACGTACAACGACTAGTTTAAATTTTCATTTGTTAAAAACAATTAAATTAGGCTACTTTGACGCTTAAACCCAACAGTAGCTCACCTCAGTGCATGTGACCTTGACTAATGTAAGCCTACCTTGAAAACAACCTAGAATTGATCCAACCGTCGTCCAAGAGGCGTGGACCGTGTGGTGGAAACTTTAGTGATCGTTTTGTTGCAATTGTCTTCAAATGCAAGTCTGTTAGTGAAAGAATTTTGCAGCAAAGATATGGACAAGGGTTTATAGTGTCGTGTTTTTTGTTGACTCACGGTGTAGTCAAAAATAACACGTAGGCCTACAAATCGCTGCAATGCAAATCATGTTGCATGTTCAAATTTGTATAGGGGGCCTACCGGTAGTGCATGTCTGCAAAAAATTGTAATTACAAGCTATAAAAGATCTCATATTTCTGCCGAAAAACGGTGCTGTCGCCTGGCAAAAGCAACGAACTTGACACGTAACTGAACTGCTACTTTTTGGTATGCTTCCATAAAAAAATTTTGTATCACCGCCAGCAGTCCCCGGAACCGCCGCCGTTCGCCGCCGCCGCCGATGTTACTTAATGGGGTGTTTACACGGTCCAGCAAACGTCCAGTAAACTTCCAGCAAATGTAATGCTGAACGTTTGCTTGGAGTTTTTTTGTGTAATGCAACAGTTGCAACTGACAGAGACAAACAAACAAACTGGCATATACAATCTAGTTACATAATCTTGGCGAAAGTAAAAATTTGTCGTTATGTGTTTGTGTTAAATTATGAGCTAAAATAAATATTAAACAGAGTACTATAGTCAACCGATTCAATAAACCGATTACTAAAATTAAACGTAATAACACATCACTATTTATCGCGAGTTAGTGAAACAAATAGATATTCGTTGGCTGTATTTACAAAATTTACAATTCTATGTAAATAGATTCCATAATTTTTATCCGTTTAATGCAATCTAAGTTACTTAAAACAAAACGTGTTATATATTGTAATCGATTATGGCTGAAGGAGGTTTCCAAGATCCGAATGTCTGGAAGACACAAGAATTCCGGCACAAGATAATTGCAAAGCTGTATGCATTTATTCCGTCAGTTGAACAAAATGTCAACGCAGAAAACGAAAGTGATTATTCATCATCATCATCATCATATATTCGTTTAATGACAGTTGACATACTCAACTTTTGACAGCGCAAACACTACCACAGTTGTTTACGAAATTGCAGTGTGTGTTGACGATTCATAACAAGTACTTTTAGTAGAGTAGTATAGAGTAAGTTTCACTTATTTCGTATTTGTTATTGACTGGCCTTATTTGCACTTCGGAGTGCGAATAGGCGGAGGTTATAAGCAGAGTGCTTATATTTCAGCGAAAAAAGCTCCACTTTTGTGTCACTCGCTAGACTTATATAGCTAGAGTTTCAGCAGGATATAATAATAACAAGGAATCCCGACTGTTGCTAGAGAAGACGCACTACAGCTTATATACTTCTTGTTACAGTACTGACCTTCAAGGTCATCCAAGTTCAATGATTTTTATCTCATCTGAAAGAGTGAGATATGGCTAATTGTCCGTTGAAAAAATGCACATTTTCTTACCCCCGTCCATTCAACTTCAAATTGGAAATTGTTATCCACAATAGCCTGCATCCGTTACGGACAGACAGACAAATAGTCAGATGAGAGACAGACGACAATGTACCATTGACGCCTACAGCAAAGCTGTAATTAAAAAAGTGCATCAAAAATTGTGTACAGTAGGCCTATAGGCCTAATAATCAATGTTAGGAAACGAGAGTTCCATGCTAATTTTGATATTGAGAACGAAAGTTCCAGGCAACTTTCGTTCCCTGGAACAAAAGTTCCAGGGGACGAAAGTTTCTGAGGACGAATGTTCCAGGGAACGAAAGTTCAACGAAAGTTCTCAGGTACGAAAGTTCCAGTTACCCGTTTGCCTTATCACTGTCCACACAGAGTATAACTAATTACCACAATGGACCATAAAAACGGACAAGACGAAGGGATGGCGAAGACGGCATTCAAGATAAACAGACAGAAATGTTGACGACGTGGCGAAGTCGAATAAGACGGAAAGACGACGGGAAAACGAACGGACAGTGAAGGCGACAGCAAAAACGGAGCAGACATCTCTTCTCTTTGCCATCGCTGCAGTCACTTTGCGTCTTCTGTGCCATCTTGTCCATCATTTTACCTGTTGTCTTCGTTGTTCATCCGCAATGGTAATTAGTCATAGTGCTCATACCACTCTACGTGTACTGCCATAAGAGATAGTGTACCGTATATGTGGCCGTGATGGCCGCAGAGAGACGCTCTTAAGGCTTATGCCAGCTCACAGCCAGTGAAGCCTAGCAGCATGCTGTTCACATACGTAACCAATTCTGCAATCTAGCTATGGGTATACATCTTTTGTGAAATAATTGCATGAAGTATACTCAAATTCGAACACTAACAATGTAATAGCGAAAAAACTGAATAAGTGACAGTAAGTAATAAATCTAAACTTTAAACCTAACCCTAACTTTAATACTAAACCAAAAACAATAACACTAGTACCGCAATGCTAGCATTACCTATGGGATATCAAATATCGCCAGGAGTGCGAATAGGCCAACCAGTGGATACGTGCACTCCGGAGTGCGAATAACCACAGTCTTTGTTATTACTAGCATTGAAAATTGTGGGGTCAATTTAAAACTTGTCTGGGAAAAGCCAGAAGGTTTGAAAAGTAAACAGAGCAAACTGTAAAACAAAGTGATGGTTGTTAAATGCTTTTATTTTTGGCGCCGCACCGCAGCCAAAGTAGGATACCTTGATTTAAGCAATGACGTACCTCAGCAGACTCATAATTGATCCTTATATTCAGTTTTGATGTTTTATTGGTGAACCGTGCAGTTATTTTGAAATTAGTTGACTTTATTAATTTTTAATAAGTACTTTATTACAAAATGGCAACGCAATGTTAATATACCATCACACGGTCATTTTAGTTTACGTTTTTGATAATGGCTGTGCGAGTCAGCAAGATCGACCGATCAATTTATGGTTGAATTATGGGGAAAAAATAAATAAATAGATATCTTTATTTCGCCTTAAGGGCAGCCACAAACACAATTAAAACTGTAACAAGACAAGCACACACACAAAGAGAAACAGATTTAAAAAAAAAATAAAAGAACCGTAAAATGCAACCAAACACACAGACACACACACACCTACACACAGTCCTATGCTAAAAAATAGAGTTCTGAACATGCATTAAAAGCAGACTAGAAAATCGACAATCACCCAATAACCGTTC
>Ga0056128_1007510_pt1 | contig 13761 bp, 11 predicted proteins | sample WorMetLIZISLAND2_FD_71113 | JGI IMG/M metagenome (GOLD analysis project Ga0056128, IMG submission 71113) | Marine gutless worms symbiont microbial communities from Max Planck institute for Marine Microbiology, Germany - Olavius geniculatus... ... | reverse complement strand
TCTGGAATTGTCACAAATTAAACTAAAAGCGCTAAAATTAACGAAAAATCACGGATTTCACGGAAATCGGCGTTTTTCACGGAAGAAGGCCAATTTCACGGAAAATGTCATGACCGTGAAATCGTGAATTAAGTTAGTCCCTATAGATTAGACATGTTGTCACCGCAATTCCGCAGGTCGCACCGTTTTTCTTTTATAGGTCCCCGGAGAAAGATTTCAGCAGTCGCCTGCTCGAAAAAAAACCGCCGCTCGGCCAACGCCTATCAGCGTTTTTTTGGTTTTTACACAAAAGCATTTCAACTTAACGCGGTTATCGGTTAATGGTTAAATTATATAGCTTTTTTTCAGAAAACCCGTCTCAGAGCTGCGGAGCGTCACCTACCATGTGGGATCGCACAGTGTTGGGACCCGACACGACGTGCCCAGTCATAATCCCAGACGGACAAGTCAACACTCGATTTACCGCCCCGGAGGGATGGAAGGCTGAGTTTACCTTGGTGTTGATTATACCAAGCCACTATCACTACTGCCAGCATGCAAACATAACACTTATTCAAACGGGCCTTGGCAAAGCTGCTATACATAATTTGCGATCTGGCCGAGGGTAGGAGGCTAAGATAAGTGGAGATGGTGTGTTGTGATTTTCGCGCGTGGTTAGTGACATGCAAAGCTCCCAATGTGTCGCCCCTCTATCTGCCGTGCGTCCGTCCGTCCGTTTGTCCGTTGAACTATTAAATAATTTAACTGCTATTTGTGCGACTGAACGGCCGACCGACTGGCACACTGCTACACACGAGGACCGGGCGGAGATATGTAGCAACTGACACGAAAACGAGAACGATAATTATTTGCAACAAAATGAAGGTGAACAAGATTCCTGCGGCGATGCAACCCGATTAAACAGTAGTTATTGTAAAGCGGCAGTTTTTAGCGTAAAGGTGAGCAAAGAGCGACTTAACTAAACTGAACTGAGGTGGTTCAGTTCTTGACGAACTGATTAGTCGGCAAGCAGTAATGCATTACAGTAGGCACCGTCTAACGGCGTCGGTGACTACTTGACTACGCGCACGTACGCTTTCCCTTTTCGTCCATTGATCAGTTCGTCAAAAACTATATAAACCCTGTAAGTTCAGTTCAGTTAAGTTACGTCGCTCTGTACTCGTCTTAAGGTGTTGAAACGTTCGTTAGCAACAGGCGTCAGTGCGACTCACCTCGTTATTTGCGAGACCATTTCACTAATCTCATTCCTGCCCTTTAAAACAACTCTATAAGTTAACACGGTTTGCAGGTGGCATTTTACAAAATTCCAAGTAAGTCGAATTAAATTTTGCATTCCAATTGGCTTTTTGTCCAACTAAGATTAAATTAAAAATTGAATACCGTATGTAAAATAAACACTATTTTATTGCAAACTGTACAAAATAACCAAATCCAGCCGCCTGAAAAACAAAGCTTTTTATTTTAGATAAATAAAAAAAATTACACAAGTTAAGTTGGTATTTAGTAAACTGTTGGAAAAAAAACAAAACTAGAATTAATAACTAGAAAACTAAAACGTTATCTCTCAGACGCAGAGGGAGAATAGGTGAGGCCGGGTTGTGGTGCGTCGAGTGACCTCGGCCTATGCCGTCACCATCAGTGTCCGGTCGACTCAGAGCTATGCTACAGGCTTGCCGTGAAAATCAATGGATGGATCTCTGATGAGCGATGCGCCACATCGTCCCGGACTAGCGGCGCCGCCTAGTGGCATAGTGGCGTAACGATAGGGTGTCGGACTTACAGTCGAAAGGTCTTGGGTTCGACTCCCGGTCGGGTCGCTTACTAATTGGATGGGTGGGTGACTGCATGTTTGCAGGCAGGTAAGCCATCTCAGATTCTCAATATATAACCAACACAAAGATGAACTCAGCCTTCCATCTCTCCGGGGTTGGTAAATTGAATCTATACGGTTGCGATTAAGGCGGGCGCGTTCACTTGTGTTGGGTGGCAGGTAACACTGTGTGATACCATATATGGCAGGTGACGCTTGTAGCTCAAAGATAGCATTTCCATAAACACAACTTTTAACCTTTAACGTTGTTGTCGCGATCAGGTATGAGTTCTACGCCGTTTAAGTTCAGACTCCATTTAGGCCTATACTTCGAGTTGTTGCAAATTTGTTGCACAGTGGGCTGTCCGAAAAATAAGCAACAAGCCGGAAATCTTTTTGAAAAGACTCATAAGTTGAAACGTTTAACTAATATTTTTGACACCTTAGCACTTTTCAGCTTAATGAAACTTTAGTAAAACTTGTAATAAGTTGTCTTTTAAAATCACAAAACCTCTATCTATAGAGTCCATGGCGGGATAAGCCTATTATGAAGCCATTGTAAGAAGCATTTGCAAAACAGGAAAAAGTTGTGAGCAAGTGCAGGCAATATACTCAATAATAGTGAAAATAAAATGGTAGATGGCTACCGCTTGCAAGAAGAGGTAGATGGATTATAAGATTGATCGTGATTTTGTAAAATGGTTTTAGCTTAGTGCCATAGCCTCCCTAATTGTGCCTGAGTTTGCTTAGGCCTACGTTTAGGTGATTAGTTTAAACCCAAACTCCACCGTTTACTTCGATCTGCGGATTTTTTGTGCATGGACAGCCGGACGGCAAATCAAGTTTCTGGTTTTAATTGCAGGGAAAAATCGTTGTCCGATCGCATCCAATCAATTTTCATTTAGATGAAGGACGTTCCAGCGTTTGCGTAGGCTGTACAATTAAATAAAGGGGTTACGACTTTGAGTCCAGTTTAGCTAATCGCGTAGTTTAATTAAGCGGTTTATCGCTTTGACGTTGAGCGGCTTCGTGAGGCCGCTGCAAATAGGCTGCAAGATGGCATGATTTCTACTTGTCACTGATAGGCTTATTGTCTGGCATCGTCATTTGTGTTAAATCGAATTCACTGTCACAAACTGCTAATCTTGCTTCGGTGCATTTGTGACATGCTGCAGTTAACTATTAGGAGCCTAAAAATGAATAACAAATGTTCTTAAACAAAAGCATGCAATTAGGCTCACTACGATAGTTACCACTGCTGGTTTTTTGACCGAAACGAACGATTAACTTATCATTAATTTTTTTTGGCAAAGTTAACTATTAAAATGTTAAATCGCTACTACTCTTATTAAATTTAATGCCGCATCGTCATATACAGAAACCAGTTTTGAATTTATCGGATGGTATTCGATGCTGAAAGACAAGTTGAGACTAAATATGCGGCCGAAAATAGCGGGACGAAACAATAAGGATCGAAAATAACGGTTTTGTTTGACAGAAGCTTGCCGGACACGCAGTTTAGGTTTTATTTGCATCAGATGTAATTAACTGCGTTGAGAAACCGCCGTGTATGTATAGCTAGCTGTACGATGCGGTGGCGTAAGCTGCTATACCCACTCATTTCACGCAACAAAGATCTCGAAATCCTCGCGAAAACCGATCTCGTTACCTGCCGCACACGGCCATCTAGCTACAGGGTGGCGTTTTACGAGCCTGAAACCTTCAGTGAAGTGAGTGAGTGACTGAGTGATTATAACGTCCCACCCGACACAGTATAGGTCATTTCGGGGACGGCTTATCCGGGCAATGCACACATATTAGCAAGTAAACACGTAATCAAACGCAAAATTTATTTTTTTGCAGAAAGTACTTAAAAAGCGATCGTGACCAACACTTTTTGACTAGGTTTATGTTATAATGTATCATCGAAGATATGAAACTTTACTACTCCGTGTGCGCGATGTAAGCTTACATGGTTGGTAAGCCTTTTATAAAAATGAGAAAAAAATGTTTACATTACGTTAGCATTAAAATATTTTAGAGTAAAAAATATCTGAGCACTTTAAATACTTCAGTCAACTATAGAAAAGATGCTGCCGCCGAAGATAGATGAGTCTTGAGTTTCGTCTTTAATAAGCGCAGCAGGCATTGTGACGGTGTCACTTCTGATGGCAGGTCGTTTCAGTGTAGGTCTATTTTTCGCGCCATCCTGCAGTGCATTCTGTTTATCGCGAGTCTTGCGTTCCATTATTCGCGCGTTAATTCCGAGATTGAAGCCTCGACAAAGGTGTACCACCGGTGCAATGAATGACGAGCCGGTTGGTTGCCATAGCGACTGTTCGGCAGCGTCTGAAGCCGCCGGTATTGTCGACTGAGTCTCAGGGAGGGTTTAATAACTGACTTACTGTGTTGATAGTACGAGTACGGTGTAGATTTACACCGCTAACGAGTTACGATAACTGAATCGGTCGCTGGTGTAAACTTATGCTTGAGATGAGTATGTAGACCTGCAATACATTTAGCTCCCTACAAGTTTTTTTTTATTTAGCGTCGCCTACGTACTTCAGTATTTCAAACATTTGTCATGCTTAGATGCATTAAAATGCCAGTCGTATGTCGCTAAAGCAAAATTATCAGTCATTAGTTTATTAAGATTATTTACAATGTAAAAAGTCAAAACTATTACCGTTTTGCATTGATACAAGCCACAGACGGTTGCAGAAGCTGGCAATTGATTTTCTCATTCTTCTTGCTCGGCAGCTTGTCACACATCATCAATTATTTGTTTGCAAATCAGACAGTTATTTTCACAATATAGTGTCGTATACCGTGACGTTATTTGAGAGATATCATGTTTACTAATTATAAATTCGCAAAAGGGCGTTCGCTTGAAAATAACGCATTAAAAACGAAATGTCTTGCCATTTACGCAAAATTTTATGATAATGTACGAAACTTGTTCTGTTCTTAGCAAATTAGCACTTTAATAATCGTTGTTGAGTCGCTTTAAAAATAGTAATTTCGTCGATGGGTTTTCTTTTATTTTCGCACATTGAGGGCCAATATATCATAGATGTAAAAAACGTTTTTGTACGTTTTTAACGTTTTTTTATATTTTTTTCCAAAGTTTTAAAAAATATTTTTAAACGTGCATTAAAATGCTAATCAAGAACTTTGAGAAGCACTTTTAAAACCACAAAAACGAATTAATTGGTCATAGTGACAATAGCCTTCTCAGTTAGTTCAAATATACCAAATAAAAAGTTGTTTATGTAGTATATTTGGTTAATCTAGTGTTATGGTTAAATTGAAATTAAACAAAGCTTTCTTTATTTAGACTATAGTTTCAGGTATACTGCACTTACAGCATTAAGCATTAGTCAAAAGGTTAAACAAATTATGACCAATGTTTTTTATTTAACGTTTTTAAACGTTTTAAAAAATCTTTTTCCACGTTTTTACGTTTTTAACGTTTTTTTTCAAATTTTGTTTTGAAACGTTTTTTTTACATTTATGTCAAAAATTATGTATGCTGAAATAGAACTGAAAGTAGAATTTGAAGTAAAACAAAAATTAATTAAGACCTAAAACCTAAAGTTGAGGTAAAATGTTTCCTGCACTTGAAGTAGAACTTGAACTGAAATGGGAAGGTATAACTAAATTGAATTTGAACTAAAACTGTTGTGCGAAGTAAAATATCACTGGCTGTTATTATGACTATTGCTTCTGTTACAGTGGTAGATGCCTGCCACATTATAATACGTGTCATGTCTCTATCTTTTTCTCTGTCTGGAGAGTTCATATTTTAGCGAAACGGGGACGCGTTAGTTTACACTGACATGAATATTTCAGGCGGTTGGCAGCGCGGCGAAGAAGAGGTTAAGGTTTACTGCCGAACTACGTGCTGATGGGGATAGAATTATTTCTAAAGACGGTCAATATTTGATGTGGTTATGACAGCGTGCTTTTTGACTGCGCCAACTTCACCCCAGAGATCAGTATTTAACGTGTATCGAAAATGTTTACTATAGACCTTTGTTCTAGCGTCGCCGTAAACTACATTGGCCAGAATGCTAACCATATTTAATGAGATTGTATATAATCATCGCGACGCCTTTGAGGTTTTTTTGTAGAGTTAGTATTTATCTATCAATAATTGGTTTATTGCAAATTTATTGCTGACTGTGTCGGTAATTGATTGAGACAAAAAGCCCAGCTGTCGTTAGGAAAGACGCACTACAGCCTATACAGTTCCCGTTGTAGTACTGGCCTTGAAAGTCATCCAAGGTCGATAATTTTTATTTCACCGTATGCGATTTCCTATGAGTGATCAATCGCGTGCATGACCTAATTATCTCGCACTGTTTCCGAGATAATTTTATGGCCAAATGTTGGCTGAAAAAACACATTTTTACCCTTTTCTTCCATTTAACTCCAAATTTGAAAATGTTTTTCTTGCACTGCATCCCGCAAATTTTGTACCCAGAAAGCTTCGACAAAGGACTAATTATTCGTGCAAAACGTTTTCTCTTGAGACCTACAATACATGTTACCAACTATACATACGTTACATACGGACGACAGACAGACAGACAGACAGACAGACAGACAACAATTATGCAATAGAAGCGCTAGGTACAGCACGGCTGTAGCGCGTCAAAAATTGGCGAATTTCTGAATATCGTAGATGTTTGTTCGGCAAGTCAACACAACAGTCAAATTAGTGGAACTTGCTAATTATGACTGACCGGTTTCTGTTGAAATATCAATGGTCGTACTATATGGTGTCGGCGATGTGGTGCTGCCGTGAAAATGATTTAATAATCGTAGGTACAGCGCCGGAGAGGGGCGCCAATGCCAGCTGCTTGCTCCCGTGCCAATCGCGCAGGTCCGTACGGTCCCATTGTGTTGCGTTGTTGCTGTTGTTGACTCTGTAATCTGTCACTTCATTCATAACAATGCTAGATTCCTGCATGACAGCATTTCTGGGTCCCTAAAATTGAATGTGGCGGTTGTCTCATATCGCGGGCAGTAAATGCAGTGAATTACGCGTAAAGGCGCGTACAGAGCGACGCAACTGCACTGAATTGAACTGACACGGTTTAGTTTTTGACGAACTGACCAATAAGCAAGAAGGGTGTGCCTATTGGTCATTGGTTAATGCGTACGTAAACGTAGTCACGTATAGGTCACCGAAGACATTACATAGTGTCTGCAGTAATGCAATATACTGCTTGCCCATTGGTCAATTCGTCAAAAACTAAACCATACTGGTTTGGTTCAGTTTAGCTATGTCGCTGTGTATACGCGCCTTAACAGAAGAAAAGCATGAAAGCCAACGACACACGATAACACGAATTATCCTGTGCCTGCATGTTTTTAAAACGTCTGTTGTTTTTTGTTTATCTATGTGCAAGGTTATGGGGTGTTTACACGATCCAGCAAACGTCCAGCAATCCATGTGTATTTTGAATACATTTGCTAGAAGTTTGCTGGACGTTTGCTGGATCGTGTAAACACTTTATTAGCTACTTCGCGCTGTTAAACTCATCGGTGGATTATACCGATAAATTGAAAGTTTGAACAAAACGCGGTTACCGTTCGAAAGAGTGCAAACGAATTTTGATGACTATCAGAAGCGTAAAACGTTCACTGAGCAATTAATGCGATTTCAGTAAATATCTAGATTACGATTCGGCGCCCCGGTGTTTTTGTACGCGGAATGCGTTTTAGGTGGCAGCACTATAATGCCAACATTTTTACAACGTAGCGATTTGCAGTCTTTTTTCCTCTCATTAAATGTATTTTTCTTTATCTCTTTCCGAAAATTTGATTTTTTCCAACTTTCGTTCGCAATATCGCATTAGTATAGCGTCGTATTACATGAACTATATCATGATAGTAAGTAAGTAAGTGAATTCAAACGTCGCATGTTAAAAAAACTCTCGTGATATGAAACCACCGTGCGAGGCTGCGAGCAGTCTGCAATGCAAGTTTATCGACAAGCCAGCCAGCACAGCGCGACCAATGACGTCAGTCCATTAGCGCGCGCGGTTTCCATACCAGGTGCCCTTTTCATTCCCCGCCAGCCCGACCGGAAGTTTGCTTTTTGTTTATCGCGCCGGAAGTCAGTTGGCTCGCACATGCGAACACGGAACTGGTGGAATCGCCGACCAAGCGCAGCTTTTTATACACGTTTTACGATGGCACGGACTATAAGCCTAGACACAGCAATCCATAACTGTCACCGATAGCTGCAGCGCGTTGTGATAATAATAGTCATGGTATTGTAATATTTCTTCGTCTATGTTGGCGTCTGACATTCAATAATCAGTTGTACAGCGATGACGTTCGCCCGCTAAATTTTATTCTGCATATTATTTTGCACGTAACTGTTATAATCTAGTCTTCTATCTGCAATGCCGCAATAGGCTTTGAATTAATAAACGTGTGTGTGGTAATAAATTATAATGTACCGTACTATGATGCTAATTATTATTGCTATTTTATGCCATAGACTAATTGATAATTATGCAGCAACTAAATTATTTGGACGTCCGCTATGCACCAAATTTACATAGGATGTCGTCCCATTCGTTCGTTGTGAACGAGATTGATCATTTTATTGCATTTCTTAGAAGCCTTCTGGTTTTATAGCACCATTTTATCGTTTTCGTTCGTTGATGAGAATACATCTGCGAACTGTGCGACGTAATTGCGCTATAATTGGCGGAACACGACTTTGACAGATAGACGAAGAGGCGCGAGTGTGTGAAACTGTGAATACGGTTATTGGGATGCGCTGTGGGCTATATATTACAGGCCCGCTGATCATTGACGGTCATCCACTAGTGGAAAATGGGCATTATTCACCCAGTAGGGTATACACAATTTCTTCCTTTTTCAGCGTCACCGATTATGCCCGTAGGTCTACTGTGAATACACTAAAAAGTTAAAGAAAAGTTAAGGTGGTGTACAACTCTATCGAAAACCCATCGCAGAGCCACGGCGCGTCACCTGCCATGTGGGAGCCACACAGTATTACATGTTATTCGACACAGGCAAACGCGCTTCGCTTTAACATTAGCCAGATTTACTTATTCCGTAAGGATAGAAGGCTGAGTTGATAGCGACCCGTCCGACGAGTCAAATCCCCCCCAATCGTAAATCCAAACCTTACCGTTACACTGCGAAGCCACCACATCTTCAGGCAGCGTTGCGTTACTTCATTAGACGATCTTCGCCGGCATAGAAAGGTTTAACGTGGCTTAAATAGTAAGAATTCTTTCTAGATGACCACGTCAGTAAAATGTCGGATAAGTGGGTTCGGACAAGAGCGACGAAAACTGCAGGAAAGTCCTGAGACGCTGCTTAAAGACCGACAGTGACACTGCGGAGGTTAGTTAGTTAGTTCGCAAATTTAAAGGCGTCTATTCAGTATTACAAACACCGTTATGTAAAACAAAAGTTCGTTTCATGGGTGTGCTTATATCATAGTCGGCGGTGCGTTTAAAACGCATAGAATGTTTAATCATTCGTGCCCTCGCACTGTCGTCTGGAACAGCCAGTCAGTCATTATCCGCTTGTACTACGTCAAACAGGAGCTGTTTGAGAGGTGACAAACTTTTTATTGGTGTCAACGTCGATGATTTTGAATGACCTCGAACTTTTAAAATAAAAGTTTAATGTTTTTTTTGCAATTTGTGGTTGTGACGTAAATTTTAAGAGTGAATTGCATCGAAATGGATAGAGATAGATCAAGACAACCTGCGAATAGAAACTGCTAAGGCTGTCGCGCGTCTCATAAGCTTTGCTCAAATTACTTGTTAACTTTTCTTAGGCCGGTAGTGTAACAGTAACGCGCCGAACTTGTAACCCTAAGATTGCAGGTTCGACTCCGAGCCGATAGGCCACGTAACAACCTTGGGCAGGGCAAGTTGTTCACACACATGTGCCTCTGTTCACCAAGCAATATAATTTGGTATGGGCCAAAAGGCCTTTAATGTTCTGCGGCTGGGAAGGTAATCGTAGGTCTGGCGTCGCACTGGCCATGCGTCACGGACTCAAGTGGTCTATCCACCTATGGGCTCAACGCACCCCGCCTACGCTCCTGATAGGGTACGGCCTGGTTTGCCTGTAGGCCGGTCCCCACATCGCCGAACTCAGTGTTTTAAAGTCGATCGCTTTTTTTCGTTGAAGCGGCGAGACGCTTTTTACCGAGCGTGAGCGCGATCAGCATGGCGCCAATACATTACGCGTCATTGACAGCAGGTGTCTGCTATTGACTCCCAACCGTGCTGAAAAAAAACTATTCCTAGAGTCGCTGCTTACGCTTTTTTCGGTAGAATATTTCGTGCTTCTACTTATACTTCATCGTAGCGGCTGCCGATAGTTTTTTTGGTCGTTTATTATTTCCGCCAATGGAACGAAGTGAACATTGAAGGAGATTATGAGATTGGTCGTTCTGTCACTTCTCTCTGTGTGTGTATGTGTGCGGGTGCCTGTGTGTGTGCGTGTGTGTTTGTGTACACCCTGACTGGGCAGAAACGGTGGCACCCTCCTGTGAAAACTTCAACAATGACGGAAATATGCACTCTCACGAGCATCTTTTAGGTTACTTATTTATTTATTTAACATGGGCACATAATAAACGTACATGTACACGCATGACAATGCATCAAAACTATGATACGATGACTGTAACAAAAAAAAATTAAAAAAATTAAACTAAGGACATAAAACACAAAGACATTAATTGTCGTTTTCTTTACTCTTACCGAGGGGAACGGCAATTTTTTCTACCTCGGAGCCCTTATGGGACACAAGGACGGACGGACGGACAAACGAACGGGCAAAACCCGTGTTGCTTCCTATCAGGACAGCGGCATAGAAAGAGAAAAGTTCATAATGTTGGTTTTTACACCGACAGAGGGTGAAGATAGTAATTATTGCAGAGAGTGGAGTCAGTGACTGGACATCAAAGCTGAGCGAAGTCATGTGACAGTCGCGAGCAGGTGCTCTGGTTGCTTAGCAACACATGGTTGCCTAGCAGCCAGAAAGCCGCCCGGCAACACTGTGACATGGTCAGATTCAACGAAAACTATATAGCGTCAGCGTCGGCTCACCACGAAGCGTCCGCATCCCTTCCCGTTTCACATTTTATGCTACACGTTTCACGTTCATGTCGCTTCCCGTATCATCATCGCACGCAGACATCTCGCACTATGAGCATCCACCTGCGCCCCGGCCATTCCGGCGCCACGATCGCGGGACGATTGGTGCACTGGGTGCGGGGAGGACAAGATAGCGAATGCCATGCAGAGTGGTGTTAATTCTTGCAGCCAACAGAAGTGGAAAGTTAACTAATTATAGGCCTGCGCGGACAGAGTCAGAATTAAGTGAAAAAATTATCTACTAGACCTACAGTAAATTTTATGTAATTTTTCGCTTATTTCTCAAACCAAGGTGGCGTTATCTCGGAAAAGTGCACGAATCCTTTTACTACAACACCAAAGAAGGTGCATAGATCGTCGAATACCATCTTATAAGAAAGGTTGTGACTAATAATTGAATTGACGACGTCATCAACGTATTAATATTGTTCGTTGCATCGATTGCCGGTCGGATGTACTGTAGGCCCTCTATAGGAAATTTGTGATATGCAATTGCCTTAAGCCGTGGTGTCGAGTTTTGCAGACGTTTTATTATTCACGTAACTACGTACTAAATCGCCGTCGCAGTTAGAACAGAATGGTCGTTTAAAAATGCTAAACTATTTCTTAATTTTCACTAGTATTCTTAGTTTTGGGTTGTATTGTTTCTTCGTCAGTGCCTGTAGTATATGAAACCAAGGTGGTCTGAGTCGAATAAAGTGAATAAATAAAATAAGTATTCGTCAAAAATTAATAAAGTCTTTATCAATACCATTGGTTGAGTATACTTTGATTTTGTTTTAATAGACAGTTATCAAAGTTTTATGTTTTACATTTACCTGCAAAAAGATACTTTATGCAACATTTTATTTTATATGCATGATGCACTATAGCAAAAAGCTTTTACTTACTAATTTTGTCTAGACCGCAAACAATTTTCCGTAACATTATTTTATCATATTCGTCGTATCTAATTCAGTCATAATAATGCCGTTCTATCGTACCCAGACAATCAATTCGGTCTTTATGTTGTTGGTTATGAATCATTGAGAATGATTGAATATTGTCATTCTTGCCTACAGCAAAGTGCGCCATTGTTGCTCGTCGTAATTTGTCTGTACGTCAGTTCGTTTGTCCGTTCGCCCATCTGTGATGTTTACGTATTGTGGCCACATCGTGCAACGTAAGACCGAAACAAATTTCTGTGTTCCCAGTTGCAGTCTGGCAAAACAGAAAAACGGGAAAATATTTAAAATATTTATATTTCGTGGCATTTCGTGTAGCCTAATACTACACAACAGCTCGTAAAAAACAAACTGGCACACTAAATAGTACCCATAAGAAATAAAGTGAAAATACTGCAGCATAACATATCAGATGTTTTAGTAAAATTTTGAATGCATACCAAAAAACTGCAGTAATGTTGTAAAAGGGTCTAATAAAAATTTTAGGTACGGGAGTTTTTTTTCAAGGAAAGGGCGGCAACTATAAAAGCAAGGGCGTGCGTTTCTGAGACTAATTTAACCAGTAACTATTTTTGCTGCTCGGAATCTCAACATCAGCAACTTAAGCTGTAAACGTGATGCGAATTTGTCCGGCTTAGGTTGAGGCGGAGTATGTTGGGTGGCAGGTAACGCTGTGTGATCCTATATGGCAGGTGACGCTCCATAGATGGGTTTTTCATGAAAAACTATAAACCTGTTAAACCTAAACAGCACGAATGCGCTGCATCGCGCTGTACGTTCACTGCGACAGTAGAGTCGGTCACTGATGTATTGATAGCTCTGATGAAGTTTGCGGTGTGAAAGGTCATTGATCACGTGAAATTTCTGTTCGCGGCACGTTCACAGGACGTGAGGTGGTAAAGTCACGGCGAAGACTTGTTGCACCCATCCAAAAAAATACGCACAGCCCGTCGAAACCGTCTTAACACTTAATTTTTTTCTAGATCTATATTTTACACTGCCGTCAGTTAACCCGTTAATGACCAGCATCCTTTTAGAAAGACACCTGTTACCTACTTTGACGGTAAATCATAACATAGTTTGGTCACTAATGGGTTCGCTGGGACAGCGCTGCGCCAGTAGGAAACTTGAACTGTTTGCTGGCCAGGTTTTTAGCCGACCGTACTTTAGTAACGGTCGAGCTGTTTTCATGGTTGTCGTCGTCCGTTTGTCTGTTCGTCTGTCATTTATGTCCTGTGGCTAAACGGTGCAAGGTAGGGCCAAGGTTACTATTAATTACTAATAGAAAATGGCATACGCCCTGTCAGATTAGATGGACGTTACTGACTTTGGATGACCGTGAAGGTTACTAACAACCAGTACGGTCGGCTATCTTAGCAAAACGAATAAACATTAAACAGTTTAACTGTAAAAAGCAACTTGCGTATATAACTATAGAACTGATAGGAAGAAATAAAATAACGATGAGCAAAAATGCTGATCGTGGTCAGCAAGTTGAAACGACGAGAAAGAAAGCAAACGAAAAGAAACAAGAAATGTGAGCTAATACTCACGAGACGCGCGAAAGCCTATAGCAGTTCCGGTTTAGTAGTTTAGCTGAAAATTGGGGTGTTCACGCTAAGTTAATATGCAAATACCAAATTCTCTATCTGGATCGCATAACGATAATTCCGTGGCGCCACCTTGTGAATAATATAGACTTGTGTCGCAGCCCGAAATCGCCAAAAAATCCATAAAATTCCCTATTTGGCGTTCAAGGTCATTCAAGGTCATTGAATTCGGCGCCAATCAAGAGCCAGTGTACGACTTCCTATTAGTGATTAATAGTAACCTA
>Ga0056128_1007509_pt1 | contig 13763 bp, 8 predicted proteins | sample WorMetLIZISLAND2_FD_71113 | JGI IMG/M metagenome (GOLD analysis project Ga0056128, IMG submission 71113) | Marine gutless worms symbiont microbial communities from Max Planck institute for Marine Microbiology, Germany - Olavius geniculatus... ... | reverse complement strand
AAACCCTACTGCAGAAAGTGATACAGAGAAAATTGCGCCTCTTCGGCCATATCTGCAGAATGAACGACAGCAGAAAGATAAAGACCCTGGTGTTCGGAATGATGGATGGTTCAAACAAAAAGAGGACGGCCTCACCGAGAATGGTCAGATGACATTGAGCAGTGGTGTGGGGCAACCCTGCAGGAGTTAAGCCACGCTGCCCTAGATAGGCAGCGGTGGGCAGGGCAACGATAGTAACAATGGCGTCAGACACCAACGGGCATTGAGCCCAAGGTTGTCGATGATGACGATGAAGATTACTTGCGAACAAGAACTGCTATAAGCTCTCGCGCGTCTCATGAGCATTAGCTCAGATTTCTTGTTGACATCTAGGCCCACATATTTTCAGTATAGAATATAGAATACACACGACAACAAAGCGAAAGCATGGGTTCCCTATTAATCAATTAGAACCTACAATCACAGCGTCGCTGAGACATCCACGCCATACCGTTGAGATTTGGCAGTGGAAGGCGCGACGAGGCTAAGCACTGCAGCTGCAGCGCAGGCTGAGGGCTAGTTTATAGCCGAGTTTGCCGTGCAGTTGGTGGGTGCGTGGATGCTGCAGCTTCTACTCAGCACGCACTGCGCGCCGCCAGTCAGTCCTCAGTCAGTCGGGCGCCGTGCAGCAGCCCAGTGAGCACCAGCTGTCTGCTGTCGACGCTTCAAGAGTTCTGTGTTTACGTGATTTCGCCAGGGAGCTTGAAGTGAGTAAAGCCGTGGTAAAGCGCGATGAAGACGACACGCACGGTTGTTCACGGTCCGGGCGGCTCGACTACTGTCACCGAGTACACCTCTTACAGCAGCGGCGGCGGAGGCGCTGATGACTTCGGCCAGTTCCCTGACGGCTTCGGATCATCCGGAGGACACCGCATCCAGACCGACATAGGTGGTGGCGGTAGACGGTCCAAGTCCGGCTGGGGCACAAGACACGGCGGCAGCGAACCCAAGCGTCCGTCTGGACCACCCATGAAGCTGGAGGGCAAGACCTACGACGAGATCAAAGCGCAGTGTCAGAGGGAGAACCGACTGTTTGAAGACCCGGATTTTCCACCCAACGATTCGTCCGTCTTTCCGAGCAAACGTCCACCGCGTCCGTTCGAGTGGAAAAGACCTGGAGTGAGTAATGTCGACAGTTTCCGCATACTTAACTGCGACTTGCATGCATGCAAAAGCCAAAAAAAATCCGTAACAATTCAAAGCCAGTCTACAGCTGTAGGCCTAGTTCAACTTCTGACAAACTTTGTTTTTGCAGTAATTTTTTTACTATCTGACCTGAACATTTACGACCAGTATTCACAAGTAATTTAACATGGATAGGCCTACATGACATACATGTAGCCTATGATCTGTAAATAAGGTTGATTTCAAAGATACGGTAAAGTGTACTGTGAAGTAAGTGAGTGAGTAGAGTTTAACGTCCCACCCGACACAGTGTAGGTCATTTCGGGGACGGCCTTTCCAGGCAAATAGCCTACACAGACACATAATACTGGAACAGTAACTTTAACCTTTACAACAATGGAACACAAAGTTTAACCTTTACAGACAAGAAATTTGAGCTAATGCTCACGAGACGCGCGAAAGCTAATAGCAGTTCCGGTTCAGTAGTTTAGCTAAAAATTGGGGTGCTCACGCTAAGTTAATATACAAATACCAAATTCTCTATCTGGATCGCATAACGATAGTTCCCTGGCGCCATCTCGTGAATGATATAGGCTTGTGTCACAGCCCGAAATCGCCAAAAAATCCATAAAATCCTCTATTTTGGCGTTCAGGGTCATTCAAGGTCATTGAATTTGGCGCCAATCGAGAGCCAGTATACGACTTCCTATTAGTGATTAATAGTAACTGAGGCCTATCTCGCACCTTTACTGAGATATAGCGACTTATTGACCAAAAATTCCTAATTTTGCCTACCCCCCTCTCACTTAGCGCCCTCGTTCGGGGTGACCCCCTTCGAATTTATGGAAAAGCTTTACGGTTCCTGAAACTAGAGTCTTCCAGGCAGCCGACGGTGAAGGTTTGGTGATCCTATTTTGCACCGTTTTTGACTGATCCATCTGTGTGACGGACAGACGGACGGACAGACAGAATTGCGATGGCTAAGACGCGCTGCAAGCAGTAGCTGCTTTCGCGCGTAAAAAACCTAATGTGGAACACAAAACACAGAAATGACCTAAAGCTAAAATTGTAAGAACTTGCCGTTATTATTGTGCATATTGAACTATAATGGCAGTTTTAATAATCTTCCCTGTTATCCTCCAGACAGTCATCAATTTCATAATGCTGTCTAAGCAATTAGGCTAGTGCATTGTCAATGATGCAAATCGGGTCGAGACAGGATTAGCTATATACAAAGGACGAGGAGTGACAGCGGTGGCATATAGAATAGAGATAAGCCTAAGTTGATGTGCATATAAGGTAGGTTGAGCGGTTGTGAGAACTTTGTACGTATTTATTAACAGAGTGTCAATATTTGCCATTCATCTCGAGGGCACTTTAGTGCGCTTTTGAGAAGGCCTGCCCTTCAATAAACACTGTAAAGGCGAGGCCTAAACAGTCTGCGTCTAAAGTAGTCGACTCGAAACGATCAGGTTTAATTCACCGAGACCCTGACAGAATCAGAATCGTCCGTGAGGAATATTTAGATTGCTGACAGCTGTGTTGCTGAGCAAAGGTTCAAGTCCGACGTAGCACTTCTGCAGGGTCAAGCATTTATTGCGGCATTTGTTGCTAGCGCTTTAAATATCTGTTATTTGCAACAGAAAAGAGAAAATTGAATCACGTTATGTACTACCAGCCATCTTGGACTATTTCCTGCTATTGGCGCAAAAGCGCATTCGGGCGCTTTAGAAGCCTCATCGCACCAGCTGGACTCGAGCCTGCGACTGATGCCAGGAAGGATGCATGAGTTTGACTGGATGTAACAACTGCTGCTTTTATGCCCTCACTACGTTAGCATGGAGCATTCAGTACATACTTTTGAAGTTTTGACTGACACTCTGCAGGGTCATATATACAGGGTGGGCCAAAAAAACTGGCACCATTTTTGTACGTTTTATAACTTCACCAATATTAACCGATTTTCAAAATTCTTTTGCTGTTAGAATCAGGAGAAAAGTTGTAATAACACTGTCACTGTCGATCCTACCACACCTCAAGTCAGTGTGTCGCTACACTACCTTGTGAAATGTAGGTGTCTTAAAAGCAACGATTAAAAACAAGACGACTTCTGTAACAGCACATTTTAAGAAATTAACAACAGTAAACAACGTGTTTGATCACTGACGTCTCAATTATTGTCTAAAGCAACTGTCACATCCTGCTATTTTACGTCAAATGTTCAATATGTCCGCTTTGCTGCTGGACGACGCACTCAAGCCGGCGACGCCACTGAACAACGGCGCGATCAGCGAAACGCTGCGACAGTTTGCCGCTTTCTCATAGTCACAAAATTCTTTGTAAACAAAACTTTCCAAAAATACTGACTAAATGCCAATAACGTCAGTGATGATGACACTATACACAGGCAATGTACAAGTAAGCAAAACGTTTTATAAAGCAGGTATTGGGCTTGAAGACAACGCCGTATCGTGATGTTTTCATAAGACACAAAGTAGTGTAGCGACACATTTCAGGTGTGGTGGGATCTAAAGTAATAGTGTTATTACAAATTGTCTGTGGATTCTGACAGTGCAGAATATTGGAAATCGGTTAGGCCTAATATTTGGCGAAGTTATAAGGCATATACAAAATGGTGCCAGTTTTTTGGCCCACCCTGCATAGCGCTGTATATGTGGGGTGTAGCGTGTGTAAAACAGTTGGGCTATTCAGCACAGTTTTCTGCAACAAGATACATATTACACACACTCAAGAGTTAAATACACTTTGGCGCTACATTAATTATAGTCCAGGGATGGGTCAAGTATTAGGACATAAACGCTAAGCGTGGCGTAAAAAAAACAACTTGAAAATTGGAAGCTTTGGGAAAACAGAAACTTCTGTCGATGCGGATGGCCGCCTAAATTTAATTTAGTGGCAATGGACTTGTGCAGTATTGCAAAATTTGCATGTGCTTTTTTCACTGACCCACTGACCGAGTTACGGTTGCCTTTCTTTGTGACGTTATGAAACATCTCGCAACCACAGCATAAATTCTTCTGAGACTGATTAGCAGTTTCGCTGCGAGGACAAGGCGTCGGCTTTAGCGTATGTTTTCAAGTGCTGTCACCGCGTCGACATTGCGTGGTTAGATGCTATATTACTTATTATGTCTGCACGCTTATTGTTAAAAAGTCGTCCGTGGACGATGTATCGGTGCTCCATCTCTGTATTTTGACGAATTACTATTATTTTCAGCTTCTGTGATCATTGAATTATTTTTCTATTACTTTCCTTTATATTTTGTTATTTTGACTTCGACCAACATTCAACATTTTGTTCGTTTACGATTGTGCCGGTTTCCTAATTTGTGCAGAACGGCGGCCAGTTATTGCTTGACGGTACACCGAGTTTATTATGAAAATTATGAAAATTTGCTGCCATTTTTTTCCGGGAGTTATGCCCGAACGGGCTATGGGAAGCAGTTTGTTGACTGCAATGGCCAGGCCAGTTGCTGCCGCGAATAGATCAACTTGTCTGAATTGAAAGCGCTGTACTGCAGCGTGAAACAGAATGCCGGCTGGTTGTACAGCGTCGATCTTAATGGCAAATACACGTACAGCGTACAGCATACTGCGTGCATTGCGGATACAGCAACTACCGGTACGGTAGACGACGGAGTGGCAACTTGATACAGCTGCGGCAGCTACTGTAGGAAAACTACGTACTGTACGAAGCTCACAGACCGACAGCAGTCAGCACGTGGCTACCCCAGTACCCCCGCGGTGTTACTGCTGCTGCTGATAACCACGGAGCTGGGTCTGAGTCCAACGTCTGCTACTGATAGAGACGGCTTGCCCGATGTCTGTGGCTGATGGTGGCTAACAACACAACGATCGAGATTCCAGTGAATTTGGAATAGGCAGAACTATATACTGACCTTGACTAAACTGCCAGCTTTTGCACATGCGGCGTCATCGTCATGTTCGTTTATTTCTAAGTTTGACACTGTAGTACCGTACTGCACTGAACACGGCAAAAATTGTTGCAGTCTTTACCAGATTTTTTTAGGCTACTTACACAGATGGTGTTAGCTGAGTTGATCATATTTTCCTTGTAAAGCTGAAGGTTAAGTCCAGTACTTGCTATAGCGCTTCTTACATGAGACGAAATCGTGGCCAGAAGCGTTTTGACAATCTCGGAAGTGGCAGCTGATTTGCACGAGCTAATGATACCGCCATCCATTGCCCGCGTTAAAGAACAATTGGACCCGCGGTTTGCAGCTAGCAGACATACCACCGCCCCAATGAGTCACACTAGGCCTTCACCCCGTAGCCCGTAATGTACTACTCTACTCATTTTCCATCCCACGGAGGGTAGGAGGTTGAGTTGGCTTGAACACACAGTAGGTTAGCAACTTGCTCACGGTTGCTTACAAATAACCGGCAGTGAGAATCGAACCGCTAACTGAAAGTTACGAGTCGACACTAACCACTAGACACTTGCACCTACACAAGCAGGTAGGTGTGAACAACTTGCCCAGAGTTGTTACTTGATAGTGAACCGGCTGGGAATTGAACCGTGGACCTTTCGGTTTCGTATCCAACGCCTTAACCGCTGAGCCACCAAATTTCTTATGTAGTATTCTTGCAAGAGTTATGAAAATCGGCTGAAATTTGTCAGGGAAGTTATGACCGAACACATGGTGGATCTTTTGTCCCGTTTTGGGAAACAGTTTGTTGACTGTGGCCACGTGGTGCCTGTAGATCAACTTGTTTGAATACGAGGAAGGAGCCTGGCCGCATTATTGAGTAATGGCCAAGCCATGCCGTACATCAGTCTATCTTGAGTCGAGAGCTGGCTGCTGTATACATGTGTACCGTTCGTCACTGCTGTAACTGCGGCTGCAGGCAGGTGGTGGTGTAGACGAAGCTTCATGGTGCGTCGAACAGGATGCAACTATACACAACGATCAGCTTTTGTCGGGTCGACTAGCATGCACAGTTGTTTACATCGCAAAGCTGATCGCTGCTTCATTGCTCTAGCATAAACACTACCGACCGACCGACCGACGTTCCGGTTAGCAAAAACCATAGCGGAACCAGTACTGCTACGTACTGTAGCGGTGTTGTGGAATTTCCGGACAAGGCTTGGATAACGTCAAACCAAACAGTGACTGATGTTGTCCTTAGCACTGCACTTCAAATACTTTACGAAAAATATCAATGCAGATATTTAATCTAACGCATTTATTTCTAAGCAATTCATTAAGTGAATTTGCCGAGAATTTTGTCACGTCGATGTGTGTACCAGGCACAGGCAGTGAACAATGAATCGCGTATATCAGAACGAAACGGTCAGCAGTAACGCCGATCCGTCCAACCGTGGACGTCTAGTAGGCTAGTTCATAGCCGTGACTAGTTCATCGTACAGTTTTAAGGTGCTTTGCCATGCGACGTCAATGGCAGCAGATTCGTCGCTCGGAGCCGACCGACACGTTTAAGACGCTGGTGGCTAGCTTAGTGCTAACGCGTCTCGATTACGGCAACGGCGTGCTGGTACAGGTAGAAGACCCGTCGACTCCAGTCGGTGCTGCACGCGGCGGCGTGACTGATATATCATGTCCGTCGATCGGACCACATCACCGACGAGCTCGTCTGCCTTTATTGGCTGCGCGTGGCGGAGCGAATCTACTACAAGATCGCCGTTCTAGTCTACAAAGTCTTGCATCGACTCGCGCCGCAACGTCCGCTTAACTACGTTGCCGAACTACGTGGCCGCCGACCTTTTGTCAGCGACTCAAAACTCACCTTTTCACCAAATTCTTTTTCTGACTATTTTCCGGACTGCATTCCAGCTAATTTCTCTCTCTAGTGAACCTGGAAGTAAGTTGCATCACTTAGGCCACTGCAAAAATTCTGGATTGATTGATTGAGTAACCATTCCAGACATAGGCATTTAGGTGAGAAGTGTACAATAGGCGGTGATGCCTGCACGCGTCGGAAGGTGCACAACGATGTTGATGCAGAGTGAATTAACGCTGCACGATGCTGTAATAATCATCAGCATTCAGCGTCATCGGCCAACTGTCAAAGTCCTCGCCGCTGTTTGTTGCTGCGCAAACGCATTGAAATAGCTGCAGACATCGTCAGCGACTCAGCGGCGTGTGCTGTCTGTGTGCCCTGTAATGTGCTGCATACAGTAATAGGCCTGGCCTACATTGTGGTTATTGCTCGCGTGTGTGTGAATAACTGAACATATTGCGGCCGATAATTGGACACGCCGTACTAAACCAAAGAAGGCGATTTAACGGAATGAGTCGTATTGTGCAAACGCAACGTAAAGGGAGAAATGACCAGTATAAGTAACTTTGCTCTTTATTCGTCTCGTCACGGTCATGGAGTAAACTGTGCGAGTGAACAAAGCACAACAATCTGTAGTCCGTGATGAAACGTATTTATTTTATGACTGTGATCGACAGCGTGTTGTGCCTGGGACTTGCATGTGATAAACAGACGCGAGACACGTTTTAATAGTCACGCTTGCCTGGAGTGGGATTATTGGCGATTATAACACCGCAGACACTGTGGTGAGAGATATGAGGACACAGTAGGTCGTGAAATAAAATCTAAAGGTAGGGTCCATAGAGTCCGGAGCTGATCCAGGTATCTAGGCAGTCAGTCCGCAGGTGACATAGTCATAAACCCGGTGATCGGCTGGCATTTACTTTCCACTAGGCCCGCAGTTACCTTCCCACACCGAGCCAGAGAGCGTCACCGCCCTTTTGATTGATGTTAAATTATACTGCTTGGTGACAGAGGCACATGTCTGTAAACAACTTGCCCAGAGTCGTTTTCTGGCAATGCACCGGGCTAGAGTCGAAACAGGGACCTCGCGGTCACTAGTTTGGCACGCTACCGTTATACTACACCAAGCCACACTGTCAAGAAATAAGAAAGCAAAAGCACTCCCGGTTGTCCGTAATTTGCAGTTTATTGATATTTGTCAGTCGTATAGTGCAAACGCAAATTTTTAGTTGCATGTAAGCAAAACAGATACTGTAACATAAGGTCTAAAGCCAACGGTATAAACGGACTGTACCACTCCACTAGCATGAGCGTAGTTCAGTGTTAGAGCGAACTCGCTGGAGATAGTTTGCTGTGCGCTATAGACTGTAGTTGATTAATCGATTTGTAGGTCAGTAGGCCTGACTGCCGAGTCATGACTACCAACAATCGATCTCATGCAATATGACTATTGAAGCTATAACAGTCTGTTCGGTCGATCCTTGTCGATATAAGCCTATACACTGTATAGCTGTTTCATATAGCTTACATGTTAACTTTCTGTAGCTGGCATTGTCATTTGTCCCACTTTCCTCTTTTTTACGTTCTATTACATTGCACGAGACGTGGGCAGACCTGACATTACGTCTAAGTAGGCTACAGAACCCCTGTTTTTCAAAGCGGAATTGCAAACTCGCAGCCGTGCACTATAAGAACATTGTCTCTGTTTATCTGCGTATCTAGACATGTGAAAAAATATTTTCTTGAAGCGCGGAATCGCCACAAGCGACTATCGGCGAAACAAATTTTCTTGAAAGTTGAGAACAGTGGCATCATGTGTTCGTTCAAGGTGCTACTGTTATAAGCTTCAGGTATTTTTTGTGACCCGATACTCATTACATGTATATGCTTACCGTCTCATAATATTATTGTATTGTGTCTGAAGAACTGCGGTGCACTTACAGGCTTATTGCCGTGGGCAAATTTATGGTGTCGTGTGTACGGCAAGAAATTACATTAGTTTTTATTTCGCGCCTTGCTGATGCTGTTGCTCACTGATGAACTTTCTGCTCAAATTTCAGCATCACGGCCAAACCGTTACAGATAGCGGAATGGCTACTACGCGAGTTCTAGGACTTCGTCATCGCGCTGTGCAACCGACCCCGTAAGACTTCTTTTTTCTCCGTGTTGGACCCTAAAACCGACTTCTTATCCTTACATTAACATTATAGTATTGTCTGATGTGTGTCAATCGTTGACAGGAGCTGACTTCCGATCCTCAGCTGTTTGTCGGCGGAGCAAGTCGACTCGACATCCAACAGGGAGACCTCGGTAAGCACGGCATATGTATATTAAAGAAAAATATTTATGCTGTCTGTTGTGTAATGTGAGGGAGTGATTGATAGATTTGACGTTAATTTTGTATGAACAAAGAAAAAATACTTTTGCAAAGTTACGTCGAGTTTCGACTTTCGAGTAGCACATAATCAGAAGACTTTACTCATAGAGCCGATGCTGGCGTCATAGATACAGCGCGCATGCTATTCAAGTTGATTTTTATCAGAAATGGGTCATTTTGTTTGAATTTGTTGTGCTTTATGTCGAGTTTTCAAATTATTTTTTGTGTGCGATGTGACATTTTTTCTTCTTTTTTTATGATCAGTTGCCTGACTGTGTTGTGACAGGTGATTGCTGGCTGTTGGCGGCCATCTCATGTCTGAGTCAGTACGAGAACCTGATGAAGAAGATCATACCTCCAGGCCAGGGTTTCACGCCGGCAGAAGGCTACTGCGGCATATTTCGCTTCAACTTCTGGGTGTTCGGCAAATGGAAAGAAGTGATCATCGACGACTGTCTGCCGACTTTCAACGGTCGTCTGGTCTTCATGCATTCGCCCGACAAAAACGAGTTCTGGACGGCGCTGATGGAGAAAGCTTATGCCAAGTACGATCTTGATTTGGTCTTGCACTAAGCGACCAATCCGCCTCAACCTAACTCAACTGCCAGTCGACTGTTGAGTTGAGACGGCTCGAGAGAGTGAATTATAAACTTATAATTCTGTTGCTGCAATCATGCATCCACTCTGCAGACAGACTAAGACTGATAAAACTGAGATTCACTTATTGCACTTTTATGATTTTGTCAGTTTCGAAGCTCTGAGAAGGCTTAGAATCAGTTTAGTTGAATGTGATCGGTTGCTTTGTCAGTAATATTACGCTAGATACAGGCAGATAGAATTAATCTGTGTACATTTTTTTCTTTGTTTATGAATGCTGTTTATGTCTTATCTTGTATATGTTTATTAAATATTCGATGAATACAGCTGTGTATAACGTCAGAAAAACTTTTTATGTGGTATACAATTTTTAGTTTGCACTTCCTGTCACATGCAGTAGACCTAGAAATTGTCGTGTTTCCAGTGCACAGGAATTCATTGAGCTGAAACTTTTGTCGTTTTTGGACAGAATGAACGGTTCGTATGAGAATCTGAAGGGCGGTTCAAGCAGCGAAGCAATGGAAGACTTTACCGGCGGAGTGACTGAGATGTTTGACTTGACTCAGAATGCGCCTCCGAATCTCTTCAACATTATGACCAAAGCCGTCGAACGCGAGTCCATGATGGGCTGCTCTGTCGACGTAAGTTGCCGATTGTTAGACATCGTTTTTATCCATCGTACCCAAGTGTTCCATGAGTCAGAATACTTGTCAACAAACTGATGTATTTGGTGAAAATACTCTTTTCTGACTCATACTGTGTAAGTTATATGTATATGAAAATAATATAATATAATAATCTGACATAAGAGAATAAAAATTAATATACATAAACCTATAAATAAGATATAAATTTCGAGGTGTGTATACGTGTTGCAGCAAGGTGGGATGGCAATGGAAGGAGAATTGGCGAATGGGCTAATTGTGGGCCACGCGTACAGCGTTACTGATGCCAGGACTGTACGTATTGGCTTACGTGATATCTTTATATTGGATGAAGTTTGCAATTTGTTTTGCACAAATTGTAAAAACCAAAAAATCAGTATGTAACACACAACATTACTAAACGTGTCCCATACGTCTGTTTGAGCTCATTACCAACAATTTTGTAAAAGTTTTTTTTAGAATATTTGGAAGTAATAATTGTGTAACAACGCCTATCATTGCTGTTCTCTTGTTTTTGTTATTGGCATTGACCATGATGGAATATCATTTTTTACGTTTTATGATTTTTTGTATAGTTGATTAATTTTAACATATTTAGTTGCTGTTAAATTTTTGTCTCTGTATTTGCTTTGACTTATTTGTCTCTGTTTCTGTAATAATAGCATGGTTATTTATCGCAGCATAATTTGGCTCATTTATGTGTGTATGAAAATTGCCAGATCGACATTCAGACAAGCAGAGCAAAGGGAAAGATACCGCTGGTGCGAGCTCGCAATCCTTGGGGCAACGAATGCGAATGGAAAGGAGCTTGGAGCGATAAGTAAGCCTGATCTTTTTGCTCAACTGCGAGTTTGAATTAAAATTTAGTTACTGAATGAAATTACTTAAATAAGTAAATGAATTACCTGTATCACACAGTTAGACATTTGTACATGCAAAACTAATTTATTCTTATGTTTCATGTGTAACACATTTTAACTACTGAAATTTTAATTGATTAGTGTTGTACGCTACTGTTTTAGCTAGCCTGCTACGTGTGCTCCGTGTAACCAGTGAATTCCACTGAGACTTTGTTATTGCAGGTCGCAAGAATGGACTTTGATTCCTGAAGATGAACGTAAGAAGCTCGGTCTCACTTTCTCAAACGACGGAGAATTCTGGTGAAGATATATGCATTACTGTTGTCACAATTGTGAAAAACTTACTTCTGTTTAGTTTCAACTCCTCTGAAGTCTGTAGTTTGTTGGAAAGAAAATGAAGTGAATAGTATTTTGATAGGCATATAAACTATCACTTTTGATTCAGCGCCATTTCTTGAGGCAGCCTCGATCGCCAAATACGCTATCACTCTTTTAACGTCTGCATTTATGTCTCATAAATGTACAAAACATCAGTTTATACATTTGTTAACGGCAACACTGAAGAACTCGCACATTGAAAACAGCAAAAATCACAAAAGGTGATATTGTCCGCATCACACTGACTGTGTGTCAATGTGCTGCTGAATAATATAATCTTTTGTGATTTTTGCTGTTTTCGATGTGCAAGTTCTTCAATGTTGCCATTAACAAGTGTATAAACTGATGTTTTGTACATTTATATTTGCTGTTTTATGACTAAAATACTTTGCACATTGGGCTGAGCTGATGCTGCCTCAGCGCTGGACAAATGCAACCTGTCCACTCCGAACGTAAGTTAAGGTACTAAAATACTGTTTTCCTATACTAGTGATCAATGACAAAGATATTGCACCTCAGATATTTTTACAGTAGCCAAGCCGCTTATAGCTGTTACTTACTACCTAACGGCGTGACTAAACAAAGCGGATGACAAGCGTCAGGCATGACGTCACCGCTGGCCTGCATTGCTGACAATACTGAACAAAATTTTTTTTTATATCCACAAAATGGCCATAAAAATAAACGAACTAATATTGCACGCATCACCCGCTTAATATAGGCCTCCTGATTCTGACAGTTAAAACATTTAGAAAATCGGTTAATATTTGGTGAAATTATAAGGTGTACAAAATGGTGCCATTTTTTGGCCCACGCTGTAGACTTGAGGTAGCGTCTAAAAACCAGAGCCGGCGGAAGAGCCCCCCCGTACCCTCTTGTCGGGGGGGGGCCTCACGTATGCTCAGAGGTCTCATGCTCTGTATGAAAAAGGTGTTTTAGTTTTTTAATATGTATTCAAAATATAAATTAAGTAAACATGTGGAAAGTTTACCGAAAATGTACAAGTCTATTACTTTTCATTAATGTACAGCAATATGTGACGTACTGCGGCCCATTAAACTTTATTTTTTGCACAGACCACACAAACTGTATCTAATTTTTTGCGTTTCAGTTTTTTCAACAGTGGGCAAATTTACCGTTTTCACTGAACGTCCAAAAGCCAAAAGTGTTTCAGCTTCAGGGGGGTTTGCCTGCTAACTCCCTGACCAGGGGCTCGACCCCTGGACCCCGCTGGGTCTCCGCTCCCAGACACCAATGAAGGGGCCTCACAGTTGTATTTGGGGTGGGGAGGGGGGCTTCCAACTCTCTGGCGCTGGCACTGCTGAAAACGTAGCGTTTTATTGGTGCATTCTACAGGATGTCGTTCCAAGACTTTGCCAAGAACTTTTCCAAGCTGGAGATCTGCAACCTTGGTCCTGATTCAGCGGCTGACGACTCGTCAAAGAAGAGGTTTCAGATGACGGCGCACGAGGGCTGCTGGAAGAGACGCGTCAACGCCGGCGGATGTCGCAACTACCTCAGTCAGTATATAATATTGTAGCAACTGTAGAAAAAACTGGCTTGGTCACTGTGTGCCTTGGCAGTGTATCCTAACGAGTGACTGCGATATCACGCATGAGGTCAATCGGCGTATTCAACTCGCATCCACCGCCTTTGGTCGGCTCTCCCACCGTGTATTCTTCAATCACAATCTGAGCATTTCGACCAGAGTGGCAGTCTACAACGCCATGTGTGTTTCTGTTCTCCTTTTTGGCTGTGAAACTTGGACATTGTATCAACGCCACCTCAGAGCTCTGGAAGACTACCATATCAAGTTTGTGCAGAAAATCCTTGGTCTTCACTGGTGGAACAAAGTCCCACATGTTGAGATACGACGAAGGGCCAATGTCCACTGCATGGAACATTTAGTCATGCAGCGCCAGCTGAGATGGGTCGG
>Ga0056128_1007506_pt1 | contig 13765 bp, 4 predicted proteins | sample WorMetLIZISLAND2_FD_71113 | JGI IMG/M metagenome (GOLD analysis project Ga0056128, IMG submission 71113) | Marine gutless worms symbiont microbial communities from Max Planck institute for Marine Microbiology, Germany - Olavius geniculatus... ... | reverse complement strand
AGGAACCGTCGCCGCAGCCGTCCCTGACCAACCTGACGCCGAGCGGCATCGACATGCTGTCACAGATAGAGCCATGCCTCACCGACATGAAGATCAGCGTGCACGAGCCAATCTCGGACAGGAAGATATCAGAGCAGGACAGACGGTCGACGACTTTACGCGCGGAGGAAGACGAAGATGGGAGAAGATCCACAACGCTGACTGACGACGAGAAACGGCGATCAACCATGACGTCGGAGGAGGAAGGAAAAGAAGAAGAAGAAGAAGCAGAAGAAGAAGAAGGAGAAAGAAGAAAATCCGCAGCAGCATCAGAGGAAGAGAAAAGGAGGTCAACCATGAAATCAGAGGAAGCAGACAAAAGGCAATCAACCATGAAATCGGACGAAAAGGCGGAAGAAGACCAAGAAAAAAGGCGATCGACTATGAAATCAGAAGAGAAAGCTGAAGAAGACAAAGAGAAAAGGCAATCAACCATTAAGTCCGAGGGGGAAGACAAAGAAAAAAAATCATTGTCAGACGATGACAAAAGGCAGTCAACAATAAAATCAGAGGAAGAAGCTGAAGACAAAAGAAGTTCGACGACGACGCCGCGTGAAGAAGGGAACGAACGCAGGTCGACAACGCAGTCGGACGAGGAGAAGAGAGGATCCACGGTGACATCAGGAGAAGGCAAGGACACCGAAAGAACGTCTGTATCATCAGGAGCAGGCGAAACAAAACCAGAAGAGGAGGGGAAAACCGAAGAGGACAACAACTAGTCAAACGAAGAAACTGCAGAAAAAAACCGAGAATGACGGTCAATAATACGATGTCTATGCAGACAATTCATCACCATTTAGCATTGCTGTTTCAGACACCGTCTTCGTTTTTTGTGTTAAATCGTTGTACGTACTGTACGTTAGAACGGTTAACAGTATTAATGACTGCAGTTAGCCAGGGGCGTCTATAACAAATAAATTAAGTTGCAAATGCTACAACAAAAAGTAGAGGGAAAGTTTTCTGATATTCAGTATGGGAGCAGTTGGTACGATTTAAGACTCAGGCCACTTACATGAAATCATAACTATCATCAAATGTATTTCCCATACGTTTTGTTCATACATAATTCAGCTTATTTAGCATGCTTCCAAATGCGCTTTTGCAGGCCTAGAATGTCACTTAGATTTATCAGAGGGTCTACAGCAAAGGAGGAGGCAACAAAAGGAAAACACTTCTAATGGACACGGCTTATATCTGTTGACAGATGCCAATCAGTTCACTGGTGTACTGTTACTTTGTTCACAGGTACATAAAAGAACAGTCTGAACTTAAGAACAAATACTTAGATTGCTAGAAATATGTAGGCCTATAGTTGAAAATTAGACTCGTAATGTTACAAAGGAACAGAAAAGCAAAACCAAATAAGCAACTATTCACCTCAAGACTCGTGTTTCACTGGAAATGACTATAAAAACAGTGCATGCACATGTGCATCTGCAGTGAGTTGTAAGCTTACAATCTTAACAAGAAATCTGAGCTAATGCTCATGAGACGCGCGAGAGCCTATAGCAGTTCTTGCTCGTAGATTGTCTTGGTCTATCTCTAGCCTCTTTGGCGCAATTCACTCTTGAAATGCGTGTCACAGCGCAAAATTGCGAACAAATAACTAAAACCTGCTATTCTGGGGGTTAAAGGTTATTCAAGGTCATCAATGTTGACATTTCTAAGAAGGTCGTCAGCAGTGCTTGTTGTGATAAGCAGCATGTCTGTGCCTATCTGCAACCATTTTCATATTAGGTAAGCCAATAGCTGCGAAACAGCATCAAAAATTTGGGTGTCTTAACATTTATAATGTTGTCGTTGTAATATATACCGGCGATTGAGGAGAAAGTCTTAATTCTAGCGTAGGCTACAAATAATATAATAAAACAGTTTGCAGATGCTTGAAATCGTGCATAAAAATGCCTAGGCTGGAGAAAATCAAGTAATAAATATATTAGATCTTCACAAACATATTCATCATAACTTCCTGACAACAATGCAAAATTCAAAAAAAGTTAACTACAGAGTACTTCACTCAAATGTGAGTTTCAACAAAACAATGATGAACAATGCACAGGATATGGTTTTAAACCTTTTTACTTGGCCTATGCGACGAATAGTATTCGCTGCCAGCAGATAATAAACTACAATGAGTAAATAACATAAAACAATTGTGCAAAAACACAAATAAAAAGAGGCACCTGATTTTTTTCATGACAGTGGCACAGTAGTAGGCTAACAAATAAAAAATAGCCAGGTGATAATGGGTATGCATGTTCTGAAAACTGGTGCTAACTGAACGAGTATAAATTCATCTACTATAACCATGTACACTTTACCTTGACGGCATAGTTTTGATGCAAATCAGCATCTGGACCTTTTGCTATTGAAGATAAGCTGAAGTTTAACATTATACAACCTAACGTTTTTAACTTAACAGTTATGTTTAGTAAAGCAAAGTGGCAGATAATTGATAAAAAAATCACACATTCAAGCAAGGCCAAGAAATCATCAAAATACCTTTATTGCAATTCGCTGCTAACACTGAAACATGCAAAGCAAAAGGAGATGCCTCTTTTTATTTGGACATAGAGCAAAATAAATCTCAGCAAGGAAATACAAAGAAAATATTAAACAAAAAGTCAAAACAGATTATAATCCTGGAAATCAATAAGCACAGAAAATGTAGAGAAAATGGCATTTGCATTGACTGACCTAAAATAAAATAACAGTTTCTTTTACTATTTTTCAATCCAGGAACACTACATAGAGACTATATAGTAAAACATCGCTGTATGCCATTAGTGACGCAATTCTCTCAACAGCAAGCCCAGCACTTCACAGTCTGACTTTTCACAGTTTCTCTTGATCAAAGAAAAGTAAATTTATATTCAAAAATGAAGGTTTTTATGTGGAGGGCTCCAAATTTTGGGATTGATAGATTATGAAAATGAACACAGTTCTAACCATACAACACAGTTTCGCAGTGATCGGCTGAGAAAGCTTAGAGATTTCGTGCTGCAAAAAGGAAACATCAGGCATAAAACAAAAGCCTCTGGCAGCAATATTCAATTGGCACAGGTTTTCGACTCGAATGACAGCAAAGATCATAGATGTAAAAAACATTCCAGGAAAAATAAAAACGTTAAAAACGTGGCAAAAATAAAAAAACGTTTAAAAATGTTGAATAAAAAACATTGGCCATAATTTGTTTAACCTCTTGCCTAATGCTGTAAGTGCAGTATACCTTGAACAATAGTTTAGACAGAGAGAACTTTATTTAATTTCAATTCAACTGCATGGTCATAAGACCATAGCATTAAACTAACTGAATATTCTAGTTAAAAACTTTATTTAGTATATGCGGACTAACAAAATAAAATACATCATTATGACTTACTCTTTTACTATTTTTCAATCCAGGAACACTACATAGAGACTATATAGTAAAACATCGCTTGGGCTCTGTGGTTCCAAAAGTGCTTTTCGAAGCTTCTGATGGGATTTTCAATGCGTTTTTTAAAAAAAAACGTTGAGCAAAATAAAAAACGTTAAGAAACGTAAAAATGTGGCAAGAATAAAAAACTAAAAAACGTTTTTTACATCTATGGCAAAGATAGACATAAAAATAGCACTTAGCACCATTGACGGCTATGATATGGTTATGCTACAGTAATCACACAATCACCTAAGGTAACATCAATACTGTGAAACAACATCCAACAACTTCCAGCAGCACAGCAACACTAATGCTCAGAGCACAATCAATACCAGCCCAAACCTGCTCTGATGACTTTATGGTCAAATAAAAATGCTACCCCTTTCACTACTGCACTAACTGACAACGACTAACAATTTGTACACACAGACGCTACGCTACACAAGATGGAAACAATATTGCAAACAGATGTTACAAACTGACATATAACATATATCTGACGAATTAAACATTCCCCAATATGAAACAAGATATGCACAAAATATTCACAACAAATCATCCTAATACACTAATAACACAAATAATCCAACTAACTAACTTGTGGATAAAAAAACTGGATATGTATGTCCTTTTTCAAATCCAACAAAAACTAACTAAAAAATTAACTGCATCACAAAAAATTCCAGCTGGAAACCACCAACAATAACATGAAAACAAAATAGTTTACACTGAAGTTGTAATAAAACCAAGAAACTGTATTCATACAATAAAGAACTCGAGGGTCTGCTTGGCTGTCACAAAATCAAATAATTAACACTGAGAATCGGTTGCCATTGCACATGCAGGTGACAAAACTTCATTCTTGATTTGCTCCACTGTGCGGGTGAACTCTTCACGAGCTTTGCGGATTACGAATGCAAGAAATGCACCAATCATCACCAGCTATCACACACAAGTACACATGATTTACTGGTAACCATTCAGGTCATACATACACCATAAACAACTTCTATACTATAACAGTCTGCACAACAAAGATGAAACAGCTAATCACATGTTATCATTATCACACAGTGAACTAAAACAAGAAAATTAAACAGTCAGAATGGCTAATAAATTACGCATTCCTTCCCGATCGCTAGTTCAGTTCTCTTGACACTGGCAAAGCTAAACAGTCTATACTATAACATATCCACTAGGTCGGATAGACAAACTGCCTATTAGCTATTCTTGTTCAGTATGTGAAACAATGACCTCATAATCTTGATCTTTTGACTGGATAAGTTCTTACCATATGGACCAGGGACCTGGTAGTTCATGAATACGTTATTATCACACATTCACTGATTATGGTATGACAATACAACATTTGCAATCGTTTTCATAATGTAAACAAAAAATTTTAGCTAATGCTCACGAGATGCGCAAAAGCCTATAGCAGTTCCGGTTCAGTAGTTTAGCTGAAAATTGGGGTGTTCACGCCAAGTTAATACACAAATATCAAATTCTCTATCTGGATCGCACAATGATAGTTCCGTGGCACCACCTTGTGATACAGAGACTTTTTTGGCTAAAAATCGCAAATTTTGCCCACCCCCTCTCATTTAGCACCCTCGTTTGGGGTGATCCCCTTCGAATTTATGGAAAAGCTTTACGGTTCCTGAAACTAGAGTCTTCTAGGAAGCCTACGGTGAAGATTTGGTGATCCTATCTTGCAGCATTTTTGACAAATCCACCCGTGTGACAGACAGATGGACAGACAGAATTGTGATGGCTAAGATGCGCTGAAAGCAGTAGCTGCTTTCGCATGTAAAAAGTGCACAAAAAATACAGGCTTTAAGTATATGCAGGGTGGGCCAAAAAATGTGCCACTTTACTTTTGTCCATATCTTTGCCAAAAATCAACCATTTTCAAAATTCTTTCACTGGTGCATTCTATGGACAATTAGCACCAAAGTAATTATTGAATATCCCGCCACACGTTAACTGTGTCACTCACTACCCTACACTACCTTGTGAAATACAAATGCAAGAAAAACTAACAGTAATAGACAGCAAGCATGTTGATAAACAAAATACACTTCCGACCAAAAAGGCAGCGAACGATCTGTATGATAATACACTCTGTTAGATCTGTTTCTTTAGATATCTGGTGTATTTAACAATATCTTTGTTTCTGGCCTTTGTGGTTTAGCAAGCCTACCATTTCATCCACAGTGATCACGTTCTCTTCAGTACATGTATGCTTCACTGCCGGTCTCATGCCGTTGGTCGGTGCTGCATGTTTCCAAAATCAGTCTTAATAACATTCCCATGCTTTTCCTGTTGCAGTTTATCTTCAAAAATTCTGCCATTATTCTCCAAAAACTGTATCTTTGAACTGGTACAAGTTCTTAATCAGAGCCATGTCTCCACTGCTAAATGGCACATGAAATCACCGGTATAACTTCAGTGCATTAAAAATTATTATTTACTACAATATCATCTGCTTTTGTTTACAAACATCAGACATGTACACAAAACTAAACATAATTTACAAAAATTAGTGAAAATTGTTTCAGAATATGATTTTTTTTCTACACGTATCATAGTGATTTTGGTGATTTTTAAAATAATGTATGTTTCACATAGTAGTGTAGCAACACAGTTAAAGTGTGGTGAGATATTTAACAACAACTTTATTGCTAATTGTCCACAGTATGTGACAGTGAAAAAATTTTGAAAATCAGTCAATAATTGGCGAAGATATAGACAAAAATAAACTGGCACATTTTTTATGGCCCACGGTGTATTATCACTTTTACATGCTGATAAGTATGTTTTTACCAATAATGATTGTTGAGGTAACATCATACAAAAAGTTTTGTCTGTGGTCCAACCCAATACAGAATAATTTCTTTGCATTTCCAACACTGGATGTGTCGTTAAAAATATGCCTAGAAGCCAGTGAAAACTGTAATGTAAATCCTTATCTTATCCCACTGATTTACCTGTGGAATCAGCAAGTTAATAATTTGCCTGCAACATACAGCACAACCAGCAACAAGTAACAAATCAGCGATGAGAAACCATCACTCACCTGACCGCCAAAGATCACGTAAGCAATAGTAGAAGTTGAACTGGATGAGACCACTTCCTCCATAGAACGCAGTGTAGATCCAATATATGCATGAATACTCTGATACAGAAGCATTCCACCAACTGAAGCGGCAACATACCGCTGCACACTGATGTTGCACATCTGAAATACAACTCAAAATATGTACTGCTAAAATAATTAAAAATATGCAGTTCAAATCATAAACACGTCCTTAATTTGCAAACCAAATGTAGTTAATAGTCCAATAAATATCTAATCTGATGCAGAGGCAAATGTAGGCACGTTCAGCATGTTCAGCTGAAGAGGGGCCCCCAGAAAAAGGAGTCACCACAGACCACAATATGTCAAACTGCAGCGCAACATTTCTGGTCCAGGTGCACTGCAACATTTAAAAATCAGGTCGCACAAAAACATTAATTAATAATACGCTGATCCAATGAAATGAAAACATCGCTTTGAAGTGATTTTCAGAGAAATATGTTGCGTCAGCCGAACGCATCCGAACGTGCTGGAATAACTGATGACGTCACTTTCAAGATGCATTGTTGTCAAACTGACACTCGCATTAAAAACATAGTAAATCGGTCGGTTTTACAGGTAATGATGCATAGGTGACATCAAAAATTACGTCATTGTTTATTTGTTCACTACTACAGAGGTGCAGTTAGTAAAATTAACGATATGCTGGAATATTGTGGTTTTAGTGGGTTAACTACTGATAAAAATTTAGCTTTTTTTGAGGCTATTTAGCCGCAAATTAAGCCGCATTTGACCTCAATGCAATAAAGCTAGTCAGCAACCAGCAACCCTCGTGCAGATGATGTCACAGTTCCAAACATGGCCGAAGTTGTGAAAAGAGAAAAGTGAGTACTTTAAACCTGATTTTGGGGGTATTAAGATGTTCTAGCAACCACAAGATTAATAAATATTGACAAATTAGCATTTGATTAAGCCAATTAGCACTTTATAACAGTTACATAAAATGATGCGACTTGTACTTCAAAAGTTGACTTGGCGCAGCAACAGCATTTGATCACGTGTACAAAGCTTCCAAATTCAGAAAGCTGTCTCAAATCAGGTAATAGGAGCAAAACTGCCTACAGTTGTAACTTGTAATGCTAAGTTCATGGTACTGGTACCAGGAGGTTTTTGTATATTAATGCCAGATGTCAAATGTGAGGGTCCTATATTTTACCAAACATAGCCAAATCCAGCCATAATCTCAACCTGGCATTAAATGTGCAAACAGTTTATCATAAATGGCATTCATGCTCAACTTCTATAAAATAAGGTAGCAAAGAACTATTAGAACCACAGAAAAAAAGCCAAAATTTGTACACTGTACATTATGTTGCATGCTACAAACATTGCAAGTTTAGAACAAATAAGAGCAAAACAATGTAAACATCAATCATACAGCTAAGGAAAAATCAGCATTGACAAATCTAACTTACAGCAAATAGAGCATTTTGAAGTCCAAATGGAATTGGTGTCAACCGAGCTAGCACTATCACTCTGAATCCATGCTCACTCTCAACGACACTTATAACATAACGCATGCTGGAACTGATGAGTCGTGAATATACGATGTCCCGAAAAAATGTCCGAATTGTAACATGTGCCACGGTGATTCCAAAGGTTGCACAAGATATGATAACAAGAAGGCCACCAAGAAATCCAAACAGATAGCCAGCAGAAATTTTTAACAAGATGTAGCCCCACGTCAAAGGAAATGAAACTGCCATGAACAGCATTAAAAAGACAACAAAACTGACAACAATGCCGCTGTGCTCAAGTGACATCAGGACATACTTTATGTAGTCTTGACTAAGTACAATAAAAACACAGGCGACGGTAACGACACAAGCTGAACATGCTGACACACTCAGGCAGCTCGGATTGTTTGGTTTTGAGTCCAGCTGCACCGCACTGCAGACGACAACTTCCCGCAATGGTTCTGAACTTGTTTCTGGCATGATGTTGCCATATGCTTTAGAACGATATCTTCTAGAAACGATCTTCAGCCACTTCTTCGTTACTACTCGCCAATGTTCACGTTAACAAACCAATGATGGAAAAACTTCCAAATTGGACCACTGTCCGATGTTTTCAAATTAAGGGATAGAAGACGTTCTTAAAAAAAGGATTTACTTTTGGGGTTTAAATTGTGCAAAAATGAAGGGGCATGGCTACAATAGGGGGTACAGAAAAGTAGGGGTACAAAAAAAAAAACAACAGTATGCCCTACACTGTTACCTCGCCTGACCTTCACTATCTTTGCCTACCTACCTACGTACTACTTACCTTACTAATCTACCTACCTACCTAGACACTTACCATATACGTAGTCTTACCTAATCTGTTCGGTGACTGTTGGAATCAATCCTGTGACCACGCGCTTACAACCTAAGCATTATACCAATATCACTATTGGAACGCGCTTGGTAAGTGAGCGTTAAAAGTTGACGTCACCCCACTTTTTATCAGGTCAAACTTGCTCAAACAAGTTACGCTTAAACTTATACCAAGTGTTGTAGAACGTGGTGTAAAATAAAGGAAAAATACACAAACATGGTAAATTTAATGCATGCATTTAATAGCGTACAAAACTCGAAAGTAAAACGTAATGACTCGTCGTGAACGACGTTAAACTAATTTGAATGCGTCTCACCTAGTCGCGTGATCTGGTCAAAGGTTATCTAAAAACGGTACTCTACAATAGAAGTGTGCGGATTGTAAAATGTACTAAACCAACATGCCTTCACAAGTCAGGACGTAAATACAGTGTGGTACTTGCCAGGAAATCAATGAGGATGAAGAATAGCATCAAATTTGCTGATACTTATCCACATGGACATATTTGCACACAGTTCTGTCCATGGCAGATGGAAAATAGCGTCAGATTTGCTTACATTTCCATCCGTGCGGACGGAAAATAACACCGAGCGTACTGCAGCATAGCCGGCAAGTAATCAGTATTTATCAGTTATGATGCGTAAACACAAAGTATCCACATCATTAGTGCTTTGTAACCGCATACACCTTTCGATTACCGCTTAGCAAACAGAACAAATTAGTACACTACTAAGCTGAAACGTCCTGGACAGGCCGCCTGAGTGGACGTACAGTGTAAACATGCAGTGTGCTAATGGTCATTTAACGTACATTGATTGTAGCCCCATTTAGTTGTAATAGTTGTCAAAAAAATACTTGCGTGCAAGATATATCTGACTGCGCTGTGAATTACTCTGCACATGCGACATCTAACAAAAGGTAAGACTATCGATATGTCTAAACACAGCAGACCTACTGTGTATCAGATCAGTTTACATAAATGTGTAAATAGGCCTATGCAAGTGTGATTAACGTCAGTCTATGCAATGAAATTAAACTGTTATGAACTTATAACATGTTTACGTATAATTTCAAGAAGATGTAGAACAGTTAAAGCAATTTTAGAGTACATAAACTCACTCAAATAACTCCATAGGCTTAACGGTACAAAAAATAAAAAGTGACTTTCTGCAAAAATTATCAGTTTCCGCACACTAAAATTAATTAATTAAAATGTACAAAACATCAGTTTATACACTTGTTAACGGCAACATTTAAGGACTTGCACATCAAAAACAGCAAAAATTACAAAAGGTGATATTGCCCGCATCACACTTACTGTAAATTAGTCTGAAACATGCATAACAACACTAATTCTACCTATTTCAGTCACTTCTGAAGCAATCTGGGGTGGCGGAGCTAATGTAAATTTTTACCCGTAGCTATTCTAAACAATTACCATGAGACCTAATATTAATGTATGAATATCAACATGCAATTTACAGCAACATTTCAACATCGGTAAGTCTACTGATAGTCAAAATTTGTAACAAAAACCAACCATGTTCATGCGGTTATAATACACACTAGTACCGGTTTTGATTCTGTGGGGTCGAATTTCTGGCTTTCCCATAGGAAAGAGAAGTCGCCGTTAACACATGGCTTGAACAACCGTTCAGCCTGTGATCACATAACAAATACATTTCTAACAATCAAACGTGATTAAAATGGATTTTGACAGTGGTCCGATAAGGAAGACTTGCCCCAACGACAAACATGGCTAGCTCGGTGACCTCGGTATTACAACATTATCCCCAAAACAACTCCAAAACAAACTTATATATAATTATAAAAGATAAACATAAACAAACGATATCGACTTCCGGTAAAATGTAAATAAGTAACTAATATTGTTGCGTTCCATTGGAATCGTGAACTCGTGTTCACGAGAAGCGGAATCTGGTGATCACTATCGTGAGCGTTCCAAACACTGGAAGTAAATTGGCGATCACAATCTCAGTGGAACGCAGTATAATACCGGTAATGCGTCAGATCACATCTAAACATCAGAAGGTACCAAGACATAACGTCATGACGCGGTTTGGTAGGCTACTGGTAACTACTGGTGCTAAACTTTGTGCTGCGATTTGGTGTAGGCCTTAAACGTTATGCACTTTTTACGCGCGAAAGCAGCTACTGCTTTCAGCGCGTCTTAGCCATCGCAATTCTGTCCGTCTGTCCGTCCGTCTGTCACACGGGTGGATCAGGCAAAAACGGTCTAAGCTAGGATCACCATATCTTCACCGTCGGCTGCCTGGAAGACTTTAGTTTCAGGAACCGTAAAGCTTTTTCATAAATTCGAAGGGGGTCACCCCGAACGAGGGCGCTAAATGAGAGGGGGGTGGGCAAAATTTGCGATTTTTGGCCATTAAGTCGTTGTATCTCAGTAACGGTGCGAGATATGACCTAGGTCACTAATAGGAAGTCGTGCACTGGCTCTCGATTGGCGCCCAATTCAATGACCTTGAATGACCTTGAACGCCAAAATAGGCGGTTTTATGGATTTTTTTGGCGATTTTGGGCTGCGAGACACACTGCAAGAGCGAATTGCGCCGAAACCAATTGAGATAGACATGGACAAGCTGCGTACGAAATTTTCGGCATTTAACGTAGATTTCGACGGTCCAAGTCTCGATATTCTAGCTTCAAGGAAACCTGCGCACGAGGGCATCAAAGAGCGGTACCCCCGTCAAAGTCGCGACGAAATGGCTGGAGATAGACTGACAGTTTGCGAACAGGAACTGCTATAGGCTTTCGCGCGTCTCGTGAGCATTAGCTCAAATTTCTTGTTAAATATCATGATTATTTTGTTTACAAAAAATGTTTACCAGTAAATTGCACGCACCATATGGTTCTAGCCGTCGTATATAGCAACAAATGCCAACAATCGATTCGATCACCGTGAAGGTTGCAGTAGCTAGGCTGCCTGCCACAAATAATGCCAGCTCTGAACACAAGCATCATGATGCATATCACAGTGCAGCACTGTTGTAAGGGCGATGAACGTTTTAAGTATAGGAAATGGCGTTTTTTTGGTGGGGGTTCCTGTAACTCCGAAACCCATTAACCGATTTCCATAAAACTTGGCATCAGTGATCACATCACCCACCCGACCACACATGCAAAATTTGGCTACAATCAGTTCAAAGGGGGCGTGGCTGCGCATGCGCGAAATTCGCCCTTAGGTGTCTATTTTTTCTTGCGCACGGCTACAGACTAGCCCGTTGGACCGACCGACGCCGCTAATGGCTCAAACGAAGCGTCCTGACGCCGGACACATTCCTTATATGTTTTCGATTAACATTTTTAAAATTCACCCCTTTTTATGCCCCAATTTTAAAAAAATGTATTACGGCCTATGGGGACCATGCGCTCTGCGCGCTCGTCATGCCCCCCCTTTGCCAAATCCTAAATACGCCACTGATCGACGGCCAGGTAGGTATGAGCCGGTGCCGGTTGGCGGAACGTAGACTGAAGGCGCGTACAGAGCGACGTAAATAAACGGAACGGAATTGAACTGACACGGTTTAGTTAGTGACGAACTGACCAATGTGGAAACAGAGCGAGCCCATTGGTAATTGGCTGACGCATAGGCCTACGTGAATAGTCATGTAGTTACAGACGCCGTACGTACGTGCCTACTGTAATGCATTACAGCATGCCCATTGGTCAGTTCATCAAATACTAAACTATGTCAGTTTAGTTCAGTTTAGTTACGTCGCTCTGTACGCGCTTTAAGATGAGACGCGATTGACTTAGAGACTGCATGAGTGACACGGGTGGCCATGAAGTGCTACGTCATACCCTGCAGCGCATTGCGTCGCATTGATGACGACGACGATGACGATGACGGCAATTACTTAAGAACTGAAACATGGCGTGATCGTCGATTGCAGCAACGTGCACTGAGTCGCCTCAATCAGTCTCAGTCATTATTATTACCGTCTGCCATAAATTCAACTGACATCGCTTGTCTAAATCGCCGGCCCTGCAGTCGGTCAGAAACCGTCCGTGACGTAGCACAGTGTGCGGAAATAAAAAGACCCCCTAAACACATATATCGTTATTTTCCGTACATTCAGTACTTTTCACAAACACTTTCACGGTTTATTTAAGACACAATTTGCCATTATACGGTTGAAAATTTTGTCACTTAATTTTTATCGTCCAGAAGTAACACAGCTTTGAATTTTTAAAAACTATTTGTTAACTGCGCAAAAATATAGTTTTGAGTGACTTTTAGGCGTATTTTAAACATGTAACACGTTCGAAATGCAGAATAAGACCAGTTATTTATTGTTAAAAAAATATTAATTACTAAGTTTACTAAAGGCGCGTACAGAGCGACGTAATTGAACAGAACTGAACGGACACGGTAGCCTAATTGACGAACTGAACAATGCGCAATCAAGGCGATCCCATTGGTCATTGGTTGACGCGTACATGAGCGTAATCACGTAGGCCATCGACGCCGTTACACAGTGCTTACTGTAATGCATGCTCATTGGTCAGTTCGTCAAAAACTAAACAACGCCGGTTCAGTTCAGTTCAGTTACGTCGCTGTTTAGGCCTACGCGCCTCAAGACTGTTTTACACTGTGTCAATCTAAAATGTTCGCCATGCGTTGATGCAAGTGCCCGGACGCTTGCGGAAGCTGACGATTGTCTTCCTTATTGCTTTTTGCGGCAGCTCGTACCACATCATGGGCGTTGGAACAGGGGGAGCAGAGGGAGCAGCTGCTCCCCCAACTTTTGGCACGGGAGAGCAGGCCATAGCTCTTGCTCCCCCAAAAGTTTGAGCCTTGTGCACTG
>Ga0056128_1007505_pt1 | contig 13768 bp, 9 predicted proteins | sample WorMetLIZISLAND2_FD_71113 | JGI IMG/M metagenome (GOLD analysis project Ga0056128, IMG submission 71113) | Marine gutless worms symbiont microbial communities from Max Planck institute for Marine Microbiology, Germany - Olavius geniculatus... ... | reverse complement strand
CAAGATTCTGAGGATCCCATACACCCGCCACATAACCAATGATGAAGTCCGGTCCCGCTCGAATTGCCAGCCGCTATCCAGCATAGTTACAAGCAGACGGCTCCGTTTCTTCGGTCACATTGCCCGCAGCTCTCCTGACGAAGATCACCATCGTGCCATTGCTGCCGCTATACGCAAGCCTCCTCCGGATTGGAGAAGGCCCGCAGGGAGACCCAGTCACACCTGGTTACGTTCGGTGGAGGCAGACCTGAGACCTATGAACATTGGTCTTTCTTCTGCGTGGAGAAAAGCTTCTGGGCGGGCGGACTGGCGCCGCATCGTGGACACAGCCACGCTCTGGAAGAGTACGCCATAAGAAGAAGAATGATTGATTCTAATGCAGCTACAATTATGAGCAATTCACGTTTACCCATTCCACCTAATGGTGCAGCAAAGCACACTCAAAAACTATGTGCCAGTCCAGTGCCACTATATGGTGAGGCCATCCGTCGGAACTTTCATCTTCTGAGCTAAAAAAATTCTGCCCCAACAAATGTTTACATTAATTCTGGTTTACTGTGCCTTTTGGTTTTTAAGTTAGGAGCCTGTATGTGATAAAAAAATGGATAGATATATAAGCAAGTAAAATAATGCATCCTATTAAGATGGTTATAAAATAATATTAATCATAAAATGACTTATTAGTACACTAATCAAAATGATAGTTTGTTGGTTGAAAAAAATACCACAAATGCTACCTACAAAGGTATAAACTATGCAGCACCGCTAACAACCGTACCATATCCGTCAGGCGTCCGTTGATACGAGTACTTATAAGAATCGTCAGTGATGGGAACGTGTGACTTCTCCAGTCCGTCTACAGTGTGCTGAGATAACATGAGTTGGTTTGAAGTTCTGCTGGACATAGCAGCTCTTGATTCTTTCTTCAACAACAAAGACACATCTTGAGACATGACTCTTTGCTGTGAAACACAATGGAGAGCAGGATGATGGGCAAAGAAGACGAAAGTGCCTATAAATGCTCAGCGACATCACAAGCAAAGACTACGTCACTCTGAAGAAAAGCGCGGAAGACAGAAGCAGCTGGCAGAGGAGTTTGTCATAAACCTGCCAAACTGCAGAAGACCAAAAAGAGAACAACAACCAAACAGAACTGCGTATGATTATTCTCAATATGTGTTAATGGTGAGCTGCCAGGGGGGCCCAGGAGAGCAGATCTGCATGCATCGATGCTGGCTGCTGACCTGACTAAGTAAAACACTGTCATTAAAGTCTACATGTAAATACATAACGCTGCAAAGAAAAAAACGTGTAGTAAAATAATTAACGCAACAGATGATATGGTCGCTCAATCAGGTTAATAGCACCAAAGTCAACAAAATGTCAGCATGATAAAATACCACAAAAACAACAAGAATCTCGTAAGTTTTTGATAAACATTCTACACTATATAAAAGCCAAACCACCAAACAACATGTTTATCCATCATTAGAAAGTCACGTAAATTACATTGTGCAGTCGAAGTATCTTCTCAAATTCAGGCAAATCCGTCGAAATTCCCAACTCAGAAGCCAAAATAGATACAACATCAGGCGGCACGGGACTGCCAAACCGACCCTCCTGAATTTCCCACAAGTGCTGCCCTACACAAATCATGGGAACAGTTCATTTGCGCGAGCCAAAGACCAAAATGCATGTATGCAGACACTCACTAAGCATCAGTGCACCTATCGTAATTTTCCTAATAATTAATAAATGCTGTTTCTAACTGAATTTGCATGCAACATTATGTAACAAGCAAGTTGTTCATGCATCTCCAAAGTCTCCAGGAGAGCCTTAGCAAATTCAAGTTCAAACTAACAATGCAACAGTTTTTTGACTAACAAATTAACAACAATGCAGCACTAGTTCAATAGTATGTTTACATTCCATGCCTATTCACATCGGACAAATGTAGCATTTATTTCGATTGACTTTGTTGAAACTATCCAACGCATATCAACCCCTGACCAGTGAACATGGTCTATCTATATGCAAACTATCAACTTTGAATCTTTGGTAGTTCTTGGCATGTCGCTTGGCAAGAAATCCATTAGTTACAATCACCAACCCAGTCATCATTAGACCGTACATAATCTCCGATCAGCTGAGCAGTGAGCAACCAGAATAGACATCACAAAGTTATATTAAGAACAACTTTAACAACATGCTTAAATGCTGTGCAAAACTCTAATTAATGGTTGTTGCAGTTAAAGTGCTATATAAAAATTACTCGCTGACTTAATAATGGTTAAATGGCAATATAAAAGTGGATTACCAGTTAGCAGACGTGTGTCTTCGCCATATTTGCGAAGAGCTTTCTTTAAGACTTTCCGCCCAGTTGCCGCAACTTCCAAATAACGTGACTCTGTCTGATTCACGATTTCTATGGTCTACAAAATTGACAAATACATGCAGAAGCAAACAGCAGCTCTAAATTCATGACTACAATAATTTTAATAACAATAATGATGATAAAATCGTTATTATTGTTACTAATGTAAAGTTCTGCTATGCCAGTTCAACAGCTGAATCTGTTGTTTCATACAAGGCACGATAATCCTGCCTTATGATACAGTACTCACTTTCCTATCAGGTAAACATGAAACAGTGCACAGCAGATAGCTCAGTTGGCTTGCTATGTTAAGGACATTGATAAGCGCTAACTGCAAAGACCTATTTGGACAGTTATTTCACGAACTACTCCATCCTTCTATAACCACAGTGACTGGGGTGTTATAATCACCTATAATGTCACTCCAGTCAAACGTGACGATTGAAACGTGTTTCACGTCTGTTTATAACACACACATCCCATGCAGAACACACCGTCGATCACAGTCATGAAATATGTATGTTTCAGCATGGTCTAGAGTGACCTGACAAAATGTATACTAATAACATCTGCGAGTGTGCATCACTTCAACTACAGATGGCAGCATTTCAATAAGATTTGGGTCCGCTATTCCGAAGGTCCGCTATTCTGAAAGTCTACTATTCCCACTAACCCTAAGCCTAACCCTACAGCTGACCCTAACCCTAACCCTAACATTAACCAGAACATAAGCACTGTGGCACGTATCTGCACAATGGACTTTTGGAATAGTGGACCTTTGAAATAGCGAGCTAGTACCATTTCAATAATAGTAATAATCACATTTATGTTAGAGCTGTCAAATTAACATGTTAACTAATGTATTAATAAATTAATGCACATTCATGAATTTACTAAATTCTGTGAAGTAGGAGTTCCATTACTCCATTAAACTATGTTTATTTGCCGATGGAATAATATTCAAGCAATTAAAAATTGTTTTGCTGCCATTCTATCACTACTGTCACAGTCCTGCGACACAGGCACGATTTTGCGAGCTTCATTCCTGTCGCTCTCTCAATGTAGTTCCCCTAAAATATCAGCAATACTAATGATGCATTATTAACATGTTAATGCAAGCGTTAATAAAATTAACGCAATGTGTTAACGTGTTTAAAAAAATTAACGCTTCGACAGCTCTAATTTATATAACGCCAGTATGCAGAGCTACAGAGGCTCAGCAACATAATGGATATGCAATCTTATCTTACAAAATATGAAAAGCAACACTAACTCGATGGGCATTCTTCAACAGTTCTGGATAAGCTTCACCCTACAACGGAATGAAAGAAAAGCTCATGTAATGCACAACTTGCAATGAAAATCTGTTTGCAGCAATGAAAGTCTTGCAAGAACATTTTAAAATTAATTTCTGCTGTAAAATACACAAAATGAACAAAAATTACTTGCAACTACAACACTGCTTATCTGCAAATACAGTATTAGCAGTAGACTGAAATTAAAATTCTCTGTAGCTTTCAAGAATTAAAGCAATCTATTAATAAATAAATTAATTAATAATAATCAATATTCGTTTATCAAAACAAGTGAGAATGCAGCCAGAAATAATTTGCAAAAATAAACCCCAGTAAAATACAATGTACCTTCCAATCCAGTGGTATAACAAAATTAACAAAAATTTAGACAAGTACAGAGCCTGAAAAGTAGCAATGTATACACATGAATAACAATGCATCATGTATGTCAATATCATAACTCATAACAAAGTTTATCACTATTCTCCTAGTCAGTTGCTTGATTATTATTTATGTTTTACATTATAACTGTACTTTTATTCCAGTTTCTCTCATTTTATTTCCATTTAAAACATTTCAGTTCTTTTTTGTATATGAGCTAGATTAAACTGACTGACAGCGTGTTCTGTCAAATTCTGAGTGCAAATTCACAAAACTGTATTGCATTGTATTCTATTGTTAGTCCAAATTATCCCAACATCAAATGATATCTGATAAAAATTAGAATTTCAAAATGCGAACCAAACTTTCGACAACAACTGGCACTAGACGACTGATCATTCCCGCTGCGGCTCCAAGCACGTATGTGGCCTGATGCAGACAGCGGTACATTATCTGCCGCAACTTACCCCTGTACACATTATTATTACAATATATTCCATTCCACACCAATGACAAATGTGATCATCATCATAATTCATTTGCACAAAATAAACGCACAAAATTAAACAGTTACAAGACAAGCAGATTTATATAACATCACGCTTACAGTTACACAGAAGTGACTCCATCTAGCAAAGTGTTACCATCAGTTGCGAAGTGACACAATGCAGACAAATGATCTTATGCATGCACGTATACTAACTCCAGTGGATTTGTCCAACAAACATTTTCTCAATAATACTGAATAAAATGTATTAAACTATAAAGCACTCAGGAGAGTGCATATCTCCGCCAAGTGAAGTGATTTAAACATTACTACTACTACTACTACAATAGTGCACACTACAACAAGGAAAAGAAAAGAGAAGGAAGAGCCGCTTTGCAGCGGGGAAAAGGAGGGAAAAGTAGTAGCCGGCATTGCTGTTTGTGCTGTTGGTGCAATGATGTCATTGCTATTATTAGTCATCGTGTACACACACATACGGAATGACGGATAGAACGACCAATCTCTTAATCTCCTCCAATGTTCACTAGGTTCAGCTTGGTGGAGATAAATATAGTAAAGAGAGGTCCAAAACTACCTGTCTAGGATTAATGCAATGTTAGATTGAGTAATATGCATAATAATAGGACAAAACAATTACAGTAAGAAAAAAAGCAATAACAAGCATGTGACAGTACTGTCAAAAAACATCACAGTTCGTAATATTCAGTGCGACCACTTTCCAGACCACATGAAAATCCCTGACTTTTCCCTGACTGTAAGGCAGGCAAAGATTCATCGATATGCTGTTCAATGCTATGATTGACAGTCGTTGCTTCACATTAATTAAAATTAATTAAAATAATTAAAATAGGCCAGAATTCAGGACTCATCATCACTTACCGGCAATCAATTGTGTTTTCTGCTATAACAGCTGCCAAATGACATGCAAGTGTAACAAGCAAAAAAAAAATTTTTTTCTAAGAAAATGTAAAATTATGCAATTTTTAGGAATATTTTTGGACCAATTTTTCATGATTTTCCATGGCAGTATTTTCCCCTCACAATTCCGATATTTCTCTGACCGTCACTGAAATCCCTGACATTTCCTTAACATCTGTATATTTCCGTGACATTTCCAGGTTTTCCAGTCAAGTGGTGGCCATAAATATTGCATACTGTGTTGATAGCTTACCCTGACTCGCGTCGGCTAGGAACAAGTCCATCGGTAATAGCAACGGTCATCATTCTCGCGTGATCCGCAATGATACGATATGCCGTGTCAAGCTGACTGCCGATGTCACTGCCAAATGTTCCACCATAGCCAGCACCAGCGCATTCCTGTCAGACAAATTTATTGACGTTAAATTCACAATCAAATTGTAAAAAAACACAAAAAAAGTTCCACGCCACTTGCAAGTCACGAATAAACAGACATGCAAATAATTCATCTCGACATTTAAACAATTATCACTCCAAGTGAAGTGAGATTGTTTTTAAAAACCCCAGAAAACTGACAGTACATGCAACAAAAAATATAAAGGATAGCAACATCTGTAAATGCTTGGACTGCAACTGAAAACCACACAATGCAACCCTACATTTCAATCACATGCCAACTGTCCACACAAATTTCCAAATACATTAATTGCCGTTTGTTAAAAAACTTCACCTTGTCTAATAAAATTCACACAGCCAAACATTTACAACCAAACAACACACAAACAAACAACCCAGTGGTTAATACTGCAGACAAACCTTACTGATAGCGGTAAACAGGTTTGTAAACAAGTCTGTGTCATAGTTGGATGTTTTGCCCTGCAGAATGGCAGCTAAACGTTCAAATCCCATCCCAGTGTCGATATGCTGTTTCGGCAGCTTCAGCAGCGAACCATCTGGTTGCCTGTACATTTCACACTGCCACAGTGAAACTATAGTAATAAAAGTCCAAAGCTTTAAAAGTGTACAACTGACTGTTAGACCTGTCGAAATTAACGTGCTAATTGATGCACTAAAGAGTTAATCTTCTACTGGTGAATGACAATGTTATTATTATGACATCACACTGCTGCGCACAAACACAGTCAGAACAACAGAAAAATCGAGTTAACACATAATCTCCTTCATTCAATATGTTCACAAACAAGATAATGACTCAATGTGATTTATAAAATGTGGCATGTACCAGCAAAAATAGTAACAAAAACAATCCAGCTTGAGACAAAAAAGACAAAGTATGCACGTACCTGTCAAACTGCATAAAAACCAAGTTCCAGAGTTCAACGACATCTGGACAACCAGCATTGATCAAAGACAAAGATTTGTCGGAGCCGCCATGATGAGAAAAGTGAATCTCAGTGCATGGCCCACATGGACCAGTTTCACCCATCAGCCAGAAATTCTCCTTCAGTCCATAAGGCAGAATTTTCTCCGCTGGAATTCTACAAGAGATAAGAAGAACACAAAACAAATCAAGACAAGTTTAAAACAAAAGAACTGAGACCAATTCTCACATATTTCTTCTAGTCTGTTTCACTGCATCAAAAGTTTTCACACAATACTGAACATCAAAATAATGCACATTAACTAGCTAGACTGTCACAAAAAAGTTGTACTGGTAATAACTAATAGAAAAAAAACAAATTTCTCCAAAATTATTCTGTGCAAAGTGTACACTGACAATTCTATACTTTGACGCATGCCCATAACATGCAGTTCTAAAAAAAACAGACAAACCCAATGCTTTGCCAGATATCTCTGCATTCCAAGTCAGCTTCAAGACCAAGTTCTTCACAGCCAGCAAAGTAAGTGACATACAAGTGTCTGGCTGGCAGCTCATAAACACTGGTTAACAGCTCCCATGCCATCTCGCATGCCTCTTTCTACAACACATCATACAAAATTCCATGTAGCAGTTATGCGTTGTCTTCTAGAAATATTTCTGCAGTTTCAATCAAACTGTCTGTTCAAAGTCCGTTAAATTAGCAACATGGAATGACAGACAGCAAGGTAGGAGATCAACAGTTTGAAAGCAGGACCTCAGAAAACTAGAAAAGACAAAAAACAAGATCGAATGCAATACAAGTCACAGTTTATATGCACCAACAATCTCACTTACTGTTTTTGTTTTTGACATTTTCCAAAATAATCAGAGTACCCCAGATTATCATGTCTATTGTCCATGAAAGTAAATTCTGAGGAATAGTTACCTCCGCCAAGGTGGTTATGTTTTTGCCAGACTTTGTTTGTCTGTCTGTCTGTGTGTTAGCAAGATAACTCAAAAAGTTATGGACGGATCTTTCTGAAATTTTGAGGGTATGTCGGGAATGTCACAAACTACCAGTGATTCCTGGATCCTAGACCACTTTGAAATTTTCGTTACCACTGCTTTCAATGGAGCATGAGGGAAACCATTGCAAAACCGAAGATGATGCTGCCATCTAGCAAACAACATTGCTTCGGCGGAGGTGTGCAGGCTCTGACTGCTTTCTAGTTGTCAATGTTGTGGCAACTTTTACAGGCTAGATGCTATTCAGCACTGAAGCATTGCAAGATAAATGCAGTGACATGTCTTTTTAAAACAATTTTAACAGTTGCATCATGGACATTACGAAAAACTATCAGGAAAGAAAAAATACAAAGCAGACCTGACAGATAGTTACCAGATACATCATAATGCTCTGAGCAACCTAATTTAATTCAGAATTTTAAAACAAAATCAAGCGCCTAACACTGAAATATAACTACCATTACACTTACAAACACAAATATATTAAACTGCTGCAAGTTTATAATCTAGAATTAAGCAGTCTAAACATCATGAATGCTGGAAAAAGAACCTTAGAATAATCTCCAAATGACCAGTTGCCAAGCATCTCAAAGAAGGTGTGATGATGGGTGTCATGGCCGACGTCATCAAGATCGTTGTGTTTACCTCCGACACGAATGCATCTCTGACTATTGACAACACGCCGATAGCCGGCCATCGCACTCAGTGGATCCACAGTGCCAAGAAACAATGGCTTGAACTGTAGACACACATAATAAGAATTTGACTTACCAAAGCCTTCACCACGTAAACAATGTTTCACAAATGGCAGAAATGGTGTTTGGTCCATAAAAGTCAGCACCAAAATGCAAACCCAGCAAAAATCTCAGTAAAAATATTACAGCTGCACAATGTAACATAATGTAACAGACTGCCAGTGTATTAATAAGGATAAAACTATGCTGGTTTTCTGAAAGTCAACAGACACATATGCAAAATAAGTAGATAGAACGACTTCAAGTTTGCAATCGTACCAAAAAAAACATTAAAAATTTTGAGCTGTGTGATGAAGATGAAATAGTTAAAAACGACAAGGAAAAACAATCATAGGCAATCAGTGAGTGCAGTTTCATGCAGCCAGAAGATTATGTGTATGCACATATCTATTTAGGTGTTGTGCAAGCCATACCTGATTCATACCAGCATTAACAAAGTATGTTCCTTCGTGTTTCTTTGCAAGTACACTAGAGGAAGGCACAAATGAATGATTTCGCTCGTGGAAGTAATCTATGAAAGTAGATCGAATAATTCGGCTGTCTTGCCAGTTGCTAGTCCGGAAGGACGAATACCTTCGTAAGACTTTCTGCAACAAGCACCAACCATATTTCTTTTCTTAAAAAAACACTGATATAATCTTAGCCAGGCTTGAACCTGGCATTGAAACTAAACATAAACTGCAAAATAGTTATTCTGAGATCAAAGATACTCTGGGGTTTATTCTCGAGATAACTTGGCAATCTTCGTGAACAAAACATATAACCAGGGTTGAGTCAACCACATTACGTGTCAAGAAACCAAGTTGATCTCAAGTTGATTTCTTGTTTGGTCATCACAGAGCTGCAATACAGCGAATGACTCAGATACAAAATGGTAGCAACAAGCTGTTGTATAAGCGATGTGCCAAGTCAATGGGAAAAACGAAATTTCGACCCCCACAGCTCCCACATTTTTCAACTGATTTTAATGAAACTCAAAACCAAGAAAGATATCTGAGACGCGACCCAACATGCAAAATTTGGTTGATGTGGGACGACAGAAAAGGGGTCTGCGTAGGTAGGGCATTTTCTGTTACTTTTTGGGTTCCTTCCTTTTTTTATATTCTTGCTCATGCCTACAGGTCACACCAAAAGATCGATCATGACCGTTTATGGCTCAAAACGTGTGTTTCCGCGTAAGGTAGTCACTTTTGGGGGTCTCGATGATAAAAAATAATGTTTGGGGATCAAAACTCCCCAAAAACATGATTTTTGGGGGCCTGAATAAGCATTTTAAGCCAAATTTGTAAAATTTTCGAATCGCGATATCTCGAGAAGTACAAACTCGATCAACATGAAATTTGAAAGGGTGCACAAATGGACTTCGTGGGTGGTCCAGCATTACAAAACTATAATTCAAGATGGCGGCAGCCACCATCTTAGATTTTTGCACAAACAGCAAAAACTCAGCCGCCGATTGATGTAGATGAATGAAATTTTGCAGTGATCTAGACAGCTGCCACCGGAAATAGACCATCTGACCAAAATGGACAAAAATGATAAATCCAAGATAGCGGCGGCTGCCATTTTAAATTTCATTTATCTTTCATAACTCACTTACTATTTATTTGCACGAAATTTGGCACGCGTATTAACCTGGAGGTCGTACATGCAGGTATGCCAAAATATTAAAAGAAAAAATTAAACCAAGATGGCGGCAGCCGCCACCTTGATTTTTGCACAAACATCAATAACTCAGCCGCCGATTGACGTAGATGAATTAAATTTTGCAGTGATGTAGCCAGCTGCCACCGGAAATAGACCATTTGACCAAAATGGACATTTTAAATTTCATTTATCTTTCATAACTCGTTTACTGTTGTACATATTTGCACGAAATTTGGCACTCGTATTATGTTAGAGGTCCTACATGCAGGTATGCCAAAATATTGACCAAAAAATGAATCCAAGATGGCGGCAGCTGCCATCTTGGATTTTTGGATAAACAGCAATATCTCGGCCGCCGACTGACTGAAATGATGAATGAAATTTTGCAGCCATGTAGAGGGCTGCTACCGGAAATGGGACGTTTGACCAAAATGAACAAAAATAATAAATCCAAGATGGTGATGGCCGCCATTTTAAATTTAATTCATCGCTCATAACTTGTTTATTATTGCATGTACTTGCACAAAATTTGGCATGCGTATAACGCTTGAGGTCCTACATACGTGCATGCCAAAATATTAAACAAAAATAAAATCCAAGATGGCGGCCGCCGCCATCTTAAATTTTTGCACAAACAGCAATAACTCAGCCGCCAATTGATGTAGATGAATGAAATTTTGCAGAAATGTAATGGCTGTCACCGAAAATGGACCATTTGACCAAAATGGACAAAAATAATAAATTCAAGATGGCGGCGGCCGCAATTTTGAATTTCATCTATCGTTCACAACTCGTTTACTATTGCACATATTTTTACGAAATTTGGCAAGTGTATTACATTCGAGGTCCTACATGCACGTTTGCCAAAATATTAAACAAAAATAAAATCCAAGATATCGGCGGCCGCTGTCTTGGATTTTTGCACAAAAAGTAATAATTCAGCCGCCGATTGACAGAGATTAATGAAATTTTGCTGTTATGTTGTAGGCTGATACCAGAAGTAGATCGTGTGACCAAAATCGACAAAAATAATAAATTCAAGATGGTGGCTGCCGCCATTTTGAATTCCGTTTATCACTCATAATTTAGTTGCTATAGCACATACTTGCACGAAATTTCATATGCGAGCTAAGTTTGACGTTCTACATGTATCATAAAATCGATCAAAAATGAAATTTAACATGGCAACAGCCACCATTTTGTACTTTAACACAAAGCATAACAAATCATCTGCCGACTGAAAAACGGTTCATAAAATTTTGCAGGAATGTGGTTAGTTGCTACTGGAAATAAATCATGTGACCAGAATCGAGAAAAGTAGTAAATTCAAGATGACATTTTGAATGTCGTTCATCACTTATAACTGCTTTTTCACAAATCTGCATGAAATTTGGTTTGTAGACTAAATTCGCTGTCCCACATGCAGGCTTGCCATTATATTGAACAAATAACAAAATGCAAGATGCTGGAGGTAGTAGTAGTAGTAGTTGTTGTTGTGTACAAAGTAACTGTTCAGTGACCTTTCAAACTTTAATAAAACCATAAATATTAAATATAAAAAACTGCAAGCAATTTATTTAATGTTGTATAAGCGCTGATGTAAAACGGCAAAAATAAAAAAGTATAAGCACAAACATTATGCATTAGCTTAGACATTTATATCTGGCTACTGAGAACAGATTAAATGTCTAAGCAAATACATTAGTTCGTGCTTATACTTGTTGATTTTTGCCGTTTTATTAAATGAATTGCTTGCAGTTTTTTTATATATAATATTTTGTATATAAATAGTACTTATTATTTATTAAGTACCTTTTTAAATGTGTGATTTTCTTCAGTAATGAAAATTACGGTGAAGATAGGTCCAAAATTGCTGACACAAAGTTGTCCACGGGGCAAAGACAATGTGTAGAGTAAGACCATGAAAAACCAGGAATTATATGTTCTATTTCTGTCTATTTGTATCATTAATGTCCAATACAAAAATAACAATTATACACCGGCAGATACCAATTCACAAATCCGCAACTGTCCGAGCCTCCTGAACATAACGAAAGTCTTTCTGGAACCACTCTGTGAATTGCACAAAAATCAAGTCCTCTAGTCATCAACTATAACTGCAAATCAAACAAAATAAACTGGAGCATTAACTTAGACTCAGAAACATCATCAACACTTGTACATAAGGGTAAAGGGTATATATCTGTGAATCAGACATTATAAAATATAAGCATCCGATTAACGTTACAATTAAAACAAAACTTTGATGTAAAACTTGAGTAAGTGAAGTGTCGATGTTACCAATTAATTAACCACCGATTCTGGTGAAATGGAGTCGCGACCCTTCCGTCATTTCCGTGAGGAGCCAGAGACACTTCTCTATTTTAATTAGCACCTGGTTCTGCACCGGGACATCCTTCATGATTTTTCTTTACGCACTCAGCACTGCCGGCATGTCCACAACCACTACTGGTCAGGAGTCTTCAACTTATTGAAGTTTGACCATACGCCGAAGAAAAACCATGATCCATCATCATACCGGTAAATATCCAGACTTTGAAAACAATCCAAACAAACACTCATAAACGTTTTAGACACAAATTATAACAGAAATTAAACGAATATACCGGGGGTAAAAATTGTCACGTATTATTTTTGTTTTTATTTGTACTTGCGTTGCGTACAGCTTCGTGATAAGTGCAATACAGTACTTTTAACACACAGAATTTTTATGTTTATCGTTGCCATCTTAAACCATGTCGTCGCCGAGAAAGTCAAGTTAGTCAAGTATTTTTATTAATCTCATCGAATGTTATCGAATCGTATTAGTTACTTGTAACTACTATTATTTTTCGAGTAAGCGCAGCCCTGGTTTAATATTCTATGTGTTTAGTGGTTTGGGCGGTAAACTGTAAAAACTTGATAAAATGACAAAATTAGATGTTCCCTGAGGCTGTAATATCGTTTGTTGTATGTATGTTTTATTGCCATATCACTTAGCTACTTTGCTTTTATTAGACTGGACAGTGGGACGAGTGAAGTTTACTGGGCGCCATAGGAATACACCTAACCCTAACCCTGTTTCTGTTGGTAAACTGCTGATCCAGAAATCGCTGATCTGTTCAGATGAGAATCTGCTGAGCTGATCCGCTGAGCTGATCTGAAAATGGTTGATCTTGCTATGAAGCAGGTGTGCAATATTAGGTGATATAGGCCTACCTATCTGCAGTTATAGTTCAATCATCCATGGCATAGGCCTGAGCTACAGGCCCATTTGCTGATCTGTAGTTACAGATGATCCAGTGCATTGCTTATAGTGACAGGCATGTCTAAAATCACTAAAATAAACGAACACATTGGGTCACTTCACTTTTTGACTTAGACTTTTGCTGAGACTTTCGCTGAGTCTAAACTTATCACATACAACTCTGCAACTAGCATCATGTATGCAAACACTATCAATATGCAACTGCTAGCAAAAACACTGTTATGATGGCTGAAGAAAAAGATCAATAAAAAGTTGTACTTATATAATAGCACCAC
>Ga0056128_1007502_pt1 | contig 13770 bp, 8 predicted proteins | sample WorMetLIZISLAND2_FD_71113 | JGI IMG/M metagenome (GOLD analysis project Ga0056128, IMG submission 71113) | Marine gutless worms symbiont microbial communities from Max Planck institute for Marine Microbiology, Germany - Olavius geniculatus... ... | reverse complement strand
AGTTCATCCGCCTTCTTCGAAGAAGAAGACGTTGACCGCTACCTTTATGCCTGGGTGAGGACTGGTGAAGGACTAGCGCCCCGCCGGTTTTCAAGCCAGAATTTCTATGTTCCCGGGGTTCTCTTTGCTCCCATACAGGTAAATCCAATATCTTGAAGGTCTTCTTTGAATGTTGCCCGCCAGGTCTTCGTCGGTCTTCCTAGTCTGCGTTTGCCGTTGTCACGTAGCCAGAAACTTGTTTTAGCAGTAGAAGAGTGAATCGAAATACTGCAGTGTATATCATCGTCGTCGTGATCATCATGAAGGGGTTTAACTGGTCTCAATAGTAAGCTTTATTTCTAAAACCACGACAGTAAACTATCAGTTAAGGAGGATGGCTCGGGTATGATTCAGAGAAAAGGAAAAGTCATCGTCATTTTAAATAAATACAAGCACAGAACAAGTTTCTGATAAAAAAGCATATGCAACACATTTTATGACCGCTTATTACTTTTTACGCCGGCGGGATTGAAAATGGTGTTTTTTGCGCGTGCTGCCCAACGACGCTATCTTCACTCGGCCTGGCCATCTCTCTCCGGGATAAATAAATCAGACGATCAATCTAAGACAAGTCGTGCAGCTGTTATCGCATAAACACGACCAGGCTCCAACACGCGATTAGCGGGAACAGTTTAATGTGTACTTCGCAGTAGTTTGACCGCATGTTGCAAGAATATGTCGTGCGACGTCGGTTTACTTTGATCCCGGAAGTGACTGTCTCGGAATAAAAGTCATCGACGCTATTGACTCCACTTTTCAGTAAGTTAGCGCAGCCCGCAGTCCAATCTCGTCCAATAATGTAATATTAAAATTTTGTTTGGGGAGCCCCTTTCCTTCTTACCCTTTTTCTTTCTTTTTGAAGCATGCCCTCTTTGAACCAGCTGGAGGGTCTGGAGAAGCGTTGTAAACTCTCCCAGTGGCGTTAGAGGCTAAGCCCCGACCGCAAACGTAGGCTGTTTAGAGCATTTTGACACCCCGGAAACCGCATCTGGTGACACTAAATTTTGTATTATTTTTCTTTTAATTCAGATACCTAAAGAACGCCGCAAGTTTTTTGGGACAATGCTACTGTGTTACCGTTCCGACTTGTCCTGGTATTATTTGGAGGAAGAGCGTTTCCACCCAAAAACATTTGGCCAAACGGCGTTCCCCGCGTTTCCCCTCACTGATCTCGTCCGTCCGTAGCGAGTGCAGCGCACTAGTGGCACGAAAAACACATTCCATGACAGCTCAATGCATGGTTAAACCCACATAGTCAGACACTGTCAGCTGCAAAATACAGTGAGCGATTCGACGCTTGACTCGGCGCTATTGTAACGCGCCGTCGTCTCGAAAGTTTATGAAGCTCCCAGCAATGATGACGTGAAAAGCGCAACAAAGCACGTACACCCCTCGCGCAATAAATAAATAACTGACTACGAACATAAATGTCGCTGACCACAAGCATTTTTACGAGCCATCTTACTGTCCGTTCGGCATATTTATAGCGCGCCGGCAAGCACGCATTGCTTTCAGTTGAACAGATTGTTGTGGCTCGCTCGCCGCTTGGCCTTGTACTACGTCGTAATATCATTATCATTATCACCTCCGCCGAGGACAAAAAAGGTGATGTTTTCACCTGGCTATGTATGTCTGTCTGTCTGTCTTCATGGCACACTCGCCGTGTATTCAGAGCTACGAAGTATGCATTTTCTACCAGAGTGTGTCTCAGAAAAAAGACCCTCAACATCAGGCCTATATTACGACTTAAACAACGTAAACGAGTCATTCGACGACCAGTTATGTCAGGAATAGTCGTACTAAAATTATTAAAATTTGATAACCTTTTGTTGAGTTAAAATAGATAATGTCAGGGATACTTTTTCAGAACAATTTTTGCTAATGTATGAACACCAGGGTTGTGAAGTTAAGTTATTTCTTATTTTGTGCTGCTACCATATTATGGGCAATAAAACTATTCAATAGGCATAATGCCATGGCTAAATTAGCTACCTTAGCAACGGCAACGGTCATTTCCAACATTGCTGCTCTTCTGCCTGTAACCATACACAGCAAAATAACCACATGTAAAAAATAGTAACTAACTACATGCAACATGCATTCAAAAAACTCAATATTACAAACAAACTACGTTAACAAATAAAAATATGTTGGTTACTCGGTGGTTGTAGCGTCAAATTCGTGATCGATATGATGTGGGTTCAACTCCCGGTCGGGTCGCTATCAGGTGGAGATTATGGAGAGACAGGGAGAGAGAGTCAGAGAGAGAGAGGTGGGAGAGAGAGAGAAAAACGTCGTCAATTTGTATAGCGCTTCGTCGGGAACACGCCTCTAATGCGCTTTCGTCACTAACCAGAGCCGCCGGCCGCACGGCCACCGTGTGCAGCCTGCAGACACAGGCTGGCGCAGCGTGCGGCTAGGCAAGCCCAGTCAGCTGTACCAAGGTCCCCACCTTCCGTAACCTATATAATGAGTTACTACTCATTTAACCGACTCCGGAGGAATGACAGGCTGAGTTGGCCTTGTTAGTTGACTGACAGCGGACGCTTTACCCACAAAGTGGTCAAACGGCCATCCATCAGTCTAGCGCAGGATAGGGAAAGTTCGCCGGCCATGACCGACGTTCTAAGCACTATGCAACGCCACCAACTAAGAAGACTATGGGTCTTATAAATGGGTGGCTATCTGCAGAGAGAGTACATAACCAACCGCTAGATTTTTAGCCCTCCATATCTTCGGGGTATGTTAATCGAATACAGGTCTGTCTGACTGGGGTTAAGCCGGGCACGTTTACCAGTGCAGGTGAGACTGTGTGATCGCACATGGTATGTGACGCTCCGTAGCTCTGAGATAGGTTACCGTTAAGAGCAATGGTTACTATAAGCAATCTTGGAGAGAAGCAAACGCAAAAGATGCGACTGACCAAGACAGCTGCGGCTGCCGTATCCGAACGGACAACAGCCGAACGCAGGACGCTGCTTCAGATCATCAGAGAACATCGCCTGCAGGTTGTCCGTTTCGTCGGCCGCCGTGTTGCTGTCATTTGCTGCTCCGCCGCCGCCGTCAGCGCGCAGCCAGCGCTCCGGGATGAAGCGATCTGCCTCCGCGAACACGGAGTTATCACGTGCCGACACGTAGTGGTTCAGAACGAACATCGTCTAAGCACGCCAACGCATCATAAACGCCATCATCAGTACTGTTGGAATTAATTGCAGGAAAGTCATGGTTTACTTGTGAAGAGAATTATTATGAAAGAAAAATATACAGACAGATTTAGCAAAAATTTTCAGCGGTGGTTAGACTTGGCCCAATTAACTTACAAATGATTACATTTACATGGGGATCCGGATAAAAATCAACATTTTAATTCGGGATATGACTAAAAGTTTTTTTACTATTGCCAGATAGGGAATAGATTTCGTTGATGGTGAGGTGTGGTAAGCAGTTGCAAATTTCCGACAGAGGGGATTATGGGTGCTCGCAATTTCAGTTTAGCTGCCCTTTAGTTTTGCTCCTAAATTCTCCCAAAATGGAGGATTTCCAGCCGCAAAGTTACTATTTTTGGAAGAAAATTCTCCGACAGGCTGAAATTTAGGTCCCCTGCCACAAGGCTGCTAACTGTTTGTATAAAGTATGTTGACTTATTTTGAATACAGCGCAATAATGAACTAGGTATGTAAGCATTTAAGGAACTCGCAGAAAAATTTCAAATAATTGCTCAGCGACGTAAAGAAATAATGTAGTGCAAAAGTTGAGTTTGGGTTCGATTTTAATTTATCTACAGTAATTAAAACACCGTAAACAAAAATTTATTGACAAATACTTGTATATCTATTCCCTGACAGATACGTAAACAATGTTACTTATTGCTCATGCTATTATACACCGTGAAGCATAAAAAACACACCAATTTTTTTACCACAACTTGAAGAAGGGTTATTCAATTTTAATAATTTTGGTACACATATTTGTGACACGACTGGCCATCAATTGGCCGTTCAGTTTCCCACCTCACTTAGCGTCTGCTTCTGCACTACCCTGGAAAAATAGAACAGACAAAATGTGCATTAAAATCAACCAAAAACTTTTTAAAATTTTATCTTTCCGGATATATGGCTACCAACAGCCAATCAATTACAAGGTTTGACTGTTGTGTAGCAGCACGTTTATTAAATAGGCCTAACATTTAGGAATATTGATAAATTCAAAAAGCAACTGATAAAGTCTAGATCCAGACTTCACCAGCTGCTTCTAGAGCAGAACGTTATCGACGCTGCTATTAACGAATGGAGAAAATGTCTCCGAGCCGAGCCCATGCTCGTGGGCCAACATTTCAAACATTTTTGTAGGCAGTTAAAAATGGACAATTAGATAAACTATTAGCTAAAACGACAAAAATATAGACAGAATGTGTGTGTGTTTTGTGTGTTGGTTTGATTAAGCAATAATACCAAAGTGGTTAAAAATGCAATATTTTGTTCGTTTTCTTTCCCCAGGTAATGCAGAAACAGACAATGAGTGAGGTGGGAAGCTAAACAGTCATTTAATGGCCAGTTGTATCAGAAATATTTGTACCAAAACTTATTGAAATTGGATCACTTTCCTTCAAGTTTTGATGAAAAAATTTTGGTGTGTTTTTTATGCCTCACAGTGTATATTGAAGTCCATGCATGTAGTTTTCTTTTGGTTTTGATATTTAGCTTGCCTATTTGATTGATCGCCGTTCACACGGGGAATAAAAGATGCTCATGTGTTATCCGGTTTTTTCGCTCCTCTTCGTCTTATAAGATAGCAGTTGGTAATTCGGAAATTTATGACGCAAAAACGTATTTTTCTGGGCGACGAAACGCGAGAAAAAGCGGCGCCGGCATTGCGGGTGTCTTTAAGCCGACAGCAGCAGCAGCAGCAGCACCGATTGAACCGTATCCAGTACGGTTTGACGTTGGGATATTTTGATCAGCATCTTTCGGCACGATCTCGGACGACGGTAAAATATTTTTGCACGTCGTCCCGGCGCGGCTTTAATCGGTGATTTATCGGCGGTCTGGCATTGAAGAATGACTCTGTGGCAAGATCCGTACGGGTAAAAGACTTCGAGGCTCATTCACGCAAAAATATCGCCGGATGGACGAAAGGAGCAGATCGGAGCGCCTTCGAACGTTGGTGACAGCTGGGCGGTCTCTGGATGTTGCCGTCCCGCGCCCGCCAGTACTCGTCAATCGTCAATCCATGGACCGTGATTGATTGAAATGCACTGGAAATGCTTGGAAAATATCGTCGTCATTTTCTATTAAAGACAGAAAAAAAACCCTTACCGCTGGGGTTCGGCCCTGTTCAGGTTCTTTTAGCTATGAACTAGAAGGGCACTCGGACATCGCAAACGGCCACCAATTTTTCCGTTCTGTTCGCCAGGCGACACCACCAAAATCTTCTTCCTATCTGGCAGCGGTAAAAATCCGTCAATCCTATCCCGGATCCAGATGCTGATCCGGATTACCACGAAAATCTAATCACCTGTAAGTTAATTGGGCCAAGTCAAACTTTCCCTAATAATTTCAGCCAAATCCGTCTGTAACTTTTTTTGTGTAATCCTCCTTAGGACTGAATAAATAAATAAACTCAGGGTACCACAATTGTTACGTCATAACACATAACAACTTTGGTTGGCAGGGATAAAAATAAGAATTTAGTTTAAGTCCAATTCGATTACCATCTAAACCTTCTGTACCAGAACGCAGAAGATCGCGAAGACAAAAGTACCGTGACAGAAATGGTACAGCCACTGAGTGACATGCTGGGCTTAACTAGAACAATGAGAAAAGTCGTCTTCTTTTCAACTGTTTTGTTACTGCAATAATTTTACCTCTTTCGGGATAAGGTAGCCGTCGAGTATGATATCTTCAGAGAGTATGCGGCAGTTCATCGTCGCTGAAGGATACATTCTAAAACACAGATGCCGATTAAATTACAAAATAGCCTACCGGTGAAATAAACGAAACAACAAAGCAAAATTTGGTACTAATATTATTTGTTATGTTTTATAGTTACGACAATATTAATAATGGGCTGATTTTGAAAATTATTGGCTATATTCCATATTCTAGCTAGCCCATATTCCGGTCACGCGAGTGACTCAACAGATTGAGTAACCGCGTGCACCCAGTAGCATTTAGGCCTAACCCACGTCGTTGTGTTTTATTCTGCACTTTTGCGAGAATATTTATAGCAAATATTTTCATAAATCTCGACTGCGTCTGAGACCCAAGCTTCGGTGGCGCAAAACAACGTCGTAGAAAACTTTCGCAAGTTCCGATACGATTTTTTAACCCCGGGCGGGCGGGCGTCTAAACTCTAAACGAGACGATGAGCGAGGATGTTTTATGACTCCGGCGCCACTCGCTAGGTGGTGCGGTGTCTCTTCTCTCGCGCCAATTAACAGAGAACTGTCTGAAGGTCTAAATCAAACAGTATGTCGTTCGTTTTCGACGTCAATCGGATGCGACTCGAAAAAATGCTGGTCGACTCCCGCGCCTTAGTCCGCGGGAAGTTCCTGTGATTAATTAGCTCAGCCGCGCCGAGAAAAATAAAATGCCGAAATACGAGAAACGCAGTGAGAAGTACATAGGAGAAAGTGACTCTGTGACTTATCGAAGTGCTGAGTGGCGACTGGTACAGTGACTGGCTTAATAAAAACTGAAGTTTTTACACGCCGTAATAACATACTATTGGCGCGCATCATCAGATATCATTGATTCAATGCTCATTCATTTTCACACTGTCGTTCAGCAGAATTCTCCTGGAAAAATAATTTCTCTTCTGTGGAAGAAATCTCTCAACGAACTGCGAGTAGCCTAGGGCCTATAAACTCGCAGTAATAAAGCCTGCTTTCCAACAAACGCATTGCACGCAACGGGCGCAACGCAAGAATAGACACTGCTTCAATTACTGCGTTTTGACTGTTGCGTTGCTTGCGTCAGTTGCGTCAAAAAGTACGCAAGGTTTTTGCGTTACGTGCGTTGAGTTGGAAGGCAACCATAGGCCTAGGCCTTATTTGTAATAACGCTGTCACTAAAAATCCCACCACACCTCAAGTGTGTCGCTACACTACCTTATGTCTTGTAAAAGTACAACTACGCGGCGTTTCGTCGATTGCGCCATAGTCAGTGGCGTCAGCGGGTTGAGTGCGTCGTCCAGCAGACATATTGAGCATTTGATGTAAATAAAACTGCAGATTGTGACAGTCAATTTAGACAATAACTGACACTGCGTTGTTTTTGTTCTTAATTTTTTTAAACGTGTTGTAACAAAAGTCTTGCTTTCATTTGTTACTTTTGAGACACTGGCATTTCACAAGGTAGTGTAGCGACACACTTAGGATGTGGTGGGATCTTTAGTGACAGTGCTACTAAAAATTTTCTCTCAAACAAAATGTTAAAAATTGATGAAAATTTGTTGAAATCATAGCGTATGGTGCCAATTTGTTGGCCCACCTTGTAGGCTTGAATCGCGTAGTCACTATACGCTGAGCTCGGGCTGCCATATAGCGAGTTTGATGGGACGAGCGCGACGAATGACAAAACAGCTTGATCTACGGCGATTTATCTGTGCAAGCCCTCCTCGTCTTGCTATATGTGATTTAAGAACGCTGATCAACGCTGACAAAACATAATATAAAACCTTCCACGGAGTTCGCAAAAGTTAAACGTCAGACGTCTTAGCGTCTACAAACCAGATGAGTATTAGTATCGAGAAATGATAGCAGCGGCAAACGTAAACCAGGGGCTCATTTAGGGGGAAAGGCTGGAGGCGTCTACGGACCCCTCCCCCTCAAGTATTTGAAATATTCTCAGAATTACCGTCAGTGTACAAGATTTTGGTTTCAGTCTGCATTAAGTTTATGATGCTCTGTTATTATCGTTTTTTGTGTTTGTGCAAGTGGCGTCATTTCAGTAAATCATTGGGGGGTCTCAGTCTACGTAACGTATTGTTTTTGCAGAAGTAACACTAACACTGTTTCAAAGATACGATTTACAGGGAAAAAAGTAAAATTTCAATTTTTAGCTGTAAATCGTACCTTTGAAACAGCGTTACTACTGCAAAAACAATACGTTTACAGCTCACCCGTATCCGATGGCAAGTAACACTATGTGATCCCATCTGGCAGGTGATGCTCCGTGGCTCTGCGATCGGTTTCCCATAAAAAGCTATACATCACAATTAATTAACCTACAGAAAGCATCCAATGTTATAAGCAGTTGCGAAGGGTAGAGCTAAACTGACCGGAGTGCTTCTTTGACGACGCATTTAACGTAGTGAAGTTGATCGAGGTCGGCTGCTGTGACCTTCTGACGTCCCTTAAGCACCGTTTCCACCTCGCGATTCACGCGAGCCAAAACAGCCGGGTTCGTTGCGAGCAGGTGCGAGATGAAACAAAAACTGTTCGCCGTCTATATAGACGCCCCAGACACACACACACACACACACACACACACACACGCAGGGGCGCATTTAGAATTTCAGAGTCGTGAAAGAAGGACAAAAGCCGGTGCATGCTGAACATATAAGGTGAGACAATGACGTAGGCCTATAACGTGTCTAAGTCTACTGTCAAAATGTAGGTTGTACTATATGGCAGAAAATATTGAAGAATAAAAGTGCTGACTAGGCCTACTGGCATTATTCGTTATCAAAAGAAAAATAACTGCTGACAAAAGCAACAAACACATTTCGCCAGAGTCTTACACCATTCTGCACGTCGCATCGTTTTTGTTGACTGTATCAAGTGACGTCAGAACTCCACGTTGAATTTAATTTGATCTTCGATGTTGTCAGGGTTTTAAGAGTGTCTTAAAACCTCCCAAAAAACTTCGTTAAAGTGTTAGAACACACCGTGTCGGTGCCGGCGAAGAGCATCTCCATGACGTTGGAGTAGATCTCGTCCAGGGTGATGTTCTTGTTGGACAGCAGGTACGTCAGATAGACGGCGGCGGCACCAGACTGTTGAACTCCGTCGCCACCCAGCGCCGCTCTTCGCTCGTCCACCAGCTCCTTCGCTATACCACCAGCAGCAACGATATTAATGTAGCCACTGGCGTTGTGACCGTAGGGGCAGGAAAATCAATCCCCCCCCCCAAAAAAATTGACAAAGTCTTCTTTTTGTCAAAAACTGATTGTCCAAAAATGCTAAATTTTGGCTAAAACCCATTTGGTGGGGGAGGGGGGGGGTTAAAACAAAGTTAAATTTTTGAGCACTCATAATTTCCTCTGTCGGAAATTTGCTGTTGTCTGTCAAAAAATTGCAAATTCCTGCCCAGCCTACATTTTTAATAACCAACAGCGTCGCTAAATATAGCATTGGTGACAGTAATGGCAACAACGCAGCATCCGTTGATATGCAACGCCGTAAAGTCGCGCACACAGCGAACGAACTGACGGTTCGGTATCACTTCATTTTAGTTCATTTTGTGTGCTGTGTACGCGCGTTAACAGTTGGCGGCAGCGTAGCCACCGGAAAAGGCAAATAAGGAAAAAGAAAAAAAACAGCGACTGACCAATAGCAAAGAGTCTGTCCCAGGCGTCTGCGTGACGACGCCAGAATGTCGTGTTCAGCTTCTGATGCAGTCGTTCTCCGACGATCAGGTACAGTGATGAGGTGAGCATGTTCTGTAGAGCTTCATTGAACTTGCGAGTGCGCTCAGGCACTTCGAGCTGGAGGCAGCCGAGACGAGTCTCGAACAGAAACGTACCAGCCGCTACACACACCACCGAAACGACACACAAGGTTCAGTCCAGTTTTTAGCCGAACGTAGAACGGGCGAGCTCATGGTATGAGGTGTTGTCCACCTGTCTGTCTGTCTGTCGTTTGTAACGAAATGCATTGTGCCCAAACGGTACGTCATATGGGTCGGCGAACATCCGGGCGATAACAACAATAGATAGGGCGTTGGTGGATTGTCAATAGTAGGCTTATCCATGTCGCTACCTGCAGCGGTTTGGCCGCAATTTGCAACGCAAAGTTACCGTCTGCGTCCATCCACGGACACAGTTTTTTTACACATTTACTGATACCAATTCAACCGAAAATAATACAATTTCATTATTAAATAAGTAAATAAAACATTAACTGCAGCAGCAAAAGTACGGTAACTCGGGATACCGTTCCACGGTCAAGAGGTCAAACGTCATCGTCACGAAGCTCTGGCACAGAATTCACCAAAAATGGTGGACTAACATTATAGCATCTTAAATTCGACGTTGTGCGATATATGGGTTTACTTACTTACTTATTTACTTACTTAGCGGTACTGTGCATCCACAATTAACGAAATGCCACATACCAGAAAAAGTTCAAAGTCAGGACGTCACCAAATCGATTAGTTTAGACGCCAAACTGTAAACCGATCTCAACCGATGAGAATAGTCTTCATATTGCATAGAGAGACGTATATTATGTCAGCTATCAGGCCATCTCTTATGGTTTCGTGTGTCAGAGACTTAGCAGACGTTACTTAGCTGTTCGATTACGCACAAAACAAAAAATGCGCAATTTTATCCCGCGTATATCTTGACTGGAAGACCAAAAACGAGACGTGTGCCCCACGCTGTAGGACGTATACAGTTTCAGCTTGTCACTGGTAACACATACATTAAAACGCTCTTTCTCGCTGTCTTAAGAAATAATTACATCATTTACGTTTATAACTTACATTAAGGACGTTGCATTTCTGACCGAACATCTAAATTTCAACGATATTACTAAACATACACGTCGGCACAGTGTCTACATATTGTGCTGCCGTCCACCTGATTTTCAACTTTTTAAAACAAAAAAAAATTGGCAACTAGTTGTTCCTGCATTGGGAAACGTTTACACCAATTTGGGTTTTCCTACGCCTCTTAGTTTTCGAGTTTATGGGAGTCCGTACTAAAGAGCCCCACAGACAGACGAACAAACGGTCGGGTAGGACCGTAATGCGGCCCATTAGGACAGCTGCACGATAAAATCTCCGGAAAATATAACATATTTCTACGCAACAGTTTATGGTAGCAAATACATTGCGGTCCATCCACCTAACCCTGCCAAGTCGTCTGGGCTGTACTTTGGAAAATAAAGTCACATCATGGTGTCTTCCGCCCAGTACTTCGAAGAAGCTTGGCAGTGTAACGGTAGAGTGTCGGAATTATGATCGATGGTACGATTACCGGTCGGGTCGCTATCAAATGGTTACCACTTGGATAGGTGACTGTCTGCGAACAGGTAAACCATTTTGGCATATAATTAGCACCAATGTCAACTTAGCCTTCTATCCCTCCGGGGTAGGTAATTCCAGTGCCGTTCACCTGTGTCGGGTGGCAGGTTACACTGTGTGATTGCTTATGGCAGGTAACGCTCTGTAGCTCTGTGACGGTTTCCCATAAAGAGCTATACACACCACCACTTAATGGCTTGACGCCGATAATGCCCTGTATAGCTGGGCAACATGACCGACCTTCCATGCTCCAGTTGTGTGCCTCCTTGGGCAGTTTGTTGACGACGACCAAGTCGCCCTCATTGTCACGCACATGACGTAGCTTGGTCATGAAGTCATCAGTGACGTCATTGATAGGTCCAACCAGACGACTGACCTCAGTCTGGCTTATCAGTCGCTTGCCGAACTCAGTCCTGTATTTGTGCCACTCGCTCCCTTGCCTGACATGCGGCAAATAAATACACAAATATACGTGAGAAATGAGCAAATATAACGTAAATCTATATAGCGCATTAACGCCGGAAGAACTAAACCCATAATGTGCTACATTAGTACTCTGAAAAGAAAAGTATTTCAAGTAATCATCCAAAGACAAAGAAGATGGTGTGAACAGGATCACGCAGATGTCTTGGCAGTAAATTTCCCGTCATCGGGCCGGCAACAAAAAGGGTCCGACAAAACATGTTAATAATAATAAGAAGAAGATTAATTCTGGAACCCATACTATATATTTTAAAAAATGCATTCCAGCAGAAAAATCGAACAATTAAAATTTTAAAAAATCAAAATCAATTCCACCGATAAACCGAGCATCCATCTATCCAACTGCTCATTAGTTTTATTTTTGTTTAAGAGAGATCGTTTCAACTTAAAAGTAAATACGTAAGTGAAAACCATACTCGTCAGGCCTTACTATAACACAAATATAATGGATGACAATAAAACTGCAGATATTATATTTATTATGTTACATCATATCGTACAATATTGTATTCTATTATATTTTACTTATATATTATATAACTGATATTTTATTAATTTATTATACTACATTATATTATACTAAAACGCCGCTGTCGGCGAGAATCACAGGTAAAATGACTAACGCGGTGAAGAGTCCATTCGGTTTGCCGATGACGTGACGATACAGGACCCACGATTGAAGGCACGGGCGGTGAGGATAGCGACCGTCCTGTCTGTAGACCTTCTCAATGAGGCACGGGTCAGCCACGTGAACCTGCCATTTCGTACCCCACTTCTCGCGATACATCTTCCCGTACTTCTGGTGCTGGCGCCCCTGTCGCACATCATCATTTGGTCTGCTATTGATCTACCGAGTAATATAATGTAGTTTTTTCGGTAACAGTTTCAATTAGAAAGTTACGGTGATGGAGCAGATTTATGGACCCAAGCGAGTTGTGAGCCCTCCGCTCAAATTTTGGGGATTTATGTCCTGTATATTACCCCTATTTCTGTGATAATTTTTTTGTAAATATAACACAATATCCTTAAACCGTGAATCAATCTTTGTAAATTTCATAGTTCCACAGAAAATGATTCAAATTTTAACGTGAATCTATATTTCGCAACAGCACAGTACAGGCTATAATACGACAGACAGACAGACATTAGACAGACAGAATAATATCGGGGAACGTTTCGGACGACAATAGCTTAGGCCTAGTCTATTGTTAGAACGCACTTGAAACTGCGGTCGAACAGCGAGAAAATAGAAAAGTTATCGATCACGACGTAATAACAACAGATGTCGACTTGGCGCCGTATTGGAGAGGGTCACAGCCAAGAGGCCAGAAGTCGGTTAAGTTGTGAACCTTGAATTGCCTGGGAGCGAACATCATCGACCAAAGGCCTAGAAACTCTGCAGTGCGAGACCGACGTACAGACGATCGGAAGTGCCCAGACGCAATCGACGGCCGACCGGCGGGGAACGAGCAGAGGGTCAGGGTTTGTTTGGTGGATCGCCAAAACCACGTCCAGACGGCAATGTCAATGACGAGCGGGCATTAAAACTGCACGAAGAACATTATTACGCGCTCGAGTATCATCGACCTTAGCAAACACTTGGGACCTGTTCACTGATTGCTCTAACGACACTTGACTGCACCAAGTTCAACCCGTGGGATAACAGCGACGTACGACCCGTCTTCCATTCAGTGCGCGCTGACGAATTATCAGCCGTTCGTGTGTGCCCATGCTATTGATATAGCGCGTCGCCGCGGTCTACTTTTCATGCGTATGACATGAATGATCATGATAGGCTACGAAAAGTCTTAACAGGCAGTGTGGCTTACAGAAGCGACTATTCACGTTGCGTCACATTCTGCGCTACATCATTGTTATCAAATATATACATATATATACATATACATACATATATATATATATATATATATATATATATATATATATATATATTTTTTTTTTTTTTTTTTTTTTTCACTTTTTTTTTTTTTTTTTTTTT
>Ga0056128_1007496_pt1 | contig 13775 bp, 5 predicted proteins | sample WorMetLIZISLAND2_FD_71113 | JGI IMG/M metagenome (GOLD analysis project Ga0056128, IMG submission 71113) | Marine gutless worms symbiont microbial communities from Max Planck institute for Marine Microbiology, Germany - Olavius geniculatus... ... | reverse complement strand
CACACTTCGCAGCAGTCGTCAGAGGTTGATGCAGCTGACGATTCCGACGCCGTTGAAGTCGTCACTGCTGGCACGGGCGCCTGACTGGCCTCGTCCTCGCTGCTGCTGCTGCTGCTGCTGCTGCTGTTGTCGTCACGCGGCTGTAAAGATTCCGTATGAGCGCCGGCTGAATGACTAACCGCATGCAGAAACTGGAGGCGACGGTTTTTAGCCAACTTTAGCCGCAACAGCTAACATTTTCGCATTCCTACTCAGCCGGTCATTTTAGTTGTCAACGGACAGTTTTCTGATTTCTACTTAGCAGTAATAATCCGTCAAGGACTATCCAGTCTCTATGTTCAACCGCTGTTTGATCTAGTGCTTAAATTACATGGTCTCGCGATGTCAGGTCTCGCGATGTCCACCCTTGCTACATGGTCTCACGTTGTCCAGTCTCGCGATGTCAGGTCTCGCGATTTCAGCGTCCCCTCTACGTCGCCGTCTGTGCAAGTGCTAACCGAGTATATTGCGCAATGCATCTTCCGCCTGTCAGTGATATATACTGGCGACTGCGTAACCCTAGCGACTGACTGACAAGGCGCCGTGACAGCGACGGCGAATATTCAATGCAGTTAACCTGTTATTTGCGGCTCGCCGGGGAAATATCGCGATGTCTGCAGTCGTAAAACAAACAGTGCTGCATTAGCGGCCGGTCGCCAGCACAAGTCGGTGTCGATGATGCATATATGCCGACGAGCGCGTGTATTCAGTCGTTCGTTAGCAAACAATATCGGAGAAATACACCGGTCGTCAGTGCTGTAATAATGTACACAATCTGCAGAATCCCGTCATCACGTTAGTGGCTCCTGTAATATAGCACGTCCCACTGCGACGCGTAATGACGCTGCCCTGCTGCTTAGCGACCGGTGCTCATTGCCTGCGCCAGCTTTTTCTACGTGCCTGGCTGGGCACGGCCCGCAAAGGGCGCGTGCACCACCCCCGTCAGAAAAAGACAAAAATTTCAGGCATACGATTTGAACTTTTCGACATTTCGACATTTCGACATTTTGACTTCGACATTGCGACTGTCGACATTTTCATTGTCGACATTTTGACAGTGCGCCATGGTAACACGGTCTTTGCGGTTCACGTCTACATCAAATGATGAAGTTTATTCGCCATGACAGGCAGTAAAAACAAACAAAAAAACCATGCAATACAATGTAACAATAGACAAATCAGTGAGTCCCCAGATACGACAGTAAAAACAAAAAAAACTAACTACTAGGCCTACTTAAAAACTAATTACTTTTACTGCACAGCTAAAATGTTCAAATATTTTGTGATGGATGTCCTGTTCAGTACAAATGTCAATCATAACGTCGAAGTCGTAACACATTGATACAAATTCTACAGATTGACTGTACGAGATAAAACACTGTTTAAAAACTCCATTATCATGTCTGCGTAAAAGCCTATGTAAAAACAGAAATTTCTTCAACAAGCATATATGCCTAGAATCTAATCTTTCACACAAAAACTGTATTTCCCTCACAGAATCTCACGCATGCATTTTAAAAACTTTCTATAGGCATTATTCCAACATGCATTCAGCTTACCGACGTTTTTACTATTATAATATATACATTCACAAAAATAGCTAATTAAAGGTAAACAGAACGTGTGTGTTTGATTCTAAGAAAACATGATACTAGTTTGCTAAAGTACACTGCAGAAAATAGCTCGCTTGAGTCTTACTTGCATGCGTCTTTTCTTAATTGCAGAGATCAAAAGGGGTCAACTCTCACTAAAGCTTTTAGCATGTGGCCACTGAGAGGCTGGTTTTGTAGGCTATTGTCAGTGATAATTAATCTTTTGTTGGCTGCTGTCGAAAGCAAAGTTTTTCTTGCCGGTCTGTGATCTAATTCCTCCCGTCTACGACGGAGTTCAGTATCCTAGATCCTCGTAAAGCCTCGGACCGAACGCAATTTACCGGCGGAATCTGAAAGTTTTGTTTCATTACGCAGACAGTTGTTTTAACGTGTTGTAAGTTTGTGCTCTTTTGTGTAGCTCAAGGCAGTTCGATTTGATTAGACCTCGTCGTAGGACTTTGCTCGACATACACGTATTGATCAACTGTTTGAGTGATGGATTGATTGTTCAGTTGGTTGGCTGCAGATGTACTGCCACAGTCACGAAAATAGCAATACAATACAGAAATACACTGTGAGGCATAAAAACACACCAAAATTTATCGATTATAACTTGAAGGCGGATCATCAGATTGTAATAATTTTTGGTACAACTATTCCTGATACAACTGGCCATCAAATTATAACTTAAGTTTTCACCTCACCCATCATATGCTTCTGTATTACCTGGGAAAATCAAAACAAAAAAGCGGTGTAAAATGAGCAAGTAAACGCCAAAAGCCATCCGTGACATTACTGATAGTAACTTGGAAAAAAATTAAGAGATTTTAACAGTTTTTGGTACGAACATTTCTGACGCTACTGTTTATCAAATGGCCATTCAAATTTCTAGCTTACCTTTAACGTCTGTTTTTGCGTCACTTAGGAAAACAAAACAAATGCAACATGAGTTAAAATAAAGCAAAAATATTAGTAAATGTCATCACTTTAGATAGGCAGCCCCTAACAGCCCTGATTACAGTCCATTCGACAATGTTTGCAGTGTTGTGCAGTAGCGAGTTTATAAGACGCTGTTTAGGAATATTAATGAACTCAAAAAGCGACTGGTTGAAGTCTCAAGCAGAACATTATCAATACTGTTATCAACGAATGCAGAATTCATCTCTTGGCGTATGTTTCACAAATGGCCGATATTTTGAACATATACTGCCAGCAGTTGCACAACTGAACATTTAAATAAACTGTTATCTAAAGTGCTAGAAATTTGAACAAAATGTGCTAAATGTGTGTTATATGAATCAAATAATGATACTGCATTGGACAAAAATGTAGTATTTTGTTTGTTCTGTTTTTCTCAGGTAGTGCTGAAACAGAAGTTTGGTGAGGCGGAAAAATAAATAGTCATTTGATAGCCAGTTGTGTTTAGAATACTTATACTAAAAATTATTAAAATATGATAATCCATCTTTATGTTATACGATCGATAAATTTTTGTGTTCTTTAGGTCTCACAGTGTATACAGCAAATGTCATTGAGATACTAAAATGGGGGGAAAATAAAATCTGAGTCAAACAAACGAGTGACCATAAAATACACTGAAAAAGACAAACAAACACGCAGACTGTTGTAATATAAACTACAGGAGGAATAAAGGTCTATAACTTGAAATTCCTGGAAGCCTTACTATTATAACGTACGTACATTTGCTGAGGTAACCAGATACATTAACTAAGCACAAAAATCTGAACAAAAAACCTTTGTTAATAAATCAAGTAGGCCTACTTTCTTCATAATAATACGATAACGTTTTACAATAGCGCGATTCGTCAGTTATGAAGTAATAATGTTAGATGACGAAAAGGAAACTCATGACGCAAAACCACGAATATTTTCCAACTAATCTTTCTGGCGCGTCCACGATACAATTCGGTAATTCTCAAAAACACCTGTCGGTCTCAACCGAATTGGAGCGCGCAGCTCCAGTTCCAGCTAGCTGTTTCCAGCTTCTGCTTTTAACCCCAGGTACCGGATATTTACTACAAAAGGTATGAAAATAATAGTAGCCTCGCAGTTTAGTTTTTATTAGTTAGGGTACTTTCATTTTTCCTGTTTGATTGCTTTATTGATCGTGTTATTTAAGATCGTTTCGCGTCACTACGTGTCACTGTCAGGTTCCGAGGCGGAGGCGAGTAAAGCGCCGTCGAACAAAAGTCACCCGGGAGAGGAGACTTCGACGTCGTTGACCGACCTGACTTCAACATCATCCAGAGTTGCTTCGGCAGAGCGACACAAGACTTCAACCGGTGCCACTCAAGATTCATCGTGCCACGGTAAGCTCTGCGCCGCCAGGCTATTAACGTCCATTAATTTATTAGCCTACTGTCCACGACTCTCTGCGCTGACTTCACGTATCTTGAGACTCTGCTAATGGATTTTCTTGTCGTGTCGTCTTATTTCGTTTTAGTTTATTCGTTTTACCGTGTTTTTGTACTTTTTATTGTTTTGTCTTATAGTTTTTTTTACATGTCCAAGGCTGTTTCTTTGCTCGTCTATTTTTCGATTTTTTAAAAATTTTTACGTACGGTAAAAGCATTTGTTTGATTGCTCTCATTTTAGCTTGTCTGCCAATTTTTCAACGCCAATCAACGACAATTATGTATTATATCGTATCATATCATATCATATCATATCATATTATTAGATGACACGTATACATTGCTGAAAGCAGCTACAACGCCGGCTAATGCAATAGATATTACGTGCCTTTGGCCTTAATCGAAAAAGTCACTTTATGTGAAGAAGCACAGATAAACGCTATCCTTCTGGTAAATTATGTAGTCATGCTAAAATTTCACAAGTTGAAATGGTGGGCATGGAACATGTGGTGTTTTTAATTTTAGAGATTGTGGTTGCTGAGATTATTGTGTTCAAACATGTTTTTATTGAAAATGCACTGTAGACGCAAAATGACGTTTTAAAACAGATTTTAAATTCAAACGTAACTCGGCAGATATCGAGTTCTCGGACGCTGACAGTATTCGGTGATGATTAAAGTTGAACGATGTAGTGCTTCGTCGTCATGCAGTTCGTGATAGTGATAGAACGCTGGTAGTTCGCGTGCGGTGAAGTGAAGTGGATGTAATGTGGCAACAGTTGCGACGCTGATGACGGCACGTGTTCTGTCGTCGCCTCGTCAAAATCAGTCCAATAATTTCCGGTCACCGGAGCGCCACAGATCAACCGCTTCGCCGCGTTCAGTCGTGTCTGTAATGTCGTGATAGAATGCAGCAGCAATAAGCTCTACTGTTGGTCGTCGTCGTGCGAAACACCTGCGCGCTACAGCGACTGCCGACTGAAGCCTGCATGTTTCTATTCAACGCAGCGCACGCAACGGACGCGACGCAACGGACGTAAAAAACGCAACGGACGCGACGGAGGAATGGACACCGTCTCTATGACTTTGAGTTCTGGCCGTTGTGTCGCTTGCGTCTGCTGTGTCTGTTGCGTGTGTTGCGTGTTTTTCGTGTGCGTTGACGTCTATCGTGTTGGTAGGAAACGAGGCTTGAATAGCGCTGCTGTGTTTCATATACGTACGTCTACTGCCGTCCATGCTATAGGGGGGCTACGCATAACAAAAGGTTTGCAGAACAACAGTTTTCCAAAAAAATGCATCTAATCACGGCCTCAGCTACGGAGACAGACCCCCAATACAACAGTCGCGCGCACGAATTTTTATGTAGGGCCTATAGGAGGTGTCAGGATTCAGCAGCAAGTTTTTTGAGTGTATCCCAGTGGGCTAGCGGGTCTGCAGGAAACGTAGGCGCCAGAATATGACGTTTTCGCTATATGTTCATGTCGAATTGCACGCTGGAGTCTGGGGATTCGCCTATCTGCGCTTCTGTCTTGTGTTGGTTATCACAAACGCTGCAATGTAGGCCTACATGTAAATGCGTTGTATAACGGTTCGTCAAACTGGTCACATATTTACAGAGTTTCACTTTCACATTGCCGAAATATGACTGAGACCGTCAGCGGCGCCGTGGATCAAAAGATGGGTTGGGGCAAGTAGGTGCACTTATTCGTCAGACAACTGCAGATATTCGACCAAAAATATGGTTTTTATATTTTTTTCATTTTGCTTATAAATCTTTTCAAAATAAGGACTTTTATTGCTAAATGTTTTTTTTGCAAAAATTTTTTCTGACAAGCTGAAATTTAGGGGGTCACTGCAGTTGCTGCTTTTCCCCCTACGCCAGTGAAAGACGTGATTACATGCAAATCATCGCAGAAATGTGTCTCAAACTTTTTGCGTTTTATTTTGCAAACATATATTTATAAGGTATTTTTAAAAACTAAACATAAGGGGTTGCGTATTCATAGAAAACCCGCCCCAGAGCTGCTGTATGGATCACGCAAAACAATGCCACCCTACACAAGTAAACGCGTCTCGCCTACTCAGGCCGGTGTCAGCCTGTACTCGATTTACCAACCTTGGAAGGAAGGGAAACTGAGCTGATCTGAAAACCACGACCGAGGAGCAAAGAATGGCACTGTCGGCACGGCGCGGAATATTAAAGGGTAGGCTATGCAAGGTGACAGAAGTAAACTAAACTTCCAGTTTACATCAGTTCCGTTTTATCGCTTTGTGCACGCAATAAGAGCCACCAGCATCAGCGACGAGAGCCGGGGTATTCGTGACTGATAGAGACGTGTTTCGTGTGCGTCGGCGCGGCTACATGACGTAATGACGCATTCAGTCGCTTGCTGCTGCTGCTGCTGCTGCCTGCGGTCACAATCAACATCACTGAGTACGATGCCAAGTGGCGTAATGCTATTCGTCGCCGAGCCGCTAATCGTCTGCTGCTTGTCTGTCTCGCTCTCTCTTGCTGTGAGAAGTTTATTGACCGTGCATTGTGTTGACGTATAGGTCAGTTCAGTTGTCAGCTGCACACCGACAAATAGTCGCCGCGTTTTTTGCAAACGCTTTGTTTTTACGTGCAATCACGGTTGAAAATGGCATTTGTGCCACAATCTGATTTACTCAGTGAACCTTCAATAAATAGTTAAAAACGCATAAGCATTTTGCAGCTTTTATGGATCAAAGACAAGGTTTTGAAATTATTTGGAACTCAGCCAGTTCTAGGCCTATTATTTTGCCGTAAAGATCGTATCACAGCAGCGTCGCCGTGATTACCGCAGCTAACAGCTAAATGGGAAAACTAATGGCACCACCACCGGATCTGAGGCTACGAACGTGAAAGGTCTCCAACAGTCGGGAAATAGGCAAAGATCGCTGCGCTAAGCCTGTCCGACAGCGGGGCGTAAATTTCCATTATACCAGGCGTGGACGAGACGGTCGACAATAATACGCAACGTATAGGCCTACCATGCAGTATCAGCGAGGTATGATTGAGCGGTCAGCTGTGACACGCGGCTCATATCACTCCGGCAGCTGTATATAGACGCCATTACGATGCGATGAGACCATTTTAAGATGCGCCGCGTTCAGTGACGCTGGCAGTCGTACTGTCTATATCTACTTTACTGTCTACTGTCCGTGCACTGTGGGATAATGTGTCAATAACCCACTGGGCAGTCATGCGTGACCAAATGAAAGACAATTTAGGCCACACGACTGACTCTTGCCCAGCATGAAATAAGTGTCAATTAAAGCACTGTTTTGGTGTATAAGTTCGTTTAATACTCACGTATTCCACCCCAGACAGTTGTTTAACATGCACTTAATCATGTTTGTGTATGTATTTTCTTTGTTTGTGTCCTAGTATCTTATTCCAACGCTCTAGCGCTGCCATATATGACTAATCATGAACTCGTAAAACTGACGACTATAGTGTTAGTATTATACAGCTTAATCTACCGCCAAGAACCGGGCCAGAAAAATCAACGATCAACAAATAAACCGAACTGAAATAGAAACCAACCGCCATGCTTAAAACATTCGAAAAGCAGTTCAGCAGTCAGTGAAGACGGTCAGTAGGCTACTGGCAGTTTTTTGGTGAAAAATACTAGTCAAAAGTACGTTTTAGTTCCGGATAAAAGATTGAATGGGAGTGATTGATGAGGTTGACATTTAATCAGGAAGACGATGATTACGAATACGGAGACAGATGAAATAAATCAGGAAGTTGGTTTCGAAGACCAGGTAGCGAAGCAAGCAAGATCAAAGACGGTAATGGGTTATTTTCAAAGCGTAGATCTAATATGTTGGTAGTTAAGCATACAGGGTGGTGCGAACTAAGTGGAACATTTCGTTTTTTATACTTTTACACACGCATGCAATGTAACATATCGCCAGTAACATGACACAACAGTCAAACCGTGATGAACATGACTGCACTTCACTGCAGGGGTTGAGATTAGGAGTCCCCGAAACTGTCCAATTTCTCGATCGTAAAGGTAGAGCATGCATGTTCCGCTTGTTTATACGCCACTTTGTGGGTTTATACTATAGAGTCCGACAGTGCTATGATCCACAAGAAGTATGCTGCACTTATGGCATTGCGCGGAAGACGTAGGGTCGCTTAGCGACGCCTGTGATCTGTAACGTGTCTCGGTAACACGCCGGAAGCAAGGCAAGGCAAGACAAGGCGGCGCGGTGAATGAGACGTACAGTAGGCCTACGTGCCGTGTCGTGTAGGTCTCTTCCTCCGTGTGGTCGCATTACTCTCGACAGAACGAGCTCCGGTGGTGTAGCCAGAAATGTGAATTGGGAGGGGGATAGCCTCTTGTCCCTTTTCTCTCTTCCTTCCCCCCTTTCCTTTTCACTTTTTTCCCTCGTTCCCTCCTTTTTTACCTCTTCCCTTTCTTTTCACTTTTTTCTGTTTCCCCCCTTTTTCTTTAAAAGTAGGATCCCTAAAATTTAGCTAGGTGATATAGGAGAGCGCTGTAAGCTCTCCTAGCGGGGTCTGGGGCAGAACTTCAGCCGAAATCGAATTTGGTGCATTTCAGCTTTAAAATGTGACATCCGGCGCAACAATTTAAATGATTTTCCTGCGAATCGACTGACCAAACTTCCTGAAGTTTACACTGTAAACGTCAATCAGGGACCAAAATTTTGTCGTCAGTCGTTTATGCAGGACTCACTCAGAGAAAAAGTTAAAATCACAAATCCTTGAGGTTTCCGTTACCCCCTCTAGCCCCCTCCTTTAGCCCTAAATAACGCTTCTGCCACAGAACGAGCTCTCGCTGGGCCGCGCTCATAATGGCGGCTGCTGCAGCGGCGAGCGGCGGCGTTTATGTCAAGATGCTGCTTGTGCTGCAGCTGCTGGTGCATAGAGTATAGCGCAGTGAATGCTCTCTGTGCACAATAATCGTTCGTGCTTCCAGCAATGTCTTCCCAGAAGTCAGCAGCTGCGGCTCGTTTTGTTCTACGATGTAACAGCAGCTGCAGCAGCTGCAGTGACGTGCGCCTAGTGGTTGGTCACCGGTCAGTGTATGAATATCAGCAGACTGTGTGGTTTTCATATGTCCATAAAATGCTCAAAACCGAAGCAGCGAAACGTATAGGGGTTACAAAGAGACGCTAAAGTGATATCATTTGATATCACTTCCAAAGCGGCGAGGAAAAGCATCGATTTTTTATGCAAATTTTTATTTTTTATGTTTTAATGTTATCACTTTGATTTATCATAATTTAAAGTAAACGTTAGGCATAGTTTGCATAATTTACCCTAATGCACGAAACTGCACAAATTTGCATTTATATTTTACCGCAAACCCACTCCTCAGACTCTCCCCTCGGCGCACAACTACCGTTCCAGTTTTTCAGAGTATTTGCGGCCGCTAACTCAAAAGTGCAACGACCGGACACATTTTTAGGTAATAAATGGACAAACCCCTGACCGCCCTGCCCGTTTGTAAATTGTAACTAACGCATTCAACAGAGAAGAAGTAAGTCACAACGAGTCGCAGACACAATCGAACAGAAAGGTTTTTAGTAGTTTGAACTGTTCGGAATTTGTTTTCCGCTGTCAAAGTTACACCAGCAGATTATTGGCATGTCGGTGACGTATTAATAGGTCCCTATGTGTATTTGAGGGGGCGCTGAAATCGCGGGAGTGGACATTGAGGGAGTAGCGAAACAGCAATAAGCAGCGATCTAAACCAGCGGCAAATCCGGTTCGGTGTGTCGTGGTATGATCACGATGGTGATGCGTATTTTTCATTAGAGGCAGTGCTTATAGGCTACACGTACACGAGACTGACTGCGAGCTAGGATCTCGTAATTTTCACTAAAGACAGCGTGAACTTTGCTACTAATGTAACTGTTTGAGTGCTTTATTTCACACGTTTGCGATGCGTATTTTTATTGCATTTGACTTTTTCAGTATTTATTAGCATCATAAATATCCAAAAATCTCCACTATTCACATTCTTTGAGTTGACATGTCCAAAAAACATAGCGTTCCGTTTCATGGTTATAGGCTACATGAGAGCCAAAAATAATTGCAGCACATAGGCCTACTAAGTGTATAACTGATACTTTTCTGTGCGCACATACTTCTTTTGCTACCAATCACTCCCGCAATGTTCACTTCTGCGATTTCAGTCGTCCCGTATTCGAATGAAACACTCAAGCTACTATTTCTGGCACTCGTCAGAACGGTGACGGCTTAGTTGGTTTAGGGGCTCTGGGCTTTTCATTTCGGGCTTGGTCTCACGGTCATCTTTAGCCCCATTTGAGTCTTAGAAGAGCCACTGGACGAAATTACATTTCAAATTTTCTGCAAATTGCCTATAAGTCTTTGCTAAACAAATACCGAATTTTTGGGCTTTGTCAGTTTAGCTGTGCTAATATACGCTATCAGACAACAAAATGTCAGGAATATGGCTAAAATAATGTTGCTAAAAATTATTTGGACATTTTTTGGTTTTTTTCTCGTTAGTATTTCGTAGTATTTTTGTAATGCCAGCGATGGTCTCGTAAGACCTGAGTGGACCAAAGAGACTAATAAAGAAATTCGGCAAGGAACGATCAGTCGAACGACCACCAGTTTATGTGATTGCGTTAAATTTAGCATGAACCGATTTCACTTGGTGTTGCGAGTTTTATTCTCAGAGGTATGATAAAAATAAAATTTCTGCCACATTCGATGCGGGATAGACGGTTGTGTCCAGTCTAGTTCTATCCAACGCAACGCAACGCAACGCAAGAGTATAGACACCGCTTCAATCCTTGCGTTTTGACAGTTGCGTCGGCTGCGTCCGTTGCGTTTGTTGCGTACTTTTCTTGGATCGCCTGTGCCTTTTGCGCGTGCGTTAAAAGCTGTACGCAAGGGCCTTGCGTTACCTTGCTTGCGTTGATTTGGATGGAAACTATAAAGACTTCAGAGAGAACCGGCTCGCGTGCACGCAAATTGAATGTCGCGTGCTACGCGTGCCAGGCGACATCACCCAGAATCAACCAAATATGTTGATGCGGACCGTTAGGGCTTTTACACAGCAACGGAAATGAGCGGAACTAAACAAAACAGAACTAAAGTTTAAGTTATCTTATCTCGGTTTACGACAAATTGTATAAATCTGTGGAAAATCAATGTCACACGTCAAAAACGTTTTACTACTTGATATACTGATTTGTCGAAGTTTTTAACCTAATGTACTGATTAGGATATTTGTCAGTGCTTCGTATGGAGCCTTTCTGTCCTTGCCTGACATTGTAATCTTATTTGTACCTGTGTTTAGCTTCTGTTCTTGAATGTCAGTGCTGAACAAATAAATAAATAAATAAATAAATGTACGAATTGTTGCCGACAAAGTAAAGTTCAGTAAAGTGAGGTCTTTAGTAGCCAATAGATTGCAAGCCAATAGGCTTGCGGTCGTCGAACGATTGTGCAAAAATTCGTAACGACAGGAAAGACAATTAGATTTTACATGCAGGTATTTGAGACTTTAATTCTGTGCGAGCGTCGTGGAGTAACAAAGGTTTATGCTGTTACTGTAACGTATCAGTTGCATAGGCGATAACTTATGGGAGATGGGCTGATCGGCCTTTCAGCTGAAAGTTTATTGGGAACCGAAGCTCCAACGCAAAGCGTTTGATTTTTAAATATTGTTGCAAGTTGCAACCGTAGAATGAGTCAATGCATGTCAGCATCTTGTTCAACCTTTAAGTCGTAATTTTATACGTCCAGACCGAGCGGTAAAAACGCACGAAAATGCATTATCGTGCAATCGGCAAAAAGTGCACAGCTACAGCCCTAAAATCACCACAAAAATTGTTTGGTGGTTCAATGTATTTTGAAGTAAAACTGTGCATTTTTGTCACTTGCACAGTTACGCACGCGTCTGTATTTTTCTGGCCTGGGGAATCTCCCAGATTCTGTAGCTGGATTGTAGATTTAAAGATAGAAAAAAAGTAAAGAGAGAAAAAGAATAAACTGGTAAGAAGGGAGGAGAAAAATAAAAAGCAAGGGATGAAAGGAAAGGCGTGATTACTCCACGGTGGTTTTTAAACATCGCCTACGGTTTCAGCGGTCGTGTAACAGTGTGAATGTGTATTATATTGCGCAATGTCATTGCGATATGCGTTGGATCCAGATGCGGCTGCGGCTGCCGGCTTCAACCGAGGCATTGCCAAGCGTCGTGGCGCCATCAAGCATCCCAAGGTGCACGAGGCGATGGGACACAAGTTCATTGCCACCTTCTTCAAGCAGCCCACGTTCTGCTCCTACTGCAACGACTTTCTCTGGTAGGCCTATTCTAACTAATCCTTTGTTACGGCACAAGGCCGCACAAAACATAATTATTAGAAGACACATCTGTATAAAAACAAAATAAAAGCTAACTATATCTGCACAGCTGCAAACATTACGTGACATTGGCAGCAAGAAAATATGTCGGCAACATGATACGCGTCCAGTAGCACAGCTTCTATATTAGAAGTGTCGACAACAACTTGCAGTCGGCACCTGGGTCGCTTGAATCTTGATCGTCCTCTCACAAGTTAACATGTACGCTAAATATTTTTGAGCTCTAGTGAACTTGACCAATGACCTTGACACACCCGGTGATTTCATGACCCAAGAAAGGTTTACACCAATTTTGTTTTATACGTTTTTCAATATTTTGTAATCGAGTTGAGAGTCAGTTGGCAGACAGACGAACATACAGACAGACGAAAGGGTAAAACTCGTAATGCGAGCCATAAGACGTACACAAGTACGGGATAGAGTCAACAGCTCTTAGATTTGTTATTTTATTGTAATTCAAGTTTGTTTATTAATCTGCCGAGATAAAAAACACAACGTTTGCATTTCAATGTGAGTAGAGCTTATTTGATGATATTTAAATAGTTTCTGTTTTTTTAGGGGATTGAACAAACAAGGCTACAAATGCCAAGGTATGTTGCTGGTTAGGCGCTTATTACTTTTTCTGTGTTCTTCAGATTGTTTATTTCACTTTGTGTTTATCTTGTAAACGTTTTTATTTTTTAAATGCAAACTGTTTATACTGTTAAAATTATAATTTATTTTTTTTAATATTATTTTTATTTGTGTTATGTTCATGTGTAATCTATTTTTCCTTATTGTTACTGTTATTATTGTAATTTTTATTAGTTTATTATCGTTATCATTATTATTGTTTTTTAGTGTTTTTACTCCCAGTAGTAAAGGTTCCCGGGGGTTAAAACAACAAAAAGTTAAAACTAGATGTCGGAATGACTAGAAGTCTGTCTGGTGCATCGTCAGTTTCAGCAAATGTCTCGCTGATTAAAACAACGTTAAATCGTGTGTAAAAATACTTGAAATATTTCGATTGGTGTCAGAGGCGTAGTCAGGATTTGGATGTAGGCTGGTGGCACCGTGGCAGGTCCGTCAAGAGCCTCAGGAGGGCCCGGGGAAACATCTTCACGGGGCCCCTCTGGAGAGAAAAGTTTTGCATGTTTCTTTTCAAAATGGCGCATTCTGGTGTACTTTACATTTTTGAGCGACAGCGGGGCCCCAAACGCGGGGCCCGGGGTAACTTACCTCTTTACTCCACCCTGTCGACGGGCCTGGCTGGTGATTAAAAGATTAAAAGATTGGGTGTTTGAAAACCGGCGGGGCGCTAGTCCTTCACCAGTCCTCACCCAGGCATAAAGGTAGCGGTCAACGGCTTCTTCTTCGAAGAAGGCGGATGAAC
>Ga0056128_1007492_pt1 | contig 13779 bp, 8 predicted proteins | sample WorMetLIZISLAND2_FD_71113 | JGI IMG/M metagenome (GOLD analysis project Ga0056128, IMG submission 71113) | Marine gutless worms symbiont microbial communities from Max Planck institute for Marine Microbiology, Germany - Olavius geniculatus... ... | reverse complement strand
CGACAAAACAGCAAGAAATGCACACTTTGTTTTATGAACTTTTACTTCCCGATATAAGAACTAATTCATTTATGCATAAACTTTGAATGCTTATATCTCAGCAACGGTTTCGAATATTACGTGTACAGTTTTACCACTAAATTCTACGCATTTTTCTGCACACGGTAGTATAAAAAACTGCAAAAAGTGCATAAGTGCATTTATGCACTTTTACCACTCAACAGGCGATATTTTGTTTATGTTGCCATGGTAATTGTTTACAGTGGAAGATGTATCGTTAGTTATCTGTTTTTTTTTTCAGTCTATTATATATTTATATTATATATACAGGGTGGGCCAAAAAACCGGACCTGTTTGAGCGTTGATAACTTAGCAATGGTTAGTGGTAGAAAGACGTGTGATATGTCATAATTTTCAGTATGCTGTAAAGAATAAACGACAAATTTGCATAGTGAAGCATTTAAATATTTGACTAATTTGCATAAATATTCGTCACCCCTAAAATTCTGCCAAATTTGACTGCAACACGTGGATATAACATGGATATTTGAGCTTTTATAACTTAGCGATGTTTATTGATGGAAAGGCGCGTGATATGCCAAAAGTTTCAAAATTGTGTACAGAAAAAGTGTACAAATTGCATATCTCAGCATTTAAATGTTCTTTGCCTGATTTACAGAAATCTGCCCCACCTCTAAAATCATGCTAAAGTGGCAGTAACGCATGAATTTAAGTTGATTTTCATTCAGCATACGGTGAAATATCGACAATCATTAACACATACATTGAGTTTAGATGAAATTCGACATAGGCAGTTGCCCAGCTTTTGCATTCATAATCGTCATTAGTCCTTTTAAGCAGCTGATCGATCGCTGGAGTCAATGTGTTCAGGATCAGCTGAGCCCAGCATTTGATTAGTACACAGTTTAGCTGGTCATTTACTGAAATATTCTGACCATGTTTATGTTGCAATGCCCCCGCACTGCATAATTCACAAAATTTAAATCTGGACTTTTTGGCAGTGAGTTTTTCAGTTCAGTGAACTGGAGCACATGGGAGTGCAGGCAGATGCCTAATTTCAGGGGTAATAAGCATTTATACAAATTATACAAAGAATATTTAAATGGTTTGCTATGCAAGTTCGGTCCTTTTTGTGTACAACATTCTAAAACTTTTGACATATAACATGTCTTTCTACGGGTAACCATCGCTGAGTTATCAACACCCAAACAGGTCCCGTTTTTTGGCCCACCCTGTAGTCTGTAATGTTTATTGTTGTTCATAAGTTGCAGGAAAAATAATTTTGAGGCCAGCTGTCGGGTATTTGTGAAGCTGATACGGTTGCAGACATTTTTCTCGGGCAAAAGTTGGCTAATAAGGTGGATTGTGTGTCACTTGCTTTAGCCGACTTGTTGAACTAATTGTTTTAGATGGATCGGATTTTTATGCACAAATTTCAGACCAGTCTGGTCGAACAATTGATCTTCCGGCTCATGAACGCAAGGTTTGTCTGTTTGTCTGTTGCTTTCACCCTCTATCTCTGTGTGTGTGTGTGTGTCTGCTTGTTTGTTTGGGTGTCCATTCATGTCCATCATTGCCAGCTGTACTTTATTACTTATTTTGTGCTCTATGCCTTACTTTGGGGTTGTGGCAAGAGATAGATGTGGTTGCAATTGTTTCCCCTGCTACTGAATTTTACCCAATTGGAAAATTTAGATTTTTGTCATGAATTTTGCTTTCAAAAACACAATGTGGGCTAAAAGTTTCCCATTTTGTGGAAATTTAGGGCAAAAATTGAAACGTTGAGCACTGATGATCTTCTCTACTGGAAATTTGCAGTTGTGTGTCATTTTCATGCTTTTCCGCTCTCATGATCCCACCGATGCTGTTTGTGGCATAATGGTATTTTATCGGATTTACAATCAAAAGGCGATAAGGCAGGCCACATTCACCTGTGTTGGGCGGCAGCTGACACTGTGTGATCCCATATGGCTGGTGATGCTTTATAGCTGTTTGATGAGTTTCCTGTCAACAGCTATCTGTGTATGCATTCTTTAACCTTTAACATGTATATTTAGGTGCTGATGCTGACAGTGGTATTGTATGAGAAAGGCCGTTCTGCACTAAAACTTCGTCAGTTCACTGATGCTTTGGTCTTTTCGTTGTAGTTGTTGTTGCAGTAGTAGTTGTAGTACACTGTGTCCCAGAAAACATTCCCGACATTTTTGACTGTAACTTGAAAACCAATTATCAGATTTTCATAACTTATCTTAAGAATATTTCTGACACAACTTGCCATCAAAAGACTGTCCAGTTTCTCACCTCACCCAATGTATGCTTCTGCACTACCTAGGGAAAGCAGATTAAGCGAAATATGTGTTGAAATACACAGAAAACCTGAAAAAAACATCCCCGACATTATCGATTGTAACTGGAATAAAGATTAGCAGATTTTAATAATATTTGCAAAAATGTTTCTGACCCAGCTGGTTATTAAATAACTGTTTTAGTTTCCAACTCACTCAACGTCTGCTTTTGCACTACCTGGTGAAAGCAGATGTTAAAATGTGTTATAGTGAATGAAAAACGTCAATAAAGCAGGTCTGTTAAAAGGTTTGACTGTCATACACCAGTGTGTCTACTAGATAAAGTTTAGGAATGCTTGTGAAGTCAAGAAGTGACTGGTAGAGCCTGAATTGGTCTGCAGCAGAACATTATCGACACTGCAGCTGTCAATGAATGGAAAAAGCGCCACCTTGCCTGTGTTCGCATAGTGGGCTACCACTTCAAGCAATTTTACTACAGTTAGTTGAAAAATGTACAGTTGGATGAAGTGTCATCCAAAGTGTCAGAAATGTGAACAAAATGTGTTTTTATGCGTTATGTTAATTAAGCAATCATATCGCATTGGATAAGAAAGTGATATTTCGCTGGTTGTGTTTTCCCTAGGTAGTGCAGAAACAAACATTGGGTGAGGTGGGAAACTGAATTCTCGTTTGATGGCAAATTTTGTCAGGAATATTCTTACCAAAAACTATCAAAATCTGATAATTGGTTTTCAAGTTACAGTCAAAAATGTTGGGGATGTTTTTTGGGACACAGTGTAGTTGTTTTTGCTAGGCACTGACAATGGCAATGGTATTAGATGAAAAAGGCCGGTCAGCATTGAAACGCCGCCAATTTGCTGATGCGTTGGTCTTTCTCCTAGAAGCTGACAACGAGTTTGAGTAAGTACTTATAATTTTGGTTTTTTTTTAAAAATTATTTTGCACACTGGTTTTCGGCGTTGTTTATACTAAGTACTGTTTACTTCGTTTGGGCAGCTGCTGGTTTTTGAACCACTGTATTTTCCTATATGACAGTTTGTGCTGGGTTTCTGAACGTGTCCACTGTCCAAGTAAATGAGCTTTCTTAAGATTGCTGTGGCCTGTTTGTCAGATCTTTCCAGGAGCAGTTTTTGTTAGTTTTCCAAGGACCTTATAAGTTGTTTCCACGTTGCTCCAAGTCAGCTACATACTTATGCATTGCAAGTTTTTTCACAACATTTTGTACATTGTTTTATAATTTTGTTTAAGTTGTATTGTTTGGATTTTCTGAAGTTTGGTTTTTCTTTCTGTGGCTTTGTCTTACGGACTTTTGTCAGTTAAGAGTCTTGAGTCTTGAGGTATAGCGTAAAGGTAATGCATTGTGTCATTGAATCAACGAAGTTGCTTTACACTGAGACTGATTAGTACTTGAATGGGTGACTGTGGGCAGGTAAACGATCTTGGTATGTAACCTGCCACCCAGGTCAACTCAGCCTTCTATCCCTCCACGGGTAGGCACAATGAGTCCCAGTTAAAGCTGGGTCCTAGACAGGCACATCGTTCGATGCACTGGCCCTGTATTTGTGGTCACCTTGCAGTGTAAACTGGTGTCTGGCAGACTTCTAAGGAAGCAGATCGTCACCATCTTGTAGGCCTTATGTCTCAGAAGGAGTTTTTTTCTACTATTGTTTAGGTTGTTTATGAAATAGCTGAAGCTAAATGTTAGAGGTTGAAGGCGGTGTATAGCTATTTGTGGGAAACACATCTCAGAGCTACGGAGCGTCACCTGCCATATGGGATCACCTGCCACCTGACACAGGTGAACACGTCTTGCCTTAACTCCAGCCAGACATGGCTGCCAGGCTGGTATTTACTTACCCCAGAGGGATGAAAGGCTGAGTTGACCTTGGTGTTGGTTATATACTGAGATGGTTTACCCCTCTGCAGACAATCACCCATCCAAGTAGCAAAGGAACGGATAGGAAAGCTGTTGATAGTAGACATCTGGTAATTGTTGTATTTTGTGCTTTGTCAGGAAATGTCAGTCGAGTGGAGTTTTGCAGCATGTTGATAACTACGCTGTGCTAAACCTCAACATCTGTTGGTGTTACCTTTGCTTGCAGAACATTTCTGCTCTGCCATACGCCGGTAACTGTAGTAGTAGTAGTAGTAATAGTAGTAGTAATCGCAGCAGCAGCTTTATAAGTTAGTTGTCTCAGTCAAGTTGTTTTTATAGTGGTTTGTGTGCAAAAAGTATATAAAAAACTTTTCAACAGATTTTGGATGCATTTTAACGGACATTGTTTAGTAAACTTTCATAAACTTGCATTGGCAGAATTTCTGGTCAAATTTACTGGTGAAAACTTTGAGAGATTTCCAGCATTATAATTTGTGAAAGATATGGTGCGCTATAAGTTTTGATTTTGTAATGACTAAGACGTGTAGTAGTCATAGTAGTAGTAGTAGTCATGTTGATAACTACATGGTCGTTATAGTTTGTGAAATTTTTGAATTTGAACTAGGATTTAAGTTTTTTAAGTTTGTGCATGTGTCAGAGCGACGACTAAAGGCATGTGAGGAATGTTTCCACAAGAGCTATGGTGCTAACTTGGAAAGGCTGACAGTCCTCAAGGTTGTTGTATGGGTTGACTAACTAACAGTATTCAAGGTTGATATATTTTGCATTCCCGCTGCCACAACGTTAACAGCAGTGGGGTCGCTCACTGGCGTAATGGTTCGGATGTTGGACTAATAATCAAGAGCTTGTGGGTTCAATTCCCAGTTGGGTCATTAATGCAAGTGGTTACAACTTGGATGGGTGACTGTCTGTAGACAGGTAAACTATCTTAGTACTATATAACTAACAGCAAGGTTAACTCAGCCTTCCATCTTTATAGGGTATGTAAATCAAGTAACGGAGTGGGGCACGTAACACTGTGTTATTCCATATGGCAGGTGACGCTCTGCTGCTTGGAGATGGGTTTATCTTGTGCTCGTTTCTGTGTGGACTGTGCATAAACTGATATCTTGCATTACACACTAACTTGATAAGTCTGAAATTTCACTAGAAATTTGGGATCCAAATTATAAAGTGCATCTATGTTGCGGTCATGTGGCAAAGTTTCACAGTGATCAGTCAAGTGAGCTTGGAGATCTCATGGCGCCCTCTTGTGAATGTCAGTACAGTGCAGCATTGGATTATAAAAGCGGTAAAATACCCCTGCCTCCAAAATCCCTCAACAGAACTTGCTGACATTTGGCATCAATTTTTTTAGCGAAGGATTGTCTTGGAGGTGAAGGACAACCTTCATTTGGCAGGAATTGAGGGCAAATTTTGGGATGATCCAGTTGTAGTAGTATCCTGTGACATGTCTAGGCTGGTAGTGGTCAGGAAGCTACTCTGTTTGTCTGTCTTCATATGCTGTAAGCTGTCGTAGTATCCTGTACTTGTAGTAGTATTGTGTAACTGTAGTAGTATCCTATAGTTGTAGTAGTATCCTGTGGTGTGTAGTAATATCGTCTGACATGTAGGGTGGTAGTGGGCGAGAGGCTGCGCTGTTTGTCCGTTTACACTTGTTGCAAGCTGTCGTCGCTTTCCACCAGAGAAGAAATGAAGATGCACACCAGCTGCTTATGAAGGTACAATATGTAGCTAGTTGTTGTAGTATTCTGAGTTGTAGTAATATCCTGTAGTAGTGGTAGTGTCCTGCAGTATTAATAGTAGTGCAGTATTAATGTTATAAGTAGTAGTAGTATTATTATTATATATACAACTTTATTCGTCAGAACACTGACAGCACAAAAGAAAATACAAGATAATAGAAAAAATAAACAACTTCACTAAAAAACAAACTAATAACTGGCATTGTTAACGTTAAAAGATAAAACGTTGTCTATAATCCCTAGTGATATTTTATCTCAGAGCTTTGGGGCGTCACCTGCCATATGGGATCACATAATGTTACCTGCCACCTGACTCAGGTGAACTTACCCAACCTTAACACCAACCAGACAGGCCGATACTTGATTTACTGCCCCAGAGGGATGAAAGGCTGAGTTGACCTTGGTATTGGTTATATGGTGAGATGGTTTGCCTGTCTGCAGATAGTCATCCATCCAAGTAGCAGCCACTTGATGGTGACCCAACCGGGAGTTGGCCTCTTGATTGTAACTCCGACACCCTACTGTTACACCACTAAGATATTGTATAAAATATTGTTTAAAACAATTATTCATTATTATAAAACAATTCAGCCATTAGGCTGAAGTGAAATTGTATAAAAAATTGGCACTATCCTTGCACTTGATGTAACCCCTCAAAGGTAGGGGTGTTGTTGGAAAAGTTTATTAGGGATGGAATTAAATAATTTCAGGTGGAAAGTGAATTGAATGCATTGAAGACGAGTGAGGCAGACATGCAGCAAGGTCAATTTTTTATTATAACAATATCGTTATTATGCTGATTTTTTGATTGATTGATTCTTAAGGTTATTTTTTCATTTTTGTTTTTTATTCATTTTTAACTTTACTATTACTTCCATTCTTTTTAGTTTTTCATCTCAACCTTTTATCTCTTGCATAACGGTTTGTTTCAAGGTTGCAAAAAAACGTTTTTTTACAAAAAGCTTAACTCATTGGGTGTTTTGGGGTTTATTTTGGTTTTGGGATTTTTAGGGTTCAGGTTAAAAGGTAAAAAAGGTAAAGGTAAAGGTCGTCAATTTGTATAGCGCATTGTCGCGAACATGCCTCTAATGCGCTTTTGTCACTAATCAGAGCCGCCTGCTGCACGGCCACCATGTGCAGCCTGCAGACACAGGCTGGCGCAGCGGCCGGCTAGGCAACCCCAGTCAGCTGTACCAAGGTCCCCATCTTCCGTAACCCATATAAATGAGTTACTACTCATTTTACCGTCCCACGGAGGGTAGAAGGCTGAGTTGACCTAGCTGGCAGGCTTCGCACCGAGATGGTTTACCTGCCCGCAGGCAGTCTCACCCATCACAGTACTGACCGGGCCCAGCGTAGAGTAACTTTGTTTCAGCCGAAACGCGTTACCAAGTACGCCACGCCACCAACCACTAATCACCTTGAAGGGTTTTGGAATTTTTGTTGGTTGATATATATTTGTTTCTGTTTGCTCCACAGCATAAAATACACCAATATTTGCAAATTTGTAGGTTCAGAAACTTAACCATAATAAAATATTTTATTAATCGTAAAGCAAGAAACTAAGTGGAATTAATTTTGGGGTTGTTTTTAGGTAGTTTGTAGCAGTTTTTAGGTGGGTTTACCCAAAGGGTATTTGCCTACGAGTCTCAGCCCTATTCTGTTTCTAGATTTGTTTTGTGGTTTTTACATAAGACTTTCTCTCACTTCATTTTCATTTAAAACATTTTAGATTTTTTCTAGTAAAAGTACTAGCTTAAACTAGTAGTCATCATGACATTGCAAAAATTGTAAAGTTCTTCTGGCTTCTGGTCATGAGTCTGTTTCGCGTATGAAGTGCTATAGCAAGTATCGGATTTTACCATTTTTATCTTCACCTATATATTTTTGGTGCATTTTATCATTTAACCCTCAGTATATTGATTGACTCTTATTTTTCTCTGTAGTATTATTGAGTGGTTATTGTGCTGCTTGTCAGTCGTGACGATTTGTTTTTCCTTCTGCCCATGAAATTTTCAGCATTAAACGTAGATTTCAGCAGTCCAAGTCCCGACCCTTTAGGTTCAAGGAGGCCGGTGCAGGCAGGCATCAAAGACAACTACCCTCCTAAAAAGTGGTTATTTTACCGCAATTATCTTGTGTAGCGTGAAAATGGTTGCAGATAGGTACAGACATGCTGCTAGTCATAACAAGCTCTGGTGACAGGCTATTTAGATTTGTCAACATCGATGACCTTAACGACCTTGAACCTCCCAAAGGGGGTTTTGGTGAATTTTTTAGCAATTTTTGGCTGCAGCGCGCATTTCAACACTGAATTGCAACGAAATGGCTGGAGATAGACCAAGTCAATCTGCATATTAAATTTTCAACATTAAACGTAGATTTTAGCAGTCTAAGTCGCGACCTTCTAGGTTTAAGGAGGCCAGCGCAGGTGGGCGTCAAACCCAACTATCCCACTAAAAAGTGGTTATTTTACCGCAATTATCTCGTGTAGCGTGAAAACGGTTGCAGATAGGTACAGACATGCTGCTTATCATAACAAGCACTTGTGACAGGCTATTCAGATTTGTTAACATCAATGACCTTGAACCCCCTAAAAATGGGGTTTTGGTGAATTTTTTCACAATTTCTGGCTGCAGCGCGCATTCCAACAGTAAATTGCTACGAAATGGCTGGAGATAGACCAAGACAACCTGCATATGAAATTTTCAGCATTAAACGTAGATTTTAGCAGTCCAAGTACCGACCCCTTAGGTTTAAGGAGGTGGTGTCAATGTCGACGATCTTGAATGACCTCGAAGTTTTAAAATAGGGGTTTAATGTTTTTTTTTGCAATTTGTGGCTGTGGCGTAGATTTTAAGAGTGAATTGCATCAAAATGGATAGAGATAGATCAAGACAACCTGCGAATAGGAACTGCTAAGGTTGTCGCGCGTCTCATGAGCTTTGCTCAAATTACTTGTTGGCTTTCCCATTGACTTGGCACATCGTTTATACAACAGCTTGTTTTGCTATCACACAAGCTGTGATTAATTTCAGTCGTGGCTGATAGGCATATTACTAACTTGAGTTTTAATGGCGACGAAGTTTATCAGCCTCTGTCGATATCTGTGTTTCTAGTTATACTTACTCACTGTCGGTTTCTGACGTGCTACAGCTACATGTATGCTGTATAATGCATCTATGGGATGGTTGTCGTCTGTCGTTTGTCCATTGTCTATCTGTCACAGATGTATTGTGGCTAAACAGTAAGTCATAAGGGGTTGGTGATGGTACTATCGGATAGGGTGCTGACGACTTCTTATAGGCTGTAAATAGTAACCATGTCTCAATCTGCTGCGGTGCCCCCTCCCCAGAAAATTTTTGAAAATTTGATGCAAAAATAACACATTTTGGTGCAAAATTTTTATATGTTTTTAGATGCATGCGGTCGATATTGAGGGGGCGGCCGCCCCCCTTGAATCCGCCACTGAAATTTTCAGCATTAAGCATAGATTTTAGCAGTCCAAGTCCCGACCCCCTAGGTTTAAGGAGGCCGGCGCAGGCGGGCGTCAAACCCAACTACCCCACTAAAAAGTGGTTATTTTACCGCAATTACATGCACCAGTTCCTAAGCTGTTTGCTTGTACTAATAAAAGTCATGGGTTTTTGTTTGAAGTTTTAAGGTATCGGTTAATGTTATTGGTTATTGCATGTCACGTCAGTGATGACTTTCCTGTGTTTGTATGCACATATGTTCTCGGAGTGTAACTACGCTATTTGTCAGTGATGATGATCATGGGTTTTTTCCTGTGCATCTATTGATGAATGATTATGTCATGCGTGTCAGTAATGATGATGGGTTTTTCCGAGACTGAGGCAAGGCTTGGCCTGCGAGCCTGCCAGGGTGATATCCAGCGAGCCGTCGCCCACATTGTCCAGCGACGTGAGGTCAGTCTGACTTAGTTGCGTACATCATTGTTGACCTAGTTCTACACAGAGAGGTCACTATGATGTAATTATTAGAGCTATCAAATTAATGTATTAACTTAGTTTGTCAATAAATTAACGTTCGTTAAAAAAATTAATGCACAAATGTAAATTTACTACATTCTGTGAAGCAGAATTCTGTTCCAATATTCCATTGAACTGCGGTTATTTGACGATTGAATAATATTCTAGTAATTAGAAATTGTTTTGTTGCTGTTCCATCACTAATGTCATGGTCCTGCAACACAGCCAGGAGTTCATCGGTTGTCGCATTGAGTCGCCCTTTCGATGTAGTCCACCCAAAATATCAGCAATTATAATGATGCATTATTAATGCCTTAATGCATGTGTTGAAAAAATTAACACTTTGACATGTTTACTAATTATTGATCGAGCCATCACTCTCATTGTTCAGGGATGGGAGGTTAGAGCTTTGACCTTGACTTCATTTTTTTATCTAATTATATGCCTGTCTACCTGTGTTTATTTGTCTACTACTTTTGGTTGTCTTTGTATCTGAGATTACTGAAATGGTGAAGGTCCGATTTTACAGTAATTAAATTTTTGGTATTTTCTGTCTCAAAGTATTGTTAAGTACTTACTTCTCCACTGTTTCCACAGACACTTGAGAATAAAGAACTTATGTATTTTGCAGGTGAATTTATTTGAAAACACTCTCACGAGGGTTGCAGTTTTGATTCATCATATACATGTATGTCTGGTATATACAGGATGCGCAGTCGCTGGCTGAAAAAGATCGTCAGACAAAGAAACGACGCAGGCTGGAACGATCTTTTGGCCGGACTCGCAACAACAACGACTTGTGAGTTGTTGTTGTAGTTGTTGTTGTAGTTGTTTTTGTAGTAGTAATGGTAGGTTAGATTTTAGGTTAGGTTTTCAGCCCTGAAAAACTGGTGGTTTTAATTTGAGCTTCGTCCATTTTTTGAGCAGTAATAGTAGTAATAGTTGTAGCAGTAGTAGCAGTTGTTGTTGTTGTTGAAGTTTGGCTTTTTCAAAATCCCCATTAAAACCCACATCGAAGGGGTGGGTTTTGAAAAAAAATTAAGATTTTTTAGCTCTGAAAGAACTGGTGGTTTTAATAAGAGTTCCATCCATGTTTGTTTGACAGTCCTATTTGTGTAAACTGCTGCTTACCCATAATGGGAATGATCTGTATTTCTAGTGGATATCTAGTAAAATTAATTTGAATATTTTTCTTAATATGATCTGCATTTTTAGTAGTTGAATATTTATCTTAGAATATTTGCAGCAGTTTTTTTCAGTCGTTTGTTCAATATTTATTTTTTTTGCACCCATTGGACTATGTTGTGTTTGGCGAAAACTCGGTCATGAAACTTTTTCTTGTTGTCTGTTGTTTATCAGTTCACCCTGTACACTACGTTGTTTATGTGTGGTTTACTGTGACACCGTGTGTGTGTTAATGCTGAGGCCTATCATTTGACAGCAAATGGGAATCTACTGTCGATGGTTGGACACCTATGACAGTCCATTGTCAATGGATTTCAGCTTTAGCTATGTACTGAAACTGTCTCATTAAACTGTCTCTCTCACTGTCTGTTGTTTAACGACCCGCCTTATACACTGCTATGTGTGCGAGTAGTTTATTGTGACAGCATGTATGTTGTAGCGTGAACGTGGACACTTATCAGAACCTACTCTCAATGGGCTTCAACTCTGTGTATGCGGCCGAGGCTTTGAAGCTTGCCAACAACGACCTGAATGACGCTCTCCAGGTCTCATTATGACAGCTTTATTTATTTATTCTTCAAGTTCCTAGTACTTAATTTCCGAGGCTGAAATATTAAGCTACAGAAATTATGTTTGGAATGATTACGATGCGGGCTTGGAAATTGCAAACGTGTCAGCTAGGCATGCCATGTTGAAGTGTTGGATGGCGAACGACAAATGCTGGAATAAGAATGTCGTTTCATGAGGGTCCGTCGTCACCTCGGTCAAATGCCTTTCGATTTGTGTCAAGAACTCCTGGGTGCTGACACTTATGGGGCCAAATGTTTCCAGTGCCACTCGAAAAAAGTCGTTGGTGCCGCTGAGTGAGCTGTACTCAAGGAAAAATGTCTCAAAGCTATAAATCTTCTACGTGTTGTTGCTCACACTTCTTAGGGAGCAGATCAACAAACACTTCTGCACCTTTACAGGTTCCTAATAAGGTCAAAGTTGGACTATGGCTGCATTGTGTATGGTTCAGCTAGACCTTCCTACCTTAAGATCCTGGACCCCATTCACAATCATGCTTTACGCTTGTGTTTGGGTGCATTCAGGACTTCTCCAGCAGTCAGTTTATGTGTTCAGGCTATTGAACCTCCATTATCTCTAAGACGTAAAAAATTTACTTTACAATACTGCTTCAAGCTCAGTTCTAATACAAATAACCCGGCATACAATGCAGTTTTCAATTCAAAGTTCAAAACTCAGTTTGACAACAAGCCAAGCCAAACTCGCCCACTGGGCTTTAGAGTTGAAGATGACTTGCAGAATCTCGGCTTTAAGAAAAAGAATGTTTTACCTACTACCATTTCTACAATTCCACCTTGGCTTCTCAAACGCCCTAACTGTAACTTTAGTTTATGCTGTTGCGATAAAACGTGCTTGTATACTTGTAATTAATTTTAACCACATATGGCACTGAATGGCCTCTTTTATGCAGATGTGCCGTTAAGAAACTACTCACTCACTCACTCACTCACTTGTTTCTTTTTCTGACAGCTGCAATCTTAGCAGCACTGGCACTGGTGATGGCACTCTGCTGCACATAGGTGTACCTCAAAGTATTGGCCACTGTGACATCCGAAGTGGCACTGCACCCGGAGTTCCATGGCAACAACGTCAAACCATCAGACCACTTTCCGTCATCATGGACCAGCCCGTGTGGTTCCTTCATGCTAGGAATGCCGGCTCAAGTCACAGTGCACCAGATGACGTTATTCCTGTAATTGTGACGTAGTTTTCTGCTGGAGCTTCGTTTGCAGGAAAAAGCGTGAGTGTCGAGAGTGTCGATAGTGGCACCACATCGACAAGTGTGTGAATCGCAGAGCATGCAACCAAGCCTCAAACCCACGGCAAATCTCATAGCTTCGTTGTCGAGATGAAGACCGCAGGCTGCAATCGGCAGGGCGAGCAACCAGTCGCCACTGTGGTCGGATGCTGCTGCAAAAGGGTCATTCTCTGTGACGCAGCTCTGTGTAGCTTGCAAGCAGTTGACTGTACTCTTCCTGCACTGATAGCCGGTCCCACTTATTTCTGTTCACCAGCGGCCTTGCCCTTCGGCATATCTGGATGTGTTTGACCAGCCAAGCACTGGTCAAAGTCGTCGTTCCCGTCCGTACCTTGTCTTCGAGCAAAAAGCTGGTCCTGGAGCTGGTGGGTTCCGGCAGCCAACGCCAAAATTTATTCATTTATTAGTCCGCCCGTAAGCGATAGCTTGCGGAAGCGGACTTAAGTTTTGCTGTGGTTTATTTTTTTTTTTTCCCCTCGCGTAATCTCCGAGCTCCGTGGGCCGATCGCTGCAAAATTTTGCACGATGCTCCTAAGTATGTTCAATTTTATAATCCCGGGCTGAAATGTTGGGGGAGCCTCACCAAAAAATTTTTAGGGACCAAAAACATGCAAAATTTGGCCCGATTTCGGTCGACTTCAAAGTTTGGCGGCCAATTTCTTTGGAACGGATGAAGATATTCAAAATGGGTGAGTTACTCGTTCGACACCGATTCCTCCCGCGTTAGGCGAAACAAGTATGGTGAAGTTCGGTCCAGTGACCTTGGAGATCTAGATGTGGAATTAAACCCACCGAAAGCGCATTTTTC